>Ga0208648_1000070_pt1 | contig 102759 bp, 83 predicted proteins | sample AntAceMetag02UKL_FD_184772 | JGI IMG/M metagenome (GOLD analysis project Ga0208648, IMG submission 184772) | Saline lake microbial communities from Ace Lake, Antarctica - Antarctic Ace Lake Metagenome 02UKL (SPAdes) (version 2) | ecosystem: Environmental > Aquatic > Non-marine Saline and... | reverse complement strand
TTCCGCCAGTTGAAGCCGAACAACGCTACTACGCCATGCTGGACGAACCAGCCATGGCAGCATAACTTAAACCAAATAGCCTCCGACAATTCCGGGGCGGTTCAGGGCGCCCCTGTTCCTTCATTTTGGCCTGCAGGTCACGCCGGGTCATGTCCAGAGCGACGCCGTAACCGTAAACGCAGTTCAAAGCCTGCTCGACCGGAATATTCTCGCCACCGGATTTCAAGGCCACAACCATTTCGATCTCATGATGGACGTCATCACTTTTTGGCGGGTAGGGGAAATCCTGACCTGCCGGCAGGAGATTGTCCGGATTTTTCTGAAAGAAAAAGGGAGGCTCCTTGTCCGGATCGTGGCCCATTTCCACCGCATGGGCAGCATAGTTGCGCCCGACGCAATAGATGCGGTGGACGGGGAAAAGGTCATCTGTACCGCGCACCTTCAGTGTCGTCTGTTTGGGCGGTGAAAAGAGATAGGTCATGGATTTTGCTGCTTTCCTCACAATGAAAGCCGCTATGTAGCAGGAACATCTGCGATTTTCGAAGCGTTTTCAGCCATACAGACCATTTTTGTCTCACGCGGAACCGCGGCAAGCCGACCCGTCTCATTCGGCTCAACTGTTACCGCAGGGTCGGGTCAAAGCGGTCACGCATCCAGTCGCCGACAATGGAGATGGACAGGGTGGTCAGGACGATTGCCGCGCTTGGTACAAGCATGATCCATGGCGCCGACTGGATGTAGTCCCGGCCGTAGCCGACCATATTGCCGAGTGACGTCATGGGTGGCTGGACACCAAGACCGAGGAAGGAAAGTCCTGATTCGAGCAAGATCACCTCTGGGAAATTGAGGGTCATGGAGACAATCAGAGTGGAGGCGATATTGGGCAGAATGTGACGTCCATAGATGCGCATGGGTGAGGCGCCAAGATCGCGCACGGAGGTGGCATAACCCTGCTCCGTGGCGGCTATGGCCAGACCCCGGGCAATGCGGGCAATGCGTTCCCACCCGTAAAATCCCATCAGCACAATGAACAGGAACAGTGAATTGCCCAGAAAGGCCAGGACAGCCAGGGCAATGATCATGAATGGCATGGAGGCCTGGGCGTCGATCAACATCATGATCAATTGCTCCACCCGTCCGCGGAAATAGGCAGCCAGAAAGCCCAGGGTGATCCCCAGGGTTCCTGCAATCAATGTCGACAGGAAGGCGATCATCATGGAGACCCGGATGGATATGATCAGCCGTGACAGCAGGTCTCGTCCAAGCTCATCGGTGCCCAGTGGATGGGTCCAGGTGCCGCCAAACAGCGCCGGTGGTGTCAACCGGTCGCGCAGGTCCATGGCCATGAAGTCATAGGGGGCAATCAGTGGCGCGGTGGCGACCACGAAGATCGCCAGCCCGATAAAGAACAGGGCAATCAGGACGATCGGTGGCCAGGTTTCGAAAAAGGCCCTGTAGCGGCCTTTGCTGGTGAAGAAGCTGCCGCCGGATGGACGGGAGGCCTGTGTCGTCGGGTTCAAATTGCCGCTATCGATGGTCATGGGATCAGGTTCCTGCCTGCAAACGTTTGGTTCTCAGCCGGGGATCAACCCAGCCATACAAGAGATCGACAATGAGATTGGCGAGCACCATGGTGAAGCCGACAAACAGCAGGATCACCTGGACTACGGCCAGATCACGGTTGGCGACGGCAGTAACCAGAAGCCGGCCAACGCCCGGCCAGGAAAATACGCTCTCGACAACCACAGCACCGGCAACCAGTGAGCCGACCATGAAACCGACGATGGTCAGTGTGGGGATTGCGGCGTTCGGCAGGGCATGAGCGACCACCACATCACGCCAGACAAGCCCCTTGGCTGATGCTGTTCTGATATAGGGTTGCCCCAGCACTTCCAGCATTGCGGATCGTGTGAAGCGGGCAATGACTGCGGCGCCGATCATGCCCATCGTGAAGATCGGCAGCACTGCATGCAACCAGGTGTCCGAGCCACCGGACGGCAGCCAGCCAAGTTTGACGGCAAAGATCATCGCCAGGACCAGACCCAGCACGAAACTGGGTACGGTGAAACCGAACACTGATAGAGTCATGATAAGACGATCAATGGCCGTATTGCGGTGCAGAGCCGCATAAACCCCTGCAGGAAGCCCGATCAGAACCTTCAGGAACAGGGCGGGAATCGTGATCGCCAGTGTCAGCGGAATGCGTTCGCCGACAACCTGCAGGGCGGAGCGACCGTCGCGCATGGAATTGCCGAGATCACCGTGAAATATGGCGTTGAAATACTTCAGATATTGCACCCATATCGGCTGATCGAGGCCCCAGGCATGGCGGAACGCCTTGAAGGCTTCGGGTGGGGCTTCCGGCCCCAGAATAATGATCGCCGGGTCACCCGACAGGCGCAGGATCACGAAGGCGATCGAGACAATAAGTGAGACAGTCACCAACGCGCGGGCAATCCGCAACAGGGCGTAACGCAGCATGGGATTACTCCGCGGCTAATGGCGCTGATTGCGCGCTCTGGTGAATGGCGTGGCAGGCAACCAGGTGGTCACCGTCTCCGCTGAGCAGGGGCGTATCCAGTCTGCATTGGGCCATGGCCAGAGGGCAGCGGGTATGGAAGGCGCAACCGGGTGGCACATCAACCGGGCTGGGCGGATCGCCCTCAAGCACGATGCGCTCGCGGCGGCCTCGATTGCGCGGGGTGGGAATGGCCGAGATCAAGGCCTTCGTATAGGGATGCTGGGCGCGCTTGAACACGGCTTCCGGCGCACCCGTCTCGACGATTTTACCCAGATACATGACTGCAACGCGATCAGACATCTGGCGCACGACCTTCAGGTCATGACTGATGAACAGGGCTGCAAAACCGGTTTGTTCTCGCAGGTCATCCAGCAGGTTGAGCACCTGGGCCTGAATGGACACATCAAGCGCCGATACCGGTTCATCGCACACCAGCAGATCAGGGCTGAGCGCCAGCGCCCTGGCGATAACGACGCGCTGGCGTTGCCCACCGGACAATTCATGAGGAAAACGTCCGGCCATATCGGCGCGCAGACCAACGGAATCCATCAGCGACAGGGCGCGCTCATGGCGCTGCCTGGCCGTCATGAGCGGTTCATGGATGGCAAAGGGTTCGCCAATCTGGTCGCTGATGGTCAGTCGGCGGTCGAGCGCGCCCAGCGTGTCCTGATAGACCATCTGCATGCGTCTGCGCATCGCGCGCCAGTCGCTGTCATGGCGTGCGGTGACTGGCTGGCCGTCAAAGGCAACTGAACCGGCGGTCAGCGGTATGTGCCCCATCACAAGCCTGGCGGTGGTGGATTTCCCGCAACCCGATTCGCCGACTAGACCCAGCGTTTCGCCTCTCTTGATGTCGAAGGTTAATCCGTCCACGGCCTTGAGCAGGGCATCGCGGCCAAAAAAGCCGCCAGGGACACGAACCTGATAATGTCGTTTGATATCGCGGACGCTCAGCAACGGTCTCATGCCGGTTCCAATTCAGCTGTCAGGGATTGGCGCGCTGGCGCCTTTGATTTTTCGACACGCAACGGTCCTGAATGGATGCAGGCCACGCTATGACCTGCATCAGGACCAACTGGCAGCAAGGCAGGAAGCGCCACATCGCACAGCGGTGTCGCATGGGTGCAGCGGGGTGCGAAACTGCATCCGGGCGGCAATTGGTCTGGTGGCGGCACGGTACCGGGAATGGAGGCAAGCCTGCGCTTTGGCCCTTCCAGATCGGGCAGGGCGGCAATCAGTCCGCGCGTATAGGGATGGGTGGGGTTGTCAAAAATAGCATCGGTGCGCGCTGTCTCGATGACGCGGCCGCAATACATGACGGCCACGCGCTCTGCCATATCGGCCACGACGCCCAGATCGTGCGATATCAAGACCAGGGCCATGCCGTTTTCGCTGCTCAATTCGCGCAAAAGGTCCAGTATCTGCGCCTGGATCGTCGCGTCGAGCGCTGTTGTCGGCTCGTCTGCAATGAGAATATCAGGCTCTCCGGCCAGGGCCATCGCAATCATGATACGCTGGTTCATGCCACCGGACATTTCATGGGGGTATTCATTGAGACGCTGGCGGGCATTGGCGATGCCGACGCGGTCCAACAGGCGCATCGTCTCCGCCGAGGCCTGTTCGCCCGTCATGCCACGATGCAGGCGCAGCGACTCGCCCAATTGATGTCCGATGCGATGAACCGGATTGAGTGAACTCGATGGATCCTGAAAAATCATGGCGATCTTGCCACCGCGCAGGCTTGAAAGTTGCTTCTCGGAAGCGCCAATCAGTTCTGTACCTGCCAGTTTGACAGAGCCGGACAATTTAGCGCGTTTGCCCAGGAGGCCAAGCGCTGCCAGCCAGGTGATGGATTTTCCGCAACCCGATTCACCCACCACACCAATTGTTTCACCGACGGCTACATCCAGTGACACCCCATGCAGGGCTCGGACAAATTGCCTGCCCTGATCAAAATCGACGGTCAGGTCACGGATTGAAAGCTGGGTTTCCATGCGGTCTCCATCTTGCGTTGGCTTTGTTGCATACACTTGAAAAAGCGAGCCGGGGCACAGGATGGTGTGCCCCGGCCGCATTGCGATTGGAACTAGTTGGCTGGTGTTGAGATCATGAAGTTCTCAGGCCGGAAATCCATTGACTGCAGGCCAGACCACATCCAGTCGATATCCTTGCGTTTGCCATAGAAAATGGCGCTCTGGTGCAGGACGGTGAAGGCCGGGTCTTCGCGTTCGGCAATTTCCAGCATACGGCGGAAAGCAGCGCGGCGTTGCTGCAGATCGGTGGAGGTTTCGAGCTTGATGCAAAGCGCATTGAACTCTTCATTCGTCCATTCACCGACCTGCTGCTGCTGGCCGTTCTGGCAGTGCTGATTGACGATTGAGGCCACCGGGTCAGGGAAGGGTGCGGAGTTCGACCAGTCGCGCACCATGCGTGGTCCGCTCGTATTGTCGAAGATCTGCTGCCAGTTTTCCTTCATCTCGATCTGGATGTTCAAGCCAATCTGTCGGAAGGATTCCGCGTTGATCTGCGCTGTCGAGACCTGATTTGTATAATAGTTGTTGAGCACGCGCATGGTGATCGGTTCGCCGTTGTAACCCGATTCCTCGACCAGTTTGCGTGCCAGATCCATGTCGTATTCCGGCACTTTCCAGTCTGCAAGATACATGTCGCTGTAATATTCCCACTGCAGTCCGGCAGGAACCTGTGTGCGACCACCCCAGAGCACTTCGACGATGGTGTCACGGTCGATGGCATGGGTCATGGCCTGGCGGATCTTGGCGTTTTTCATCGGTCCGGTGTTCTTGTCGAATACCATCAGACGGTGATTGGTGATCGGCCCGCCAACGACTTCGAAATCGGCGTTGGATTCCACCGTGGCAATCTGGTCGGGAGGCACATCGGTGATGAAATCATATTCGCCGGAAAGCAGGCCGTTGACGCGACTGGCAACTTCAGGAACCACAACGAAACGCAGGTTTTTGACCGGCGGCTTGCCACCCCAGTAATCTTCATGGGCTTCCAGAACCAGAACATTGTCGGGTTTGAAATCAACCACCTTATAGGGGCCTGTGCCGACGGGTTTGCGGGCAAAGTCAAGCCAGCTATCGGCCTCCTGATAGGCGCGCTTGGACAGGATTTCAGCGCCGTAGCGGGAAATACGCCCTTCAAGCGTCGGGTCGGCAACAGTTGAAATAAAGCGGACCGTCATGTCGCCCACTTTTTCAACGCGGTCGAGATTGGGCCAGGCGCGGTTGGCGACAGCGGCAACTTCTGCCGGCGGTACCTTGCCTTCGGTTGCAGTGCTTGCAGTCGCAGTGAACAGCGTCTTGCCGTCGGCACGGGCGGCTTCCTGTTCAGGTAACTGACCAAAGCGCTCCTTGGAAAAGGTGAAAACCACATCGTCGGCTGTCATCACATCGCCATTGTGAAACCTGACGCCGGGACGCAGCGTCAGTTCGACGGTTTTGTCGTCAATGCGTTTCCAACTGGTGGCCAGGCCGGGTTTCTGGGGCAGGTCCTTCTTCTGGCGATCATAGTCGATCAGGGTTTCAAAAATGGAGTAGAAGACCCGGGCGCCGACATTGGATTGCTCGCGCAGGACGTCAAGTGCCCCGGCATTGACGATTTGCTGGACGGCGACCGTGATGTCAGGCCTGTCCTGTGAGAATGCCGGCGCGGTGAATGTTGCTGCGGCCAGAAATGTGGCGCCCACCAACATTGCGGCGTGCTTGCGAATAAGTGTCATGATCCGTCCTTCGAGGGCTCGATTGCAAAGATTTCATGCGAGAAACCGAATGGTTCCGCACTGCACAATGCTAGTCCCGCGAATGTGACGCCCGGATATAGGGAATGTGAATTTTTGTTGACACACTTGAGCAAATGCTCGCCATGCGGCCACCGTGTAAAAGCCTTCAATTATGCCTTGTAGGCCTGCAATTTCGTGTCACATCATTGAGATTATATTGAAATGATCCTGTCACAGGACCATGCGTATGTTCTGCCTCGTTTGCTGCAAATTGGGGCGCTCGCCATCGCCGATCGAAGGGTGGTGGACGACCAAATCGTGGCGACATCCAAAGGACATAACGAGGACCAAGAAATGAGCGAACTTCCTATTGTCGGCGCTGCCATGTCGCTTGACGACTATGAGAACCATCGTGATCTGATGCGCGAAAAACCGCGGGATCTTGAACTGCAGAGCTTTCACACGGCCGATGTTCTCAACAGCGATTGGCAACTGCTTGCAGACCGGGCAAAAAAACTGCTGGACGGTCATTCAGGCCGTATCGGCATCCACGGGCCTTTCTGGGGTTTCAACATCGGGTCCTATGACTGTGATATTCGCGCCGTCATTCGTCGCCGCATGATGCAGGGCCTGGATGTTTGCGCCGCCATCGGCGCCGACCAGATGGTCATTCATTCGCCCTACACGACATGGGACTACAACAATCTCGATCTGTATCCGGATGCGCGGTCATCCGTGGTCGAGCGCACCCATGATACGCTGGACGAGGTTGTCAAACGGGCTGAAGACATGGGCTGTGTGCTGGTCATCGAGAACATAGAAGACAAGGATCCAGCCGTGCGTGTCGCGCTCGCCGACAGTTTCAACTCACCGGCTGTTGCTGTCTCCATCGACACGGGACACGCCCATTATGCGCATGGTTCGACCGGTGCGCCTCCTGTTGATTATTACGTGACGGCGGCAGGCAACCGTCTGCAGCACATTCATCTGCAGGATGCGGATGGATATGCCGACAGGCATTGGGCGCTGGGTGAGGGGACTGTGCGCTGGCAGGCCGTTTTCCGTGCCTTGGCAAAACTCGAAAGCAATCCGCGCCTTATTATCGAGTTGCGTGCCAAAGCGGGTATACCGGCATCAATTGCTCATTTGAAAGCCCTGGGCATCGCCCAATAAGAAACGCATTGATCCGTTCGCACAGGGTTGTGCGAACGGATACGCTTTAGAGCCTGTCTTGCTTTCATTGATTCACTCTGCCAGTTGTTTTTTGGTCAGGATCAAGTTGGTTCGCGAAGCGCGTACCTCAAGGTACGGGCAAGCGAAACGACGCAGATAGTGGCGAAAAAACATCTGGCCCGAAGGGTTCGCGACCAGTGGCCGCCCGCTGCGTCAGACGTCTCGACCGATGCGAGAGCATCGCTCTTTACCGCCTTCCTGGCGGTTCGACTCACTGGATCACGAACAGAGTGGTTCAATGAAAGCAAGACAGGCTCTAACCCGATATGTTGAGCAGGTGGTTGTCCCAACCGAATGGCCCGGTGCTTGAAACGCCGGTTTGCGCATCACAAAGCATTCCGTTTCCGGTGGATGCCACGAAGTGGCCCCGGTTCACACTGAGGCCGCAGACATTGTCCAGATCGCGCTGAAGGATGATGTTCCCACTCTGGCCATCCAGCACCATCATCGTGTTGCCTCGCGGTGAGGTGACAGCGAAGGTTCCGTTTTGCGGGTTTGCAGTGATGGATCCAACATAGTTCCGGAGCTTCTTCAAATGTGCGGGCTCAGTCTGAAAAAGCCGCACAGGTTTGCCTGGTTGTGCATGGCCAAACAGAGGCGGTTGCTCGCGTGGCGATCCCTCATGCTGGCAGGCGAAATAGACACCGCCGGCGCCATCGCAGTCGAGATGGCGAATGGACAATTGGTGCAGGGATGGCGACAGGGCCTGTTTTTCTGTCAGGGTGCCGTGAACACTGTCGATAAAACACAGGGACGGTTCCATTGTCGCAAGATTGAGCTTGGCCCGGCCGAAGTCCGGGTGGGTTTCAATGCCACCATTGGCGATTGCAAGCGTTCGTCCGTCTCCCAGCATCATCAGATCATGGGGCCCGATACCGCCAGACGGAAATTCGCCAATTTTGCTGAAGTGATGCCCGACGTCGTAGACACCGATCATTCCATTTGCATTGGCAAAATCATTCTCTGTCGCATAGAGCAATCTGCCGTCGGCAGAAAATACGCCATGGCCAAAATAATGGCGGTCGGGTGCTGCCTGAATACTTTGTGGTGGCGTATTCGCTCTCACGTTGAAGGCAACAGCAATGGTGCCGGGTCGCCGGGAAAAGACCACGGCATTTCCGGTTTCCCGGTGGCAGACGATGTCATGGCCGCGTACCGGCAGTGCGTGCTGCATGACGACGTGGCCGTCTTCGGCCATCAACGCAAAGCCGTAGCCGCCTGAGCGGTCCCGATAGGCCGCCGCAAACAGGGCGTCGCTTTGATTGATCTGACTGGCTTGTGCAGGCGACAATGACGCCAGGAAGGACGCGCCGGCGGCTTTCAGGAATGTGCGTCGCCCAATGAGGTTTCTGGTCAAGTTCAATCCCCGTCCAGGCTGGAGAAATTCGACGTCAGGCCGAGCGCACCAGTCATGTCCATGCCGAAATTGTCACCAAGTCCGCGAACAACGGTTCTGACATAGGCAAGTTTCGAACGTTGCGGCGGATCCGTCAGAATGTCGGCAATCGGACCACTCAGCGTATCGAGTGCTGCACCGCCGTGATGGAAGCCAAAACCGATGGCATCATCAATCCAGCCGGAGCCTTCGGGCAAGAGGCTTGCAAGGTTTGAGACCTCGTAAAATCGTTCGAAACCGGAAAAGCCCGCCTGCAACAGGGAAAGTGTATTGTCAGAGCGCCGGAACAGGGCCAGTCGTGACCGGTCATTGTCGGGTGTTTCGCCAAAAAAAGCCGCCATTTCGACCGTGTCGTAGTAGGCAAGACCATTGGCAAAGAGGCTGACCAGCGTGCTCAGGGCTTCGCTGCTGTCGCGGAAATGCAGATGGTCGGGATCGGGGTTCTGCCATTGCGCTGCAAAGCCCTCCTTGGCCTGCCATTCGGTCAGTAAATCCTGCGAAATCCTGCTGATATTCGCACTGATGGCGCGCCCGTAACCACACCGAAAACTCTCCGCTTCCTGCGCCAACGTCTCGGCCCCCGTGCCAAACAGCACAAATTCCAGAGCGGCCAACCCTTGGGTGGCAACGCTCTTTTTTGCCAGACTTTCAGGATCCAGCGCGGTTGGGTCTTTGGTGACGAGCAGAGCCTGCACCTGCCGCAGTCCGATGCCGCGTCGATCCGGCCAGAACAACAGGCGTTCAAGCCGATTGTCTTCGAGAATGGGCCCGATGCGAATGATGCTGATGGACGACCAGGCCACGATGACAGCGTCAAAATCCTTGCGCGTCTGGCTCAGGTGCGTGGCTGTGGGCGTTTCGCAAAGACTCTTGAGGTTGCCCTGAAGCTGCGCCGTGGCATCGCTGAACTTCTGGTGTGTCGGTACAATGAAATGCGCCACAGCGTTGCGAACGACATCGGCAGGTTCCGCCGTTTGTGCCTTTGCCGGAGAGATTGCCGGCAGCAGGGCACAGAGCATGACGAGGCATGCGGCGAGGGCGGGCAGACGTGGTTGTGTCTTCATTTTTGTTGCTCTGTTCATCGTGTGTTCGATTTGACTTCCAGCTCATCACCATCAAAGCCGATAAAACCGGTTTTGATGTTTTTCTCCTTCGCGCGCCCTAGTCGATCGGGTCCATATCCATGGTCAGATGCAGGGCCGTGTCCGTGTAGGGATTGGCGCGCGCAACATCCTCATTCAGTTCAATTCCAAGGCCGGGTTCAACGGAAGGAATCACATAGCCGTCCTGCCATTCTATCGGGGTCTTGAGTATCTCTGCCTGAAAACCATCCCATTTCTGGATGCTTTCGAGTATCAGGAAATTCGGCGTACAGGTGGCCAACTGGATATTGGCGGCGCCGACAACCGGGCCGCAATAGAGATGCGGCGCAATCTGGGCGTAGCGGCTTTCCGCCATGGCTGCGATTTTCTTGGCCTCTAGCAGACCGCCAACCCGTCCGAGATTCATCTGCAGGATGGACGCCGCTCCACAATCCAGCACCCGTGCGAACTCGTATTTGGTGCAAAGGCGCTCGCCGGTGGAGATCGGTATCGACGTGAAGCGCGCAACCTCTGCCATCTGTTCGGGCATTTCCGGTGGAACGGGTTCCTCGAACCACAGGGGATCATAGGCCTCCAGCCGGCGGGACATGCGCTTGGCGCCCGAGACGGTGAATTGGCCATGGCTTCCGAACAAAAGGTCGGCCCGCGTTCCGACGGCCTGCCTGATCTGCCTGCAGAAAAGCGCGGAGCGTTCCAGATCCTCCAGGCGCGGCTGGTGCCCGTCGTAAACGGTGTAGGGACCTGCCGGATCGAATTTGACCGCCGTAAAACCCTGGTCGACCCAATCAAGGGCAACCTGTGCGGCGATATCGGGATCATTGTAGACGTTGGGCGTATCCGGGTCAGGATAAACATGTTCGTCTCCTGGCGGATAGAGATAGGTATAGCTGCGCAAACGCTCATGGACCTTGCCACCCAGCAATTCGTAGACCGGCTTGCCCGCCGCCTTGCCGATGATGTCCCAGCAGGCCATTTCCAGACCGCTCAGGACGCCCATGACCGTGACATCAGGGCGCAGGGTGTAGCCCGCGCCATAGGTGCGCCGCCAGAGCCGCTCGATATGGTGTGGATCCTGTCCTTCGAAGATGCGTGCAAACACGTCTTCTGCCATTTGTGCGACAAGATGCGGGCCGAATGTGGCGCTGTATATTTCGCCCACGCCGATAAGGCCGCAAGAGGTGCGCAACTGGACAAAGATGAAATAGCGCCCGCCACGCGATGGCGGCGGATTGGCCACAACAAATGTTTCTATGGATTGAAGCTTCATGGTGACATCTCTTTGAAGGAGGAGTGACTGCACCTTTGCAGCCGATGGTTCGTCATGATTCAGCGTCCGCCCGTCTGCATGTCCTCGATGATCATGTCTGCGCCCTTTTGCGCCAGCATGATCGTCGGGGCATTGGTATTGCCGGATGTCACATTGGGGAAAGCTGAGGCATCAATGACCCGCAATCCCTCAATGCCGTGCACCCGTAACCGTGCATCAAGCACCGAGTTCTGTGGTCCTGTTCCCATCCGGCAGGTGCAGGTCGGATGATAGACCGTGGCGCTGCGCTCCCTGAAATCCTGCAATGCTTCGGCATCATTCATGGTGGCGGGATCGGGTTGCCTTCGGGCTTTGATCAGGTCCTGCATCGCCGGTGTTTCAATCAGCGAGCGCAGCAGGTGGACACCGCGCAGGACGCCATCCCTGTCTTCTTCGCTCGACAGGGAGTTGGGCTTGATCAGGGGTGGTTCGTGGATGTCGGGTGATGCGATATCAATGCGTCCGCGGCTTGTTGGCCGGCTCGGCTGAAAGGACAGGATGAAGCCTGGCTCCGGGCCGACCTTCGGTGGTGTATCGACACCGGTGGAATAGGTCACCGGGTTGCAGTAGATTTGCATGTCCGGCTGTGGTGCCTCAGGCGAGGAGCGGATGAAGCCGCCGCACTGGTTGACGCTGAGACTGAACAGTCCGCGGCGTGTAAATGCGTATTGGAATGCGGCGGCCATGCGCCCCTGCAAGCGGCCCAATTGGCTGTTGATTGTCGGTTGCGTGCAATCATAAAGATAGCTGACAGCCAGATGGTCCTGCAAACCACCGCCGACTTCCGGCAGATCACAAAGAACATCAATGCCATGATCGCCAAGCAGGGCGGCCGGACCAAGGCCGGAGTGCTGCAGCAGCTTGGGCGAATTGATTGTTCCGCCACTGACGATAATTTCCCGTCTGGCCCGGGCTTGCCGTGATTGATCGCCCTGCCGGTAGGAAACTGCTGTGGCTTTGCTGCCTTCCAACAACAATCGCTCCACAATCGCATGGGTTACAAGCCGCAGATTATCGCGCCGCAGGGCCGGACGCAGGAATGCATCGGCGGATGAACAACGCCAGCCATTGCGTGTCGTGTTGTGGTAAATGCTCAGGCCTTCGGGATTGGCCCCATTGAGATCATCTGTCATCGGCCAGCCGGCCTGGGTTCCGGCCTCAAGGAAGCGTGCTGTCACCTTGTGGGCCTGGTCGGCCTCGTCGGTGACCCACAGGGGTCCATTGCCCGTGAAGACCTTTTGGCCCTTCTCGCGTCGCACTTTTGTCTCCGTGCGCTCAAAGACCGGACGAACGGAATTCCAGTTCCATCCGGTTGCGCCCGATGCGGCCCAATCATCAAAATCATGGGGCAATCCGCGGCAATAGACCATGGCGTTGATGGAACTGGAACCACCCAGAACGCGTCCGCGCGGCCAATAGGCTATTCGGTTGTTGAGACCTGCATCCGGCTGAGCATAATAGCGCCAGTTCACAGAAGGGTTTTGATAGGTAAAGGCATAACCGATGGGCACATGAATGGACAATTTGCGGTCCGAGCCACCGGCTTCCAGCAGCAGCACCTTTTGACGACCGTCTTCCGACAGCCGGTTGGCCAAAACGCAGCCCGCTGATCCGGCACCGACGATAATGAAATCATATTCTTCAACGGTCATGCGCGTTCCATTTGTTCAGGTGTATTGATACGCATAGGAGAGGGAACAGATAAAGCCCTTTCCCTTGGGTGACACAGATATTTGCGGGTATCTGGCACTATGGGCAGACAGATGCGCATCAGGATTGCTGTGTTGCAGAATGGCTTTGTCGCACCACCGCGTCGCCGGGAAACGCGGACTGCCTCTCCAAGGGTAACTGCCTCCCACGGGTATATGTCGATTTACGCCTTGCCAGATTATGTGGCCGGTCGCTATGCAGAGCATGCGTTGTGCGGTGGAAGGATCATCTTTGGAACGATCAGGATTCTTGAGCAATTTTTTCTGGACACATCTTCATCGCAGTGATGCCTGTGCAAATTTCCGCTGGGCAGCGGCTCTTTTCATCATGCTGGCTGTTTTTCCGGGAATCGGCAGCGCCGGAACCGGGTGGCTGGTTGCCATCTGTATTTCCAGCCTGGGTTACTGGATATTCGACCCGCAATGCCGCAAGCTTGTACAACACGAAAAAATCCTCGCTGGGGTCTGTACGCTCTATTTTCTGATCATGGCGGGCCTGGCCGCTTTCCATGGACCGCTGCCCGGGCAAGAGATCGGCTGGGGAAGCGTGTTTTCCAACCTGCCATTTCTTTTCCTTGTTTTTATCCTGCCGGTTTTACGACTGGCAGCGCAACCGGGATGGATAGGGCTGCTTTTCGCCGGCAATGCCTGCGGCGGTATCCTGGCCGCATTGATCATTCTGATTGCCGGCCACTATGCCCCGGACCATGCAAGAACTGCTTTCAGCGGCAATGAGTTGATACTTGCACTTGGTGCGATGGTGTCGGGGCTATTGTGCATTCACGGCCTGTTATTTTTCAAAGGCCCGATGCGCGGCCTCATGGGCCTGGGTGCTCTGGCCGCATTGTTTGCCTTGCTCAGTTCGGGCAGCCGTGGTCCACTTCTTTCCTATGGCGCCACGTTGGCCCTCTACGCGATTGTGATGGGGTGGCGCCATTTCGGTTTTGCCTTCATGGCCAAACGTGCGGTGATTTGCGGCCTTTTGATTGCAGCATTCAGTGTGGCAATGATCGGATCCGATCCGGAATTAACGGGACGCGTTGAGCTTGTCGTTGAAAGGCTGGAAAATCCTTCTGGGCTTGATGTGGCCGAGGACAGCATCCTGATGCGGCTTGCGCTTTACGAGGCCGGCTTGCGGGCCTTTGCGCAGCGGCCCTTGACGGGATATGGCCGTCAGAATGTGATCGCTGTGGTCTCCAAATTCGACCCTCAACGCGTATCGCAATTTCCCTATACCCACCTGCACAATGGTTATTTGACAGACATGGTTGCATCCGGATTGCCGGGGCTGCTGTCGCTTCTGGCCGTTTTACTGGTGCCGCTCTATGCGCTGCGCAATGCACAGCCGGTGGTGTTTGGCGGGGTGCTCTGTCTGTCATTGTCCTATCTGTTTTATGGCATGACCAATCTCTTATTCTACCATGACACGGCCAACTTCCTGTTTTTGGGGATGGTTGCCGTTTTCAGCACATTGTCGAACCTGCCGAAATTGCCCGGCGTGACCGTCAAAACGACTTCGACCCGACGTTGATGATCGTTGCAGCGCAGATGCGCAAATCAAACAGCAGCGACTGTTTTTTCATATAGGCGTGATCGCAAAGAGCCAATTCGGCCGGACGTGACATGTCGATACCGCGTATCTGGGCAAGGCCGGTAATGCCGGGCCTGATGCGAAAGACATCGTGCTTGCGGCGCTCTTCAATGACCTGATGCTGGCCAGGCAGACAGGGGCGAGGGCCAACCAGGCTCATGTCGCCGCGCAGCACATTGAACGCCTGGGGCAATTCATCGAGCTTTGTCCTGCGGATCAATCTGCCTATGCGTGTGAACTGGTCGTTTGAGATTTCGTGGGTTCCCAACAGAGGCGTGCCTCGCCGCATCGAACGCAACTTCCACATGGTGAAAGGCCTTTGGTCACGCCCGAGCCTGATCTGGCAATAGAGTGGATTGCCGGCGGTTTCCAAACGGATCAGCAATGCCAGCAAAGCAATCAGGGGCCACAGCAGCAAAAGCGCGAGGGCTGCCACGATGATGTCAATGAGCCGTTTCACCGAGCACCTCCCTGTAAAGATCGAGATAACGATCACCCATCGTCGTGGCCTGGAGTTCCGCGTCGAACCGCATGCGTGCAGCACTGCCGAATTGATGACGCAAGCTGGCATCACCGTCCAGCCTGTTGACCGCATGGGCCAGGGCACGCGGATCATTGGGCGGGACGACAAGCCCGGTGACATTGTTCAGATTGACGAAGCTGGTGCCCGTGCCAATCTCACAGCTGATCATCGGCTTGCCCATCATGGCTGCCTCCATCAGCGACAATCCATAAGCCTCAGAACGCTTGTTTGAAGGGAATATAAAACCGGCGCAAAGGCTGAGCAGTGCGATCTTGTCCTCCTCATCAATCGATCCGACAAAATGAACATTGTCCAGTCCAAGCCTTTGCTTGGTCGAAATCAGTTCGGCCTCGCTGGGGCCGGCACCGGCAATGACGAAATTGGCCGCGGTTTGCCCTGCTGCTTCAAGCAGAATGTTCAAACCCTTGTAATGACGCAGCACTCCGACAAACAGAAAAAATCTGTTGCCCAAGCGCTGCTGCCAGAGCTGCATGCGCGATTGTGAAGCTTGAGGATAGGATGCCGGATCCAATCCAAGAGGGATGACCCGGGTCTTGTCAATAAAACGTGGCAGAACCGCGCTCGAGGCCAGATAGTTTTCAGATGTAGGCACGATGGCATCGACACTGGATAAAAACCTGTTCCTTAAGGGTGCATAACAGGCCTCAAGAACCGGGTTTGCCAGAGCGTCGGCATGGTAGGTCACGATGGTTGGTTTACCCGTGTTTGCCATGAAATACATCATGTCCATGAACGGCCAGGGGAAATGCAGGTGTATCAGATCGGATTCAGCGGCCAGATGTTTTAACGTGCCAAGGCAGTTGAAGGATATATCCGTCGATGAAATTGCCAGGTGTCTTTTGGCCTGATGAACAGTCTGACCATTGAAATGCAGTGGGTCGTCATGGGGATTGTTGCTCAGGGCGAGAATCTGGTGCACAGCGCCGCCTGAAGCCGTTGTCTCGGCAATGGCATTGATAGAGCGTTCCACACCACCGAATGTGTCGGGCCAATAGGTTTTGAAAAAGTGCAAAATGCGCATGTGGTTCTCTGGAGCCCTGATGGACAAGCCAAGCCTGCTCCATTCGTTTGACAAACCGATCTTATACGCGGCCAGTGAGTTGGTGAAACCCCGAAATGCATTCAATTCCGGTTGGCCGGGGCATGTTCAGGTGTGTGTATCGGTTTAAATGGTTGGTTCCTTCCACTTGCACAAAGGCGTTGAGGCTGGTAGCTGAAAACACCTTGTGCGCGCAGGAATTTTGATGATCGTCATGTCGAAACAACAAGTTTCCGACACGTTTGCCTTTTTCAGGAGGCGATGAAATGGAGCCGTCACTCTCTGATCATGTCGTGATTACGCCTGTTTTTGAAGACAGTGAGGCTGCCGGGCAGATGTTTCATGCTTTGTCGGTGGCGATGGGTTCCAATGTTTTTGTCATAGCAGTTGACGACGGTTCGGTTGCGCAGCCATTGCGTCAGGATAGTATCGGCAAGGCAGGTCTCGACGGGATTGTCATTCGTCTGAAAAGAAACGTCGGGCACCAAAGAGCCATTGCAGTCGGCCTTGGTTATGCGGCCGAGCACTTTCCGGGTGCAACAACCGTTGTCATGGATTGTGACGGCGAGGATCTGCCTGAACAGATAGAAGAACTGTTGACAGGCCTTTCACAGCCAGGGGTTGATGTTGTTGTTGCCCGGCGTAAAAAGCGGCTTGAGACGACGAGTTTCAAGATATTTTACTTCTTCTACAGGCATCTCTTCCGGCTTTTGACCGGGCGCAACATCAGCTTCGGCAATTTCATGGTTCTCAGTCCGTTTGCGCTCAAGCGCCTTGTGGCGATGTCAGAATTGTGGATTCATGTGGCTGGCTGCCTTCTCGTTTCGAAATTGCGTATCCACCATATTTCGCTTGATCGCGGTCCGCGTTATGCGGGTCAAAGCAAGATGAATTTTCATGGGCTCATCTTGCATGGATTTCGCGCCTTCATGATCTTTGCGGAAGATGTGCTGGTGCGCGTGGGTGTGGCCTGTGCATCCATCGCGGCCGTGTCAATTATGGGCATATCACTATCAATTTTGCTGAAGTCGGCAGGAATGGCGTCGCCAGGCTGGTTTTCCATGGCGCTTGGAATTCTCGTGCTTGTCCTGATACAGACGGGAACCCTGATCCTGATGACCCTGATGTTGACCGGCATCGTGCGCAATGGCATTTCGGTGTCCATCAACTATTTGGATTTTATTGATGAAGTCTGTCCTGCTGAACGCCCGGACAACGTTTGACCAGTTGCGAAGGGGTGAATTCATTCGCTTTGTGGCCAATGGTCTTCTGGCGACGGCAGTTCACTACAGCGTGCTTTATGCCGGCGTGGAGATTTTCGGCCTGAAATCGGTTGCCCTGGCAAGTGTGATGGGCGCGGCAGTCGGCATCTGCAGTTCGTTTCTGGGTAACTATTTTTTCGTGTTTCAAAATCACACACGACCGCTTCTGGGGCGGGTGATCCCATTCGTCACGCTCTATACCTTCATGCTCGTCATGCACGGGACATTCATGCTCATCTGGTCGGACTGGTTGGGGCTGGACTTCAGGCCTGGTTTCCTGATTGCAACAGCCCTGCAGACCGGCTTCAGCTATCTCGCAAACCGTTACCTGGTATTTGCCAAATGAAATATATCTATGCCCTGGCCTGCACAGCGATATTCATTATTGTGTTGATTTCGATCTACCTGATTCACATCAATTATTTTGGCGTTGACGTTGTCCTGTACAGCGCGCTGGGTGACGCGGCTATTGCCCTTGGGGTGGCGGGGTTGCTTTTTCTTTTTGTATTTCGCGCGGTACCGGTTTTCAACGGATTTGAAAAGACATTGGTATTGCTGATCTGGCTGCTGGGTGGCTACGCGTTTGCAATATCCATTCCGACCGTGCTGGACCGATCGTTGTCGTTTTACATATTGGAAAAACTCCAACAACGCGGCGGCGGCATCCGGGAATCGTCCATGTCGGATGTCTTCATTCATGAATATATACCGGAGTTTCGACTGGTTGACGTGCGTTTGACCGAGCAGTTGGAATCGGGAAGCGTCATCATTGAGGACGGGTGTGTGAGATTGACTGAAAAGGGGCAAAGGCTGGCATCTTTCAGCCATTATTTTCGACGTCATTTCCTGCCGAAAAGACGCTTGCTTGGCGGCCAGTATAGCGATGATCTGGTTGATCCGTTCAAACAGGATCACGCCGTTGAGCGTGGTTATGAATGCTGACAGGGGAAGCAGCAGATTGGAAGCTGGTTGTTGCGTTTCCGACGCCAGAGCAACTGTTTGCAGCGGTGCATAGAATTTTAGTCAGGTATCAGCACATCGAATGCCATTTTTTCAGGCCCCGTTTCAGCTTTTCTGGGCGGATAAAATCGCTATCAATATTCCAGCCGGCGCGTCAGGATGTTCGATCCAGTCCGGGTATTATCGTTGACTTTCGTAAGTCTGCTGATTGGGGCATGCAATAATTGACCGAACTTCAGAAGTCCGTGCCTTCAAAAAGCGCCTATGCAGATACCATGCCGTCCGGTCCCGGGCTTTACCTTGCACCTGCCATCATCCTGCTGGCAGTCGCCGTGGTGTTTTTCATTCCACTCTTTACGGCCACGAACGACCTGCCGGGCGATCTTGGCGATACGCGACTCAATATTTTTATTCTGGAAACGGTCTATCTATGGATGTCGGGAACAGGATCGTCACTGCTATCGCCGGACGTGTTCTATCCCTTTCCCTTTACACTGGCTTTCAGCGATACGCATGCGGGGTCCGCGTGGATATACGCCCTGTTTCGCGTGTCGGGGCTGGATGAGTATGATGCTTTCAAGGGCTGGTTTGCAGCGGGTTACGTGCTGACCTATCTTTCGGCCTATTATGTCGGATTGCGGTTTTCGCTTGCGCCCTTCCTGGCATCTGTTGCCGCGCTGGGATTTGCTTTCAGCTTGCCATCGCTGGCGCAGTTGGGTCACGCCCAATTGATCAACATGGCAGCCACTCCCTTTTGTTTTCTTTATATCAGTCGCTTTTCAGAAAAATTCTCCCCACGCGATCTGCTCATGTTTCTTGTTGCCTTGTGCATACAGATATTGATCAATATTTATTCCGGGTTTTTCACACTTCTGATTTGTGTCATTTTCTTTCTTGTTTCCGTTGCCTTTCGCCACGGTCTGACCATCAGAGCGATAGGCCAGGCATGGTCTGCTTTTCGTCGAAGCATGCGTGTAGATCGAATAGGGATCCCTTTGTTGATCTGCACGTTTGTTTTCCTTGCTTTATGCGCCTGTGTTCTGGGGTTTCACAAATATACAGCTGATCTCTATGGACTTGGCCGAAATTGGTCGGAAATGGCCACCATGATACCGCGCGTGCAATCCTACCTGCTCATGGACACACTTCCCTATTGGGAGCAGTTCTCGCGGCGTATGTCCGGGGTTGCAATGCGCCATGAACATCAGCTTTTCATGGGTGTGCCCGTCGGTATTCTTTTTGCGTTTTGCCTCTATTGCCTTGTTCGCAGAAGAGCATCGCTTTCCCTGAAGATATTCACGGTTTCGTTGCTGGCCAGCTTCCTGGTTTTTTCCGGATTTGGAACCGTGTCTTTCTATTGGCTTGTTGCAAAAATACCGGGATTTGATTCCCTGAGAGCGATTTCAAGAGTGCAATTGGTTCTGGCTTTCGTCACCGTCATGGCCATCGCCTGTTTCATGCGCGATCACCTGTTTGCCGGACGCAGCCGGAAGTTTCAATTTGTTGCAACTGCGTTGCTGGCAGTCTGGTTTGTTTATGATTTAGCCGTAGTCGAGAAGAGTACTTTTTCCAGCAATGAGGCACGCAGCAGAATTGAAAAGCTGCACGCCAGAATTGATCCAGATTCAATTGCCGGCAATTCGGTGCTTGCCTATGGAGGGGATGCCAAACTTCCCTCCTGGTTAAATGATCTCGACGCCATTTTGCTGGCTCGAAGTCTGGGTATTTCCACGCTCAATGGCTATTCAGGACACAGCGTTCCAGGCTATGCCAAAGGGAACACTTGCGAGGATATTGCCCGGCAACTCGATACCTATGATCAATGGGCAAGGCAACGTGGCTTGATGTCGCTTGATGCACTGGATTTCAATCTGGTCACACTGGACATGGGAACGTGTGATCTGTCCAATTCTGACAATGAATGATTGGCGCATTGTCTGGAAATGTTATTGCGAAGCGTCTCACGATGGCTTGAAATTACTTGTGATCAGTGACCAGTTGATCAAAGAGGGCTTCCATCCGCTCCGCAGATTGCTGCCAGGAGAACCTGGCAGCATTTGGTCTGGCTTTTGCGGCGAGGTCTTCATAGAGAGTGTCGTCATCCCAGAGGCGCTGCCAGCCTTTGGCTATATCGTCCGGGTCGAGTGGATCAATCAGCAAGCCCGCTTTTCCGGCCGCTTCCGGCATGGATGAAACATTGCTGGTCACAACAGGCAAACCATAGTGGTTTGCCTCGATGATGGGGATACCGAACCCTTCGTAAAGGGATGGCATGATCAAAAAACGTGCCTGACGATAGAGAGAATCGAGTGTTTGATCGCTGACAAAACCCAATGCCGTGACGTGATCCTGCAAATTATGCATTCGGATCATTCCGTCAAGGTTGGAATGTCGCCATCCTTGCCCGCCGACTATGCGTAATTTACCCGTCAATTGACCTTTTATCTTGAGACCGGACAATGCCTGAAGCAGCCCGGCAAGGTTCTTGCGCGGTTCCAAAGTACCGACAAACAAAGCAAAATCACCAGTCGATCCGTTCGGGAGATCTGCAGTTGTGTCATTCCTGCCGGCTGCCAGTGCCGTGACACCGGGGTAAATGACATGCGTTTTGCCCGCATGTTGCGGATAGCGTTCAATAATATCCTGTCTGGTGGATTGCGACACGGCAATAATTGCGTCGGCTCGGGCCATGGCGTGCGGTGCCAAAATGCGATCCGCCAACCAGCCGGACCAACGCATTGTCTGTGGGTGTTTTGCCCAGACAAGGTCATGAATGGTAACGACGCACGGGATAGAAGGATGCAATCGGGCGGGGAGGCGATGGGCCGGCCCCCAGAAGATGTCAGGGCGGGCTGCATTGATTTGTTTGGGTAGAATCGTGTGGGACCAGATGATGCGACCAAGGCTGCCGGGGAAATGGCTGACGTGGTCTGAGACTTCGACTGAACGTATTCGCATTGCACCCGGATTCTCGGGCCAATAGTAATCGAGGTGAATGCCTCGCTTCTGAAGTTCATCGCAGGAACAGATAATGGTGCGGCCAATTCCGTTTCTGCTGTTCAAAATATTGCGCGCATCCAGAGCTATCTGCATTGGGTCAATTTTTGCTGTCTTGTGGGTTTCATTTTATCTGGCATGCTTGACGCTCGTTCTGCAAATCTTTGGACAAGAAGTGATGCACAATTCCGTTTCAATCTGAATTTGGCACCAATTTTGTTTGAATAATTGCTATCCGTGCAATGCGACCTCTGGATAATAGCTGTATCAGTGAAACCCAACACACGCCTTGTGAAAATGGTGTAGGTCGTACTCAATTGATGTTTGTCGGACGATTCCTGATAGACTTTACTGACAATTTTTTACTGTTTCCATATCCGTTTCTTAAATGATCCCTGCTGTTTCAGACAGGAGTCTATCCCTCAGGGCTTTCGCGCTTTGCGCCCATGTCGACCAAGGCATTCCTTCTGACTTGGGATGCCTGTTTTCGTTGTACATGTTCAACCATTTTTCAATTGATGCGACCAGTTCTTCAGCCGATTGTGCCTTGAAATAGCTGGCATAGTCCTCCGCAATCTCACGAAACACCGGAATGTCCCGCGCGATAATCGGTGTTTTATGCTTGGCGGCCTCAATCAAGGGTAGACCGAAACCTTCTCCATAGGAGGCGGCTATCAAACAGGAACAGGTCGCATAGAGTTCTTCCAGGTCGTGATCGCTGATACCTTCCAGCCAGAAAAGATGTTTACCGCGCTCACTATGGGAATCGAGACGTTTTACCAGATCTTTCGTCATCCAACCTTGTTTGCCAACGATAACCAAACGGATTTCGAAGCCGCGCCGCCAAAGTTTTTCAAAGGCACTGAGAACCTGCTCGTGTCCCTTACGTGGTTCAAGCGTACCAACCATCAAGAAACTCGGGTGTTTACTGATTTGTTCTAATGTTTCCTCTGTTTCCTTCGAGGCCTTGCCGGATTGCGGCGCTGTTTTCGTATCAATCAGGTCTGCGCCCAGATGGAACGACTCTATCCGAATTGGTCGCGGCTTCTTGTTATCAAGGCTCTCTATCCACTGGCTCAAATCATCTGCCACGGCAGCCGAAATACAGAGTGCGGCATCCATCTCAGTGACAATCTCAAGCCAACGCAAAAACTGTTCGGCGCTCCCGGGAACAAAAAATTGCGGCATCTGAATGATCAAAAGATCATATATGACGAATGATACGAAAACACCCTGGCGACGCATCGACCTCAAATAGTCTGCATGGGTTACCTGCAAAATGGGCTGAAAGTCCAAACCCAGAAATACGTCTCCCGGGCTATGGTCGATTGGATCGTCGACCAGACCGTCAGCAGGCCAATCCATAAGCCTTGCGGCAAAGCGACGTGCATAACGATAGCCGAATTCCGCTCCAGCATAGACTGGTTCAACCCGATAGCCTGCGGGCGGATCCTTCATCCATTCCATAAGGATGTTTCTGACGACCCGCTGAATACCCGATTTTGCATCGCGCTGTGCCAGCTCCGAAATATCCAAAAGTAGTTGTTTTGAGGGGTATGCTTCGCCTACCAGTGCGAATTTGAGCGCTTTGGTACTCTGCGCCCAGGTTGACCCGCGCATCTGATCGGGTTTCGGCTGCTCCTTCTTTTGATAGAGCGCATACCAATCCTGGATGGCCTTTGCCAGGTCAGCTCCCGTGTCGCCGCTGAAATAATAGGCCGCCTTGCCTGCCACTTCGTGGAATACGGGAATGTCACGCGCTATTACCGGGATACCATGGTGCGCCGCTTCAATAAGCGGGAGGCCAAATCCCTCATTGATACTCGCCGCAATAAGGCAGGTGCTGGCCTCATACACTTTCTCCAGATATTCATCACTGATACCTTCAAGCCAGAAAAGTCGCACGCCGTACTCGGGGTGTGACTTTATGCGTTGCACCAGCACATCAGTGTTCCATCCCCGTCGCCCGACAAAAATCAGATTTGCGTCAAAATGCTGTTTCCAGAGCAGTTCGATGGCGTCCAATATTTGTGTCTGCGCCTTGCGGGGCTCCAAAGTGGAAACGCTCAGGAAACTGGGCCTTGTATTGATCTTTTCCAAGATTGATGGCGCCGTTTCAGGCACACCGCTCGTCCGCGACTTTATGTCGGTATCAGCGCCAATATGCACACACAGATTTTGGAAGTGGGGAGACGTAACCAACCCGGCTTGGGAAATCCATTGATGCAATGCGTCGGCGGTTGCCTGTGATATGCAGATCGCGCCATCTGACTCTGCAACCAGCCCAAGCCATTGTTCATGCAATTGTTTGGCCTCAGCATCAATGAAAAGGCCTTCCAATTGAATGGGTAGCAAATCGTAAACCATAAATTTTACCGTAACGCCGTCCTGGCGCAGCTTCTGGTAGAAAGCGTGATGCTTCAGTTGCACATGATGCTGCATGTCCAGCGCAAAAAATATATCCCCTCGCTGCCATTGGACAGGTGTATCGTAGACGCCGCTATTGCCGTCTCTCAAAAACTGTTGGGTGTACGCACGCGCATAAAAATATCCATGATCCAGAGTTGCGTATACGGGCTGAACGCGGAAGTCCTTGGGGGGCGATTGCAGCAGGCATTCAAGGTAACTGCGGACCACACGTTGCACACCTGTTCCGGCGTCCCGCTGTGACAATTCGGAGATGTCGATAAAAAGTTGACGCTGAACACCTGCCTGCTGGTTCAATGCAATATTGCCAGCGAGTGTCATGCGGCTTGTCGCAGCCAGCTTAGTCGCGCGTGGTGCCAAGGCCCTATAGAGCCGATCTTCCAATTGAGATTGTGCAGAGTAGGTCTTCTTGTCCCGTAGGGGTATGGCTTCCCAGGCAGCGATTGCTCCTGTTGCAATTTTATCCCAGGAAAATTCCCTGGCGCGTTTCAAGCCGTGTGTTTGCAGCGTTTTTTTAAAATCACTATCCTCAAGTGCTTTGCTTATTTTGCTGCTCATGGAAGATACATCGAACGGATCGAACAAGGCAGCCTCAAGTCCAATCACCTCAGGCAGGCTCGCTGCGTTGGATGCCAGGACAGGCGCGCCGCAGGCCATGGCTTCCAGCGCTGGAAGACCAAATCCCTCATACCATGATGGAAAGACGTATAGCTCACATAGATTGTAAAGCTGCCTTAGCTCTTCATCGCTGATATACCCGGTGAAACACAAATCATCAGGGCCAAGGCCAGCAGACTTGGCAGCTCTTTTGAAAATCTCCATATTTCCCATGGGCATCTTGCCGGCAAAGACGAGGTGATGGGACTGACGAAGTTCGAGTGGAAGCCTGGCATAGGCTTTTATGAGACGAGGCAGGTTTTTGTGATCGTCTGCCCCTCCCGTGTAAAGAACGAAAGACCGCGTCAGCTTGAATTTGTTGAGAAGATCGTTCTTTACATTTTTCGTGATTTCGATCGGTTTGAAATAGGGTTCAATTGCAGCCGAAATCGTCGTGATCTGCGCGGCTCGTACATCGAGATATTTGATGCCTTCCAACCGGGAATGCTCGGAAATAGACAAGAAGGCTGTTGCTCTTTCAAGATCAGCGAGTCTGTTGTCGTAAAAAACCTTATAGGCAGGATTTTTGCTGAAGAAATGTTCGGGGTTTAGAAGCGGAATCAGATCATAAAGAATAACGCTGACAGGTGTAATTTGATCAAAGCGCCCGATGCTTGTTACGCCGTCATCTGAAAAGCCTTCGAACAAGCTGCAGACATGAATGATGTCGGGACTGAGGCTTTGTAGAAAAGCCTCACGCATTATTTCCGCAATTTTCCGCCGCGGCTCATTTTCCGGGTGCCTATGCGATGCCGGTCCCTGGGCATGCCAAACACGTATGTTCTCTCTGGGTAGCAGGTCAGCAAATGCCTCACGTATCGCCTCGATGGATTGGGGAAACATACCGTTCAGGGCGAGAAAAATTTCATGTTCACCTCGATTGCGAGCAACGGCTTTGGCAAACGACAACGTGTAGCGGCCGATGCCCCTGAAGCGGCTTTCAGTCTGCGCGCCCTGCATGTCAATGACGATACGCATTACGGTTTCAGTCTCTCATTTTCATCGATGGCAGCGTTGAGACTGTGGTATATGCGCCGCGCGTGCTGTGGAAGCCGTGAAAACTCCATTTCTTTTCCTGACCGGGCAAAGGCTTGGGTCTGTGAATATTTTAACCCGGTTGCACCTGCTGTTTCATAGGGGGCATATTCAAGATATTGCCTGCTAATGATCGCATGCAATCTTGCCTGAACGGATTGCGGCAAAATATTGTAGAAACGCCTTGCAAGGCCTGCCAGTTTTGGTCTCGCAAATAGGAAACGTACCATTTTCTGAATGATCTGGCGTGTAACGCGCCGCGGACGGGTTCCCGGTTTCAGGGCAATCCAGGCCCAAACTCCGCTGGCAAACCAGAATGCCCGGTCCAAGATACGTTGGATCATTTAGTGGCCATACTCTTTCGGACATTTTTACAGGTCAGCAAAAATGTATTTCGTCTCATTTTCATACCGAATGTACCAACATATTTGTGTCTGGATCTGGAGCTTCGCGTGTCTGACTTTTCGAGGCGGACTTTGGCCGCCGCCTATGATGGCGTCCTGTGGTGTCATTGGTTGCACGTTTGGCCGTGAAGGCCGAATGCCATCAATGCGGATTCATGCCCCCCTTGTTTCAGCGCTCGTCAAAGGCATCATGCGAGGTGCGGGGTATAATCTGATTGCGGGCAAGTTTTGGTTCGCGAATTGTACGAAATGTCATTACCATGACCTTTTGCCTCCAGACAATTCCCATAATTTCGCATGCAAATCTCTGGTATGATCAAAAATACACAGAATTTGTGGAAACGCGATCATAGTCTGCCTTGAACATCAGTTCCGCCAGATCGGGCAGCGAAGTTCTGGATGTCCAGCCGAGTTCGCGCCTTGCTTTGGCAGAATTGCCCACCAATTGAATTTTTTCCGTCTCGCGAAAAAACTCTGGATTGACCCGCACCAGTTTTTGACCGGTTCTACGGTCCAAACCCTCTTCGGCTTCTCCCTGACCCGACCATTCTATTTCGAAGCCCGCCATTTTTGACACGCATTCTACAAAGGCGCGAATTGTATGTGACTTTCCTGTTGCCAATACATAGTCTTCGGCGGTGCCATTCCTGACAATTGACGTCATTCCATCGACATACTCTGCTGCATACCCCCAGTCTCGTTGTGCGTCCAAATTTCCCAGTTCCAATGTTTGCTGCTGCCCGAGGGCAATTCTTGCAAGAGCAAGCGTAATCTTGCGGGTAACGAACTGAGATCCGCGAAGCGGGCTTTCATGGTTGAACAATATTCCCGTCGTTGCAAAAAGGCCGTGGAATTCCCGATAGTTTTTTGTCATCCAATGGGCGTATAATTTGGCAACCCCGTAGGGACTTCTCGGGTTGAATTGGGTTGATTCCGATTGAGGAGAAACCTGTGCATTTCCAAAAAGCTCAGAGGTGCTTGCCTGATAGAAACGGGTTTCAGGGGAATGGGTTCGTATGGCTTCCAGAATATACAGAGTTCCCAATCCGTCAGCCTGTGAGACATAGGCTGGACAATTCCAGGAGGCATGGACAAAGCTCTGGGCGGCAAGGTTGTAAAGTTCATCCGGTCTGGTTTCCTTGATGGAACGAATGATGCTTTTCTGATCCATGAGATCAAGTTCCAGATAATTTATCCTTTCGGCGATTCTCAATTCCTTGAGGCGGTGATGCTTCCCTTCGGAATTTCGCCGAAGTCCCCCAAAGACGGTGTGGCCGCCATCCAATAAATTTTTTGCAAGATAAGCTCCGTCCTGGCCTGCAATGCCCGTAACAAGAACTTTTTTTTTGGTCATTACAATGCAATTCCGGCAATAGCTGTTTATGTTCTCAAGTCTTCAACGATATTACCGTGCTCAAGGGATATGAGACTGGCGCCCATATCCTGCAAAAATGCGTGATCATGGCTTGCGAAAATGGCAATATTTGCCTTTGAAACAAATTCCTGGGTGCGAGCGATGACGTTTTCGCGAAAGGAAGCATCCCCAGCGCCGATACCTTCATCAACAAGCAGGATATCTGGTTGAATGGCCGTGGAAATCGCGAACCCCAGGCGTGAGAACATGCCGGCAGAATAGGTCTTGACGGGCAGCTCGAGAAACTTTCCAAGTTCGGTAAATCTGGCGATTTCGTCAACCTTTGAATCGATCTCGCTTCTGGTCATGCCGAGAATGAAGCCGCGCAAATATATATTCTCCACACCGGTTGCCTCTGCGTCCATTCCCGATGCGGGATCAAGCAGGGCGCCCACAGACCCCTCAATTGCTATCGTGCCGCCAGTGGGCTTGTAAATGCCAGCGAGGGTGCGCAGCAGCGTTGTCTTGCCGGAACCATTGTGTCCGGTCAGGCCGATACGGTCCCCGTGGTTGATTTCCAGAGAAACATTGTCGAGCGCTTTGACCGTGACCGCATCATTGGCGTTGCTGGCGATACGGCCACCGGTTGCCTGTGACAGGAGTTGTTTCTTCAATGACCTTGCATTGGAGCCGTAAACCTTGAACTCAACCGTCAGATTTCTGATGGAAATATGCGCCATGGTCAGAACCTCACACCCAATAGGGGATACGTGCATAGGCACGACGATAGAGCCATATGGCAAGTGGGAAGCCAGCCAGCGCCATGGTGATGCCAATGGCCCATGATTGCAACGGCGGTATATGGCCGAGCAGCGGGCTGCGGACCAGTTCCAGCAGATGGTAGAAGATGTTGAACTGGATAAAGGCGGTGCGATCCGGCAGTATCGTGGCACTCCAGAAAATCGGCGTGACGAAGAAAACAACCTGCAACAGGTTGGTTACGACCTGTGGTATGTCGCGAAATCGTGTCGACAGAATTCCGACGACCAGCCCCATCCAGGCAAGATTTATCAGGAAGAGCAGAAATCCAGGTAAAAACAGGAGCATGTGCCACGAAAAATGCGGAGGGAAAACAATGATGACAAGTAAGTAGATGACCATATTGTGCGCCCAGATGATGATATTGCGGGCAAAAACACGGTAGAAATGAACGCTGATGGGCATCGGTACATTGCGTATATAGCTTTCCCCGACAATAAAGGCCGTGCAGCCTTCACTGATGGTGGATGTCAGCAACCCCCAAAATATGATTCCGACAGCCAAATAGGGTAGAAACTCGGTCATATCCTGTTTGAAAAGTTGACTGAATACAAAGCCGAGTGCGCCCACCATGATGCCCATTGTCAAGGTCAGCCAAATTGGTCCCAGCGTTGAACGGCGGAAGCGCTGCTTGATGTCATGTGCCGCAAATATCCACCAGAGTTCATAGCGCAGCAGGCCTGTCCACAGGTCCATTGACGCCATGGCGGGAACGCGGTCTGCTGAAATGATGGTTGTTGTGCCAGATTGTTTGCGGGAGAACATGAATAGTCTGAACCGATATCTGTCAGGTTTGCGTTTTTATGTGGCTTTGATTTGTCGTGGCCCAAGAGGAGCAATTCAATGCCGTATTGCTCCAATGGCCCCAATCGCAGCCTGCCCACTCCTATCGTAATTTGCATTGATTTCAAATGGCTATTAATTGGCACCTCGAATAGGGCTCGGTTACCGCCTCATGACAGTTGGTATAATGCTTTCATCCGGCCCCAGACTTTTCAAAAGCGAATTCAATGCAAATGGCGACTGGTCGTGATATTTTCTTTTGTGCAATGGGGCAGACGATTCCCTTGCGTTGGATTGGATTGAAAATTGGCAACGGGTCAGAATATCGAATCGAAATATGGTCAAGTGCTGTCCGGTCAGTTCCAGAGGTCGATTTAAAGCCAGCGCATAGAGACTATCGAAAATCCAATTTTACCCGATTGTGAAGTGTTTCTCATAAAGGTATTTCGTCTTCTGTGAGATGGCGCTTTGGTTTTGGTGTATAAATGAAATATCTGCAATTATATATTTCAGGAAATAAATATTGTTAAGGGTAGCTGTACCATGGAGCCTTAGTAACTATATTCCTATTGGCGGATACCGTCCAATATACAGGCCATTGTTTGATCACGTGCCCGCCAACATTTCTTTGTGTAGCTGGGACAATGTGAAGCTATATAATTGTTTTGAGAGAAGTCAGAACAATCGAACGTCGTTGGAAAGGGCCGTATCGGAAGAACAAGGAAAACTTCAGGCTGAACCTGACAACAGTTTCATGCAATCGCCTGGCTGCTCTTTCTCGGCGGCGAACCGTGTCTTGACCAAGATCCTGCCCGGAGACGTGGAATTCCACCATAGCGTTCCGTTTTCATCACAAACCCGCCCCTTTGTCTTTTATAGTGATGATATCTCGACGCTGGTTTCCTTCGTCGAAAACTCTGAAGCTGGCAGGATTGACCGACAGCACTATAAAAACCTGTTTACAGACAGGTTGTGTCTGGGTGTATTTTTCAATAATTCATTGGCATCGGAGAATTTTCAGCGGCATTTCCACGACAGTGCGATTGATGGAAAACTGCATTATTTGCCAACTGGGCCCGACGGCGGAACAGCTGGCTCTGATGAGAATCCGCGTCCTTTGAACCTGGACTGCCCTCGCTTTCTATTCATCAATTCAGCGCATCAAAATCCGATGGGTTTCATCGAGCGCGGTGGTCACATTGTGCTGAGATTTTGGAAAAACTTCATAATGCAAGGGCGTTGCGGGCGTCTTGTCATGCGGTGTGTCCGGCCTGCTGCGGCGACATTGGAACGATTGGAGGTCGATGTTGGATTTGTTGAAGCCGAACTGGGTAAAAGCATTCTTTGGCTTGAAGACTATTGTCCCGATTATGAGTTGGATCGGCTGATGGCCGCGTCGGATTTTTACCTTTTGCCCAGCAAGACTGCCCATTTGGGTTCCGTTCGCAAAGCCATGAATGCCGGCGCTATTGCCGTGATCACCGATGGCTGTGCAAGGGGCGATGACATGCTGGATTCCAGCAATTCCATTCGGGTGAGCAGTTCTGCAGATGAATGGCCAGGCGCATTTGGCAACGAAGGAGACAGCTCTGGTCTAATGCCCTCGGTTGATCCTGCGACTTCTCTTGAATTCCTGATCACACGTGGTGTTGTTCGGTTGCTTGACAGCCCGCTTTTAGCCCATTCGATGCGTGATGCTTCTCTTGCTGTGGCGAGGAAGGCGTCTGCGAATTTGATCGATCCTGTGAAATTCTGGGAGAAAATCAACGACGTTTGTCAGGATATATCGCCTGGCAGTAAACGCAATCTATCGAAAGGCTCCGGCGATTTGTCTATGGCATTGGCAAATTGCCTGATGAGCAAAGCGGATTTTGAGCGGGTCTTTGATGGTCCGACCCAACCCTTGCGCATCGTCAATACGGGGCAGGGCGTGGTCAACCGGATTGGCGGTCATGTGATGCTGACTTATGGCAATGAAAAGATGCGTACTGAGGACTGGTCAGTGGTCAATCAGTATCTGGATTCGCGTGCGCCGAGGGTGCGCATTGCCAGGACAATGGCGGATCTGGATGGCAGATATATTTATGGCCCGGTAGCAATGAACACAGAGGGACCTGATTTTGCCATGGTAGCGAAAAGGGCAATCTCAGAGCGCCTGATGCCATACCCGAAGCTATATGGGGCGTTTTCGTGGGGCTATCAGATTTCGAAAAGGATGTTTGGTAAGGTTTTTTCGACCTTGAGATCAAAAACCAAGACAGGCAGGCAGGCAGGGCACAAATCGTTGAAACTGGTTCGTGAGGATATACTTGGATACAATATCATAGAGCTCTCAGGTCACTATTATGCCGCTCCTCAGCATGCTGGAGCCTTTTCTATCGCAAAAGCGCTTGAAAGTAGAAAACCGTTTCATTTGAACGCGGTGTCGATTGAAGCAATTGAGCGCCTTATCAGGCAAAACCCGGTTGATACTCGTATTCGTGCTTATCGTTTGGCTGCCAAAATTCCTTTTCTTATCTCCTTTGCTAAGGTTATAAAAACACTGGTCAAAAGGGTCCTGAAAGGCCGCAGCGACAGGGGCATTTCTGAGTGACAGCAAATGGCAAACCAAGAATTCATCTTTGGATATTCAATCACCCATACCATGGGATCAGTGATCAGGTTGATTTCTTTACGGCTTCCTTCAGGCAAGCGGGCTATGTGGTTTCAGTCGATCGTAAACCCAGAAACGACGCATTGAATGTCTCGATTGAGAATTTTTCAGTTTCTACCCGCGATACGCTGATTGATTTTTGCACGAAATCCCGACAGAGGGTGGCTGTTATCATGACTGAGCATATTGACTTCGATCGGGGTGAGATTTTCGTTCACGGTCATCCATTTTGGAGCCATAATGACTATATGGATCCTGCAGTTCAGGTTGAACGCCTGCGTTGTTTGATGGATTGCGCACCCTATGTTCGTTGTCTCATGGTTCTGGGGGATCTGCCTGAACTCAGAAGCATGTCAGAACTTCTACCGGGTATGAATGTCCAGACGATACCTTTTCCCCGGTTGCCACACCTTCCCCACAGTGATGTTTCACACCGGCCGCAACCGGACTATGACACCTTGTTTACCGGCGTGATCACCCAATACCGTAGAGCTTTGCTGAAAAAGATCAGAAACGAAGGGATTTCAACCTATTGCCCGGAAAAATTTGTATCTGTTGAACAGCGTGATGAGATGAATCGCAATGCCCGGGTTGTATTGAATATTCCGCAACGCATGGGTTGGAATTGGCTTTCCCTGATGCGTATTATTGCAGCACTGCGGTGTGGACGGGCAACCGTATCGCTTGGCACATCAGACATGTCAAAAATTGCAGCGTGTACCTATCAGTTGAATATGGAAGATGCAGATTGGTTGAGGTCGTTGGAAAGCCTTGTGGGTGATTGGCAGGGTATTTATAATGAGGCTCACGACAACTATTGCGCGATGATTTCGCAGTTCGAGCTTGCCTATCCCTTTCCGCATGAATTTCTTGAGACCTGGGCAATCGCCGACAACGTCTAATCAACAGGTCACCTGCTTGTAAGCCCACCCGATAAGGCCCAGCAATGCTTAAGACGATCTCCTTATTGTTACCAACTCGGGGGCGGCCGGAACTGGCAAAACGGTTCTTGGCAAGTGTTCTGGAACAAAGCGCTCATCCTGATTTGATTGAGGTGATTGTCTGTGTTGATGACGATGATGTGGCAAGCCACGGGATTTCCGTCGATGGTCTCCATACGTCCGAGATTATCGTATCGCGTCAAAATATGGGTGCCTACAATGCGCTCTGTCTGGATCATGCCAGCGGTGATGTCATTATTGCGGTCAATGATGATATGGTTATCAGAACAAGGGACTGGGATCAGCGGGTTCGCGAAATTGACGCCCGGTTTCCCGACGGTGTTTACCTTGCCTATGGAAACGACCTGTTCAAGGGTAAAGATCTTTGTACGTTTCCTATCATGTCCAAACGGGCATGCCAGATCATGACTGAACCTTTTCCGCGCGCATATCGCGGGGCGTTCATAGATGTACATCTGATGGATATTTTCCAGCGCCTGCGCAAAGCCAATCATCATCGGATTGTCTATTGTGAGACGCTCGTGTTCGAGCATTTGCACCACCGCGTGACTCCAGGTGTCTTGGACAAGACATACACTGAGCGTCCGCGTTTTGCCGATGACATGACCTTCATAGATCTTGCGTGGCAACGGCAGTCGGAATCTGCCCGTTTGATCGCGGCAATAGAGGGCAATGAAGGGGCCGCTGTTTCACAGATGAAGACACCAAAACATTTTCAAAGCACCGATTTTCTATCGATTATTTCTCTGTGCCTGCGCCGTTTTGGTCTTGACAGGAAGCTACCGATTTATTGGCGCTTCAAGCTCATGTTCTGGATGATTGCACGGTATTGCTATTGTCGTCTGGTGCTTCGCGGGCAATATGATAAAGCTGCAATGCGCCCTGACACCTATTGACACGCACCCGGTCAGGGCTCTTAAGAGGCCTGAAGACGGTTTCAGTCCAACCCACCGAAACAATCTATTCCATGCGAATTCCCCGGAGCGTCAGAAGGGTGGAATCGCCACAATTGGACGTTAGGACTATTTTCAGGAACCGGATATTTTCGGCACCCTTCAAAGATATTGACCCATATCCTGCAACCTATATGTGTGCGCCGATGAAACTGGAAAATGATCAATGGACGCGTTGTTCGTCACTCCTGACTCTTCAACCAAGGCCTATCAGGAACTCGCAAGGGTTTTTTCCGCAATTGAGCCACCGACTTGGTCCTTGCTGTTGGCCGAATCATGTCGTTCAAAAGGCTTTGAAGTCGGCATCCTTGATTGTGACGCAGAGCGACTGAATCTGGCGCAATCGGTGCAGCGAATTACGGATGCAAAGCCACGACTTATCGTCATGGTGCTTTACGGGCAGAATCCGAATTCCGGCACCACGAGCATGATCGGCGCCATCGCGCTTGGCAAGGCCATCAAAGATGCTGGCCTGTCGGCACCTATCGTTTTTGTCGGATCACATACAAGCGCACTGCCGAGGGAGGTTCTTGCCCTCGAATGTGCCGATATCGTATTGCTCAATGAAGGCGTTTATGCGCTTCACAATCTGCTTGCATCCAACCTTTGCGGGGATCTTCCGACCATCAAAGGTATTGGCTACAAGGGAGAAGCAGGCGCAAATGGTCCCGAAATCATCTTGAATGCACCGGAACGAATTGTTCCCCAGGACAGAATGGATGTTGATCTTCCAGGGTATGCATGGGATCTGTTACCCTATGGAAAACGTCCGCTGGATCTTTATCGCGCCCACTTTTGGCATGCGGAGTTCAGCCATGAAAAACGCACACCATTTGCCGCAATATACACATCACTGGGGTGCCAGTTTGCCTGTAATTTCTGCATGATCAATATTGTCAACAGGGTGGATAATGATAATCTGGTCAACGCCTCCCATTCCCGCGGCATGCGTTATTGGAGTCCGCAGTGGGTCAGACGCGAGATGCGCAAACTGGCCGAGATGGGTGTGCGGACCTTGCGCATCAGCGATGAGATGTTTTTTTTCAACCGAAGGTTTTATCTGCCGGTATTGGAGAATTGTATCGAAGAAGAATTCGGTTTCAACATGTGGACCTATTCGCGCGTAGATACGGTGCGTCCCAATGTGTTGGAAACCTTTAAAAGGGCCGGGGTGAACTGGCTGGCATTGGGAGTGGAAGCCGGAAATCAGATGGTTCGTCAGGAGGTTTCGAAAGGTTCCTTCAGGGAAGTCAATATCAGGGAAGTATGCAAAACCATTCAGGCTTCTGATATTAATATAATTTCAAATTATATTTTTGGTTTTCCTGAAGATAACCTTGAGACCATGCAGGAAACCCTCGACCTTGCGCTCGATCTGAATACCGAAATGGCCAATATGTATCCCTGTCAAGCTTTGCCTGGTAGCCCCATGTATCATACAGCACTGGAAAATGACTGGGACCTGCCGGGTAGTTATGAAGGTTACGGCTTCCTTTCCTATGAGGCTGAGCCATTGCGCACCAAACATTTGACGGCTGCGGAAGTCATAAAATTTCGCGATGACGCGTGGCAAACATATTTTTCCAACCCGGATTACCTTTCCCTCGTGGAAAAGCGTTTTGGCGTTGTTGAGCGCTCCAATGTGGAGGCAATGACCAAAATCAAGCTGAAGCGCAAGATTCTCGGGGATTAGGCTTTCCATGATCATCACAAAAACGCCCTTTCGAATCTCCTTTTTCGGCGGGGGAACGGACTACCCGGGGCATTATCTGGAACATGGCGGGGCAGTGCTCGCGACGTCGATTGACAAATATTGCTACATATCCTGCCGAAAACTGCCGCCATTCTTTGAACACAAGCATCGGATCGTCTACTTGGCAATCGAGAACGCAAATTCTCTTGATGAAATAAAGCATCCCGCGGTGCGTGAGGTTTTGCGATGGGATGGAACGGACTGTGGCCTGGAAATTCACCATGACGGTGATCTGCCGGCCCGATCAGGACTGGGGTCCAGCTCTTCCTTTACTGTCGGTTTGATCCAAGCTCTCAAAGCCTTACGTGGTGAGATGCACTGCAAGCGCGAACTGGCTGAGAACGCTATTCATATTGAGCAGAATCTCATCAAGGAGAATGTTGGTTCTCAGGACCAGATTACCGTTGCCTACGGAGGTTTCAACCGGATCGATTTTCATCGGGACGGGAACTTTGTCGTAACCCCGCAGATCCTAAAGGGGCACCGACGTACACAGCTCAACGATCATCTTATGTTGTTTTTTACAGGCGTCACGCGGTTTGCATCTGTGGTCGCTGAAGACCAAATTCGCAATCTTTCCAGCCGCAGGCAGGAACTTGAAACCATGGGTTCGATGGTTGGTGAGGCGGTTAGTATACTTGCCAATGAAAATACACCAATCGAAGAATTTGGCAGATTGCTTGCGGAGTCCTGGCGATACAAACGCTCGCTTTCAGACATGATATCCACGCCCGCTATAGATACGCTTTATCAAACTGCTTTGGATGCAGGTGCCCTTGGGGGTAAATTGTTGGGTGCAGGTGGTGGTGGTTTTCTGTTGCTTTTTGCAAGGCCGCAAGACCATGCCAGGATTGCCGATACGCTTTGTGGTCTGGTTCATGTGCCTTTCAAATTTGACAATGCAGGCAGCAGCGTAGCGCTGTATGAACCCAATGGACTTTGACGGTTTCATAGCGCGCACCGTGGGTGCAATGCGATGCGGGAAATCTCTGGCGATAATTCGGAGCCGAAAGATTCCGCATCAACTTGTACGAGTGCGTGTGAATCACTATGGAAATCCGATCCTTCCCTGTGCCGATGCGTTGGCATTTGGTAGACCTTGGCCCATTCCATGCGAGAAGCAGCCCGGCTGGCGCCATGCATTCATTTGCCAGGCGATGGTTTCAATTCCTTTGTCGGGTTCGGACAATTTCAAGAAAGTGGATATTCTGTGGTGATCGCAAATTCCATCAATTTGAGTGACAAGGCGCAATGGGTGTGGCGTGAAACGCTGGCTATACATCGACGGGCGCCGGAAACGCGGATTGCCTCTTCGTTGTCGAGCATCGAAATTTTCGTGGCGCTTTACTATGGTGGTATTCTTGAATTTGATCCAAAAGAGCCATTTTGGGATATGCGTGACCGGTGCGTCATCAGCAAAGGACATGGCTCGATTTGCATGTACCCCATTCTTGCCGAACTTGGATATTTCCCCCGCAGTGAATTGCAGCGCGTTTGCCAGACCGGCAGTTTTCTTGGAGGCATACCTGATCCGGTTATTCCGGGGTATGAAACAATCAACGGGTCATTGGGGCATGGGCTGGGAGTGGCGACGGGCATGGCTTTGGGATTGCGGCGAAAAAAACATCCGCGCAGCGTTTTTGTGGTGTGCGGTGACGGGGAGATGCATGAAGGCGCCAACTGGGAAGCCATTATGTTTGCCACGCAGCATGGGCTCGATAACCTTCACCTGATTGTCGACGACAACAAAACGGCAATGCTCGATTACACCGACAATATCATATCGAATCAGGATCTGGCTGCCCGGCTTGAAGCTTTTGGATGGCAGACGGTTCGATGCGACGGTCATGATCCGGACGCGCTTCAGAACGTTCTTGCACAAATGAAATCGACAAACTCCGGTCAGCCCAAGGCCTTGCTGGCCAGCACGATTAAAGGACGTGGGGTTCCCGGTCTGGAAAACCAGCCGCTTGCTCATATTCTCAATCCCAAACGCGAGCTCTTGGATTCATTATTGGGAGATTCCGGTAATGATTAAACCCCGTGCCATGCGTGATGCGCTGCTGGAAAATATCTGGCATGCAATGGACAGCAATGAGAAAATATTTTTTGTGTCCGCCGATTTTGGTTCACCGGTTCTGGACAGGATCCGCAGCGATCATCCTGATCGGTTTGTAAATGTTGGTGTTGCTGAACAGAATCTGATCAATGTGTCGGCCGGTCTGGCCCTCGAGGGGTTTCAGGTTTTTGCCTATGCAATCGCACCATTCATCACCATGCGATGTTTCGAGCAAATCCGTGTCAGCCTCGCCCTGCTATCCGAAGTTCGGCAAATGAATGTCAATCTGATTGGTGTCGGTGCCGGTTACAGCTATGTCATGTCAGGACCGACCCATCAGTGTTATGAGGACATTACATTGATGCGGAGCCTGCCAAATTTCCAGATATTCTCACCAGCTGATCACAAGGTTGCCGGTTCCCTGTTTCAGCGTTGCGTAGACCAAAGCGGGCCCAAATATCTGCGTCTGGATGCACAGGTCCTGCCGGCGATTTACGAGGATGACGCGCCTTCAATGGAAAGGGGCTTCCATGTTCATCAAGCAGGTGACACCACCTGTGTCATGGCGACTGGTTATATGCTGCATACCGCCCTTGAAATTGCGGCCTCTTTTCGACAGCAAGGAATTGAATTGGGTGTCATTGATCTCTTTGATCTGGCGCGATTTAATCAGGCAGATCTGATTGCTGTGCTACGAAAATATACACACCTGGTGAGCATGGAAGAAGGTTTTCACGGCCGGGGTGGAATGGATTCTTTGCTCTTCGAACTGATTGCGCGCCATGATCTTGACCTAAGAATGCTTAATCTTGGTATCGATGGAAAATACCGATTTGAGCTTGGTAGCCGTGTCGAGTTGCATGAAAAGGCCGGGATCGGGCCTGTCGCTGCCGCTAAAAGAATATCCGCCTTTCTGGAAAGATAGCCTACTGTCCGGTTTAGCCAAGCAACGAGTTGAGAGCATATGAAATATCCATTGATGCGCAATAATCTGGCGCGTGAAGATCTGGACGCCGTCATCGAACACCTCAAGCAAGACGACCCGATCTTGACCAATGGCGCCAATGTGCGCGCCTTTGAGGCAGAATGGTCACAGTGGCTGGGAGTCAAATACAGCGTCTTTGTCAACTCAGGTGCCTCCGCGAATCTGCTTACAATGGCATTATTGAAATTGAAGCACCCGGAGGGTGGGGAGGTCATCGTGCCGCCTCTTACCTGGGTATCTGATATCGCATCGGTGTTGCAGCATGGATTCACACCGGTTTTTGTGGATATCGACAGACGCAGTCTGGCGATGGAGGAGACCCAGATCGTGTCTGCTATTACGGACCGGACGCGAGCCGTTTTCCTGACGCATGTCCAGGGATTTGACGGGCTGACGGATGGTTTGATCAGTGAACTGCAACGGCGCAATATTCCGCTGATTGAAGACGTGTGTGAATCGCATGGCGCGACCCATAGCGGCAAGAAATTGGGCAGCTTCGGTTGGGTTTCGAATTTTTCATTCTACTACGCCCATCACATGACCACGATTGAAGGCGGGATGATCTGTACCGATGATTTCGATGTTTATCAGCAGGCAAGAATGTTGCGTTCACATGGTATGGTGCGAGAAGCGAATGACAACGGGATAAAAGAACGATACATCGCGGAAAATCCGCAGCTCAATCCCGATTTTATTTTTTCCTGTTTGGCTTACAATGTGCGCAACACGGAGATTGGCGGGATCATGGGACGCAGCCAACTCAAGCGCCTTGACGCAAACGTCATTCGGCGGAGCGAGAATCAGGAGCGTTTTCTCTCACGTATTGATCCGGTCAGATTCAGAACTGATTTTAAAGTCGAGGGATCAAGCAATTACGCTTTCAACCTGGTTCTTCGGAACGCAGATTTTGCACTTGCAGATCGGCTGATGGCGGCCATGGGTGCGGCAGGCATCGAGTTCCGCCGCGGGAGCGCTGGAGGTGGCAATCAGTTGCGTCAACCCTATCTGAAGGGACTGATTCCAGAGGACCACTACAAGGCGTTTCCGGAAACCGATCATATCCATTTCTTCGGGTTTTATATTGGCAATTTCCCTGAACTTACATTTGGTGAAATTGACGAAATTTGTGATGTACTCAATTCAGTCGCATAAACGCTGAAGAGATGGAGCTCTGAGACAATGCAGGCAATTATTTTGGCAGGCGGACAGGGGACACGCTTGCGGTCATCCGTTCCCGATCTGCCGAAGCCGCTTGCCCCGGTTGGCGAGCGCCCATTTCTCGAGCATCTGATGCACTATTGGATCGCCCGGGGCATTGATCATTTTGTTCTGTCTGTGGGTTACAAAGCACACATCATCATGGAACATTTCGGTTCCAGTTTTGAAGGTGCCAAACTGTCCTATGCGCTGGAAGAAACACCATTGGGAACCGGAGGCGGAGTTTTCCTGGCCAGGGAAAAAATTACCAGCGAAGCTCCCTTCCTTGTTCTCAACGGGGATAGTTTTTTTGATATTGACTTGCCGAAGCTGGTCGCGTTTCACCAAAACCGGGCCGCTGACTGGACCTTTAATCTTTTCCGCACAAATGTTACCGGGCGTTATATGGGCGTGAGCATGACGCCAAAGGGGCGCATTACAGCGCTGAACTGCGGTGACCAGAAGGGAAGCCGGCTCGCCAACGGCGGTGTTTATCTTGTTGCACCAGGGGTGCTCAAGCGTTTCGCACGACAATTTCAGGGCATGGTTTCCCTTGAAGAAGACGTCATGCCTGCAATGCTGGATTCCACGACCGTCTATGGTATCGAACAGACAGGGCGCTTCATTGATATAGGCCTTCCTGAAGATTACCACCGAGCAGCATCTGTTTTGGCTGGCGCAGCACGTCAAACCACATAGGGCAATTACTGGTTGTTGTCCGCACGAAAGGAATGCCTTCATGACGCATAATATTTTGGTAACGGGCGGAGCAGGGTATTTGGGCTCAACTCTGGTTCCAGATTTGCTGGCTGCCGGGCACAAGGTTGTCGTGTTGGACAATTTTATGTTCAAGCAAACGTCACTGAACCATTGTTGTTACCATGAGAATTTTTCTGTTGTGAAGGGTGATATACGCAGCGAAGAAACCATGGCGCCTTTGATAAAAAATGCGGATGTCATCATTCCTTTGGCAGCGCTGGTTGGTGCACCCTTGTGCAATTTGGATCCAATCGGTGCCAAGACAATCAATCATGATGCAATCACCTTGATGTTGCGTCTGGTTTCGAATGACCAGATTATTTTGATGCCGACGACAAACAGCGCTTATGGCACAGGCGATGAAAACAATTTTTGCACTGAAGAATCTGCTCTGCGTCCGATTTCCCGATACGCAATCGACAAGGTAGCAGTTGAAAATGAACTCATGCAGCATCCCAATGCCGTCAGCTTTCGTTTGGCCACAGTCTTTGGCATGTCGCCGCGCATGCGCCTGGACTTATTGGTCAATGACTTTGTTTACCGGGCTGTGCACGATCGTTTTGTCGTTTTGTTCGAAAGCCATTTCAAACGCAATTATGTCCATGTGCGAGACGTCTCCCGGGTCTTTCAGCACGGCCTGGCAAACCACGACAGGATGAGGGGGCAGATTTATAATGTCGGTCTGTCTGATGCCAATGTGTCCAAACGCGAGCTTTGCGAGCGCATCAAGGACCAGGTACCGGAATTTATCTTTGTCGAAGAACAGATTGCCAAGGACCCTGATCAGCGCAATTACATTGTTTCCAATGAAAAGGTTGAAGCAACAGGGTACAAAACTGAATTCCCGCTGGATCGCGGCATTGCAGAACTGATCAAGGGCTTTGTGATGTTAAAGAACTCGATTTACGGGAACGTTTAGAAACAGGCCGCTTTGGTGTGGGGCGTGGTTTTGCCCTCGTGGCATTCCTCCCTATGCCCGGATCATTTGAACAATCGTTGGTGGTATGAATTTACACTTTTTGGGAAACTGAGCTGGGATCATGCCAATGGCGGTCCTGATGGAAATTGATTTGATACCGGAACGCGCATTCTGCCGAGCAGATTCTGCCGAGATGCTGGGGAACGGTTTTTCGCCATCAAATACTTCCATTTAAAGGTGAAACGCTCTAGGAACGGCTGATACATGACGGATGTCATCGCCCAACATCAATCAGCAGGATACCAGCCGTGAGCAAAGTCGCACTCATCACAGGAATTACCGGTCAGGACGGCGCCTATCTGGCCGAGTTTCTGTTGAACAAGGGCTACGTGGTTCACGGCATCAAAAGACGTTCGTCGCTGTTGAATACGGACCGTATCGATCATCTTTATCAGGATCCGCATATCGATGATCGGCGGTTGATTTTGCACTATGGTGACCTGACGGATTCTTCCAGCCTTGTGCGCACCGTACAGCAGGTTCAGCCGGATGAGATCTACAATCTGGCGGCGCAGTCGCATGTGGCGGTGTCCTTTGAGGAGCCGGAATATACGGCCAATTCAGATGCGCTGGGTGCCTTGCGGGTACTGGAGGCCATTCGCATTCTCGGATTGGAGAAAAAAACCCGTTTCTATCAGGCCTCGACATCTGAGCTCTACGGTCTGGTTCAGGAAACTCCGCAGTCGGAGACGACGCCGTTCTATCCGCGCTCGCCCTATGCGGTTGCCAAACTCTATGCCTACTGGATCACCATCAATTATCGGGAAGCCTATGGAATGTATGCCTGCAACGGCATATTGTTCAATCATGAAAGCCCGCTGCGCGGGGAGACCTTTGTGACCCGGAAGATCACCCGGGCACTGGCGCGCATCAAGCTGGGCCTGCAGGATTGTCTTTACCTTGGCAATCTGGATGCCAAGCGTGACTGGGGACATGCGCGTGATTACATCGAAATGCAGTGGCTCATGCTGCAACAGGATGTGGCAGAGGATTTTGTCATTGCCACTGGTGTCCAGTACAGTGTGCGTGATTTTGTCAATGCTGCAGCCCAGGAAGTCGGACTTCAGATCGACTGGAAAGGCGAGGGGCTTGATGAAAAAGGGTTTGATGCTTCAGGCAAGTGCATCGTCTCTGTCGATCCACGCTATTTTCGCCCTGCCGAGGTGGAGACCTTGTTGGGTGACGCGAGCAAGGCAAGGGAGAAACTGGGCTGGGTGCCTCAAACCAGTTTCGCTGAGCTTGTTGCCGAAATGATGCGCGAGGACCTCAAGGCAGCCGAACGGGATGAACTTGTCAAAAAGCACGGCTACGCCACCTATGATTATCACGAGTAGATCTGATGGATAAGAACGCCAAAATATTTGTTGCCGGTCATAAGGGAATGGTGGGTTCAGCCATCGTCCGCAGGCTCGAGTCAGCGGGATATGACAGGCTTTTGCTGCGCGATCGCCGCGCATTGGACCTGACCAATCAGGCCGATGTGAATGGTTTTCTCAAAAGCGAAAAACCCGACTATATTTTTCTGGCTGCTGCCAAAGTCGGCGGCATTCACGCCAACAATACCGAACGTGGCGCGTTCATCTATCAAAACCTCATCATTGAAGCCAATATCGTCAATGGCGCCCATCTGGCTGGCACTGACAGGATGTTGTTTTTGGGGTCCAGTTGTATCTATCCGCGTGATTGCCCGCAGCCGATCCGGGAAGAATATCTTCTGACGGGCCCGTTGGAGCCGACAAATGAACCCTATGCCCTGGCAAAGATCGCCGGCGTCAAACTGTGCGAAAACTACAATCGCCAATATGGTGCCCACTATGTTTCCGTGATGCCGACCAATCTCTACGGTCCGAATGACAATTATGATCTGAACAGCAGTCATGTCCTGCCGGCGCTTATTCGCAAGGCGCATGAAGCAAAGGCCCGCGGTGACCGCGAATTGATGATCTGGGGCTCCGGCAAACCCATGCGAGAGTTTCTTTACGTCGATGACATGGCGGACGCCTGTGTCTTTGTCATGGAAAACGAACTGGAAAACGGCCTATACAATGTCGGCACGGGTCAGGACATCACCATTCGTCAATTGGCTGAAACGGTCATGGACGTCGTTGCATTCGACGGTAAGATTACCTTCGACACAAGCAAGCCTGATGGGACACCCCGCAAATTGCTGGATGTCAGCCGGTTGCGCGATCTGGGATGGACAGCGACAACCAGCCTGAGGGACGGTATTGCCAAATCCTATGCGGACTTTCTGTCAAAGTTCTGACATTTGGCAAAGCACTTTATGATCGCCCGTAAATATCCTCGAAGCGCATGATGTCATCTTCACCCAGATAGTTGCCGGTTTGTACTTCGATCAATGTCATCGGTTCTGAGCCGCGGTTTTCCATCCGGTGGATGTTGCCGCATTCGATATAGGTTGATTCATTGGGATTGAGCACCAGTTGCCGTTCGCCATTGACGACATGGGCAATGCCCTGAACAACGGTCCAGTGCTCCGAGCGGTGTTTGTGTGACTGCAGGCTCAGGCATCCACCGGGCTTGACCTCGATGCGCTTGACCTTGTAACCGACGCCTTCATCGAGGATCGTATAGGAGCCCCAAGGGCGATAGCCGGTGGGAAAGCTGGCATGGGCTTCATGGCCGCTGGATTTGAGCTTTTCGAACAGGATCTTGACGTCCTGAGACCTGGCCTTGTTGACAATGAGTGTTGCGTCGCGCGTGTCAATGACCGCGAGATCCTCGACACCCACCAGAGCAATCAGGCGATCTTCAGCACTGACAAAGCAATTGGTCGAATTGATCAACATGGCATCGCCGATCGAGGCATTTCCCTGATCATCGGATGGATGGCTCTGCGAGAGCGAAGACCAGGTGCCGACGTCGCTCCAGCCGATATTGGCGCGTATGACGGAAATATTTGAAATCTTTTCCATCACGGCATAATCGAGCGATATTTTTGGTGCCTTCGAGAAAGCTTCCCTATCAAGCAGGATTTCCAGGTGACGGGCACCCAAGTCGAGATGTTCGCCTGTTTCCACACTGTTGCGGCTGGCCGTCAGGACCTCTGGGCAATGGGCCTGCATGGCCTCGATCATCGCGTCGGCTCTGAAACAGAACATGCCGGAATTCCAGAGATATTGCCCGGAATCGACATAGGCCTGCGCTGTTTCTAGGTCGGGTTTTTCAACAAAACGCACAGCCTCTTCACCATCGACCTCAATGTAGCCATAACCGGTTTCGGGGCCATCGGGCTCGAGGCCGAATGTTGCGACCTGGCCCCGTTCCGCGGCCTTGGTTGCTCTTGCCACTGCCTGCTGAAAGCCTGCATCGTCGACAATCAGATGGTCGGCCGGCAGCAGCAATATGATCGTATCGCCGCCAAAACGGTCCGCGACATAGCTGGCTGCTGCTGCCGCTGCTGCTGCCGTGTCGCGTCCCATTGGTTCCAGCAGCAGATGGTTGGTCATTGGCTGGCCGTGGAACTGTTCGTATTCTGCAATGGTCTTGAAGGACGAATCCTGTGCGGTAATGGTGACAATGTCGGTAATATCGTTCAGGGCTGCAGCGCGGGCATAGGTGTTGAACAGCAGGCTTTTGCCGTTTTCCATGTGCAGAAAGGGCTTGGGGTGCGACTGGCGGGATGCCGGCCACAGACGGGAGCCAACGCCGCCGCTCACAATTACGGGTACAATCATCGTTTTCCTAGCTCTGGGTTTATCCGACCTTGGTGTGGTGAGGTGTGTCCTCACTTTGCTGTCAGGTTAAAAGCTTTAGTGTCCCTTTTGCCGCAAAGCTCTCATTTCTTCAAGACTGAGAACCTTGGCATTGTTCCTGGGTGATGTTCGACCGGAAATTTCTTCAGCGATCGGGTGCGGTTTGTATCCTTCCACAGCGTCCTGCAGGGTCTGCAACAATTGGCGGGGATCCCCACTTTTCAGGTTGCGTTCCAGTTGCATGATCAAATCCTGCATGGACGCGGTGGATGTTTGTTTTTTCTCGTCCGCACGCATGATTTTGGGGTGTTGGGTCCCGACCACACTGTCGGTGATCAGCAGTTCCTCAAACATTTTTTCGCCGGGCCGCAGCCCGATATAGTCGATCTGAATATCCCCTTCCGGCTGGGATTCATCGCGAAGTGTTTTCCCGGAAAGACTGATCATCAGTTCGGCAAGATCCTGGATTTTCATCGGCTCGCCCATGTCGAGAACAAAGACTTCGCCGCCGCCTGCCATTGAACCGGCCTGGATCACCAGTTCGGCAGCTTCCTGAATGGTCATGAAATATCGTGTGACATCCTTGTGTGTCACGGTCACCGGTCCGCCGTCGCGAATTTGTTCGGTAAACAGGTGAAGGACGGAGCCGGAGGAGCCCAGCACATTGCCAAAACGCACAATGGTGAAAACCGTATTGGCCGTTCTGGACTGGATATCCTGAACGACCAGTTCGGCAAGCCGCTTTGATGCGCCCATGACGTTTGACGGACGTACGGCCTTGTCCGTCGAAATCAATATGAACCGTTCAACACCATGGGCAGCGGATTCTTCCGCCACCGCCAGCGTTCCGAATATATTGTTGGTTACACCCTGGGACGGATTGCTTTCGACAATCGGCACGTGTTTATAGGCCGCCGCGTGATAGACGACGTTGATGGAATGGCGTTTCAGCAAGGTTCGCACGCGGCTGCGGTCGCGAATATCTCCAAGTGCGTAGGTTATTTCAACCGATGTGTCGGCACCCAGTTGTTCACGTATCTTTCTTTCAACATTGTAGAGTGCAAGCTCGCTCAGTTCGAGAAGCACGAGTTTTTCCGGTCTGGCTTTGAGAATTTGCCTGCACAATTCCGACCCAATGGAACCACCGGCCCCGGTCACCATGATCCGTTTGCCGTCGATCGCGGCGTCAAAAAGTTCCGGTATCGGGCTGACAGTGGTGCGCCCGAGCAGGTCTTCGATCTGGATTTCCTGCAGCTGTTGCACATTGGCTCTGCCACGCAAGATATCACTGAGCGCGGGAATTGTCTGAAGTTCCAGCTGCATCGGTGCAAGCCGGGCCACGATATTGCGGCGTTGAGCTGGCGAGGCCGATGCGAGCGCAAAAAGAATGCGCCGGAGATGATAACGGTGCACCAGCTTGCCCACCCGGTCAGGGGAATAAACCCTGCAACCGCGTATCATGCTGCCCAGCAACCTTGGGTCATCATCCAGAAAGCCGACAAGTCGGTAATGATTTCCGCTTTGTATGGTGGCGGCGAGTTGTGTGCCCGCAGCACCGGCGCCGTAAATCAGGACGTTTTCCCTGATAAACAGGTGGGCGGAGACATATTGATGATAGGCGCGCGCCAGAGCGCGGATCAGGCCGATGGCAACGAAGACGAGAATTCCGAAAATGGGCGGCACGGTTTTCGGGATATGAAGCTCGTCATCCATATAGGAGGCCGCTGCCACGAAGAGCGCCAGCATGATTGCGCCTCCGGCGATAATGCTGATGGTACGACTTTCCATGGCGCGCATGACGACATTGTAAAGTCCGAGGGACCAATAGATGGCAACACCTGCAATGGGCAGAACAAGCAATAGCCAGGTCAGTGTGTTCCGGTCAGGAAAATCAATCCGCCCGTAGCGAAAAGCCATGGCGACAAACAGGCAGAAAACAACGGCAACAGCATCGGCAAGCATGAACAATGCCTGCTTTTTGGGGCGGCCCATCTCAAGGGCCCTTCGATGAAAGGACCCAACCAGTCTGCTTTTGTCACCAGCCATGGCGTTGGGCGCTGACCTGTGCGGCTCGTCATTGCTCATGGAATTTATCTAACGTTGTTTGTGTCGATGTTTTGAGTGGGGTCGTGGATCAGAATACCAGAACCCATTATAATGGTTCAAATTCAATCTGCTTAAAAAATATGCGCCTTGTGCCCAAACTTGAGTGGATATCTGGTCAGAGCAGTTAATTTTCCGGCCTTCTCATGCGCCTTGAATCAGGATCCTGATGGCTCAGCGCGTCGATTGAGGCGGACCTTCAACCTGCTTGCAAGAGATGCGCTGACGCTCAAACCCAAAAATCCGAAGAGCAGCCATCCCCAGCCATGCAGGCTGCCTGAAATAACCCCGCCAAAATAGGCGCCGATATTGCAGCCATAGGCGAGCCGGGCGCCATATCCCATCAACATGCCGGCAATCAGGGCGATCGCCAGTTCGCGCGACGTCAGGCGAAATGTTGGGGAAAACCTGCCGGCCAATGCAGCGGCTGCCAGGGCGCCGACGACGATGCCAAAATTCATGACTGAAGTGCTGTCCATCCAAACAGGTTGATTGAGCCAGGCCTGCCGGTTTGCCCAATAGGGCCAGCCGTCAATGGGGAGGCCAGCGGCGCGCCCGAGCTTTGCACCCCAAAGGGCAAAGGCGGAGGTGATGCCCCAGGGTCGTGAAAGCACCAGGAGTGTCGCAATGCTGACGAAAACAAGCGCGTAACACCCCCAGAGCTTCGGCCAGGGACCGCGTATCAGGTTGAATTGCCGGTCGTCGCGTTCCAACTGGCCATGATGTCTGATTTCGCGCCGCCGACTGTAGATGAAAAGACTGCCGAGCAGCAGTGCTGTCAGGGCGTAAGATGCGACCGCGCCGTATTTCTCGACAATCGACAGGGGCGCAAACCCGGGAAGAGACCGCCAGAAGGCCAGATGGGCCGTGGCAACAAGCGAGCCGGCAACAAAGCCTGCAAGCGTTGCAAGCATGCGCGTATTGCCGCCACCCATTGTGAACAATGTGCCCGATGCACAGGAGCCGCCCATGTGCATGCCGATGCCGAACAGGAAGGCCCCGAAGGCGGCCGCAATGCCAAAGGGGGCAATGGAGCCGTGGACCGGTTGGCCGAATATTCCACCTGCAGCCAGCAGCGGGAAAGTGATTGCGCAGGTCAGCAGAATGAGCAGGATTTGTGCGCGAAGCCCCGCACCGCGTCGCTCAGAGGCAAAACGTTGCCAAGCGGAGGTAAAGCCAAAAGAGGCATGGTAGAGGGCGATCCCCGCAAACAGTCCAATAAAAGTGGCCAAAACAAGCCTGCCTGAACCGTTGGCGTATGCAAGGCCGAGCAACCCCGCCGCTGCAGCACCCGCAAAGCAAAGAGGGATGATTTGCGGTGGTGAGGCTGGAAATTGTGCCGAATTGTTCAAGTCAGCTGCGCCTCGGTTCAATAGGATACCCATTTTGCCAGGCCATTGTGTTTTTCTGCCAGGCGAGTCCATGTATCATCGGGATTTGGCAAATTTCAAATCAAGCCGGAACAATTTTCTGACATTGCAAATCCATCCGTTCACCTTATGCAGCCTTGAGCCCAAATTTCTTTGTCCCACGATGAACGAGATGATCCGGCGGTCATGGGTGATCGATCTTCATTTGACTTTCATATTTCTTTCATATTATTTCGAAAATGAGTGCAGGGCTTACGCTGAGCCTAAGGAATCAAGAGGAGTAAACCCCGGATTTTCAAGGTGTTTGTCATTGGTGGTGGCACCGAAGCCCAGGGAGCTGGCCGAGATGCGGCAGGGCGCAGGTTTTCCATATTCCACAGAAGATGACTATTTTATTGCGCAAGAATGGGCTTGTTGCGCAATAATGGGCAAAATTGGATGAAGACATTGTCTGGCAACGCAACAAGTGTGGCTTCGGGCTGCCGCAGGATCAGATTTGGGGCATGGCCACTGATCTGGACGCATCTGATTTTGGGCCAACAGGGTGTCTGACGCGACAAATGGACGGTGACGAAATGGCATAGAAGGGGCTCAACCCTGCCACCTTTGCCATCGGTGAATTACATACCCGGGAGGACGAAATGAAAAAGAATATTCTGGCCATTGATCAGGGAACGACGTCAAGTCGGGCACTCATTTTCGGGGCTGATCAATCTGTCCTGGGGATTGGCCAGAAGGAGTTCGCGCAGCATTATCCGCATTCGGGCTGGGTGGAACACGATCCCGAGGAAATCTGGAGTTCCGTGGAATGGTCGATCGGCGCGGCCCTGTCCGATGCCGGTCTGCAGGCTTCTGATATCGCAGCCATCGGCATCACCAATCAGCGTGAAACGGTGGTGGTGTGGGACCGGCAAAGCGGAGAGGTGGTTTTCAATGCCATTGTCTGGCAGGACCGAAGGACTGCTTCCATTTGCGCGCAGATGAAGGAGGAGGGACTGGAGCCACTGTTCACGCAAAAGACCGGCCTGTTGCTTGATCCCTATTTTTCAGGAACAAAATTGCGCTGGCTTTTGGACAATGTCGAGGGTTTGCGGGCACGCGCTGAAGGCGGCGGGCTTTGTTTCGGCACGATTGACAGTTTCCTGATTTGGCGGTTGAGCGGCGGCACGCGACATGTCACCGATGCCACCAATGCGTCGCGCACCCTGATGTATAATATCGTTGACAATTGCTGGGATGAGCAATTGCTGGGGCATCTCAATGTCCCGCATTCCATGCTGCCACAGGTGTGCGACAGTTCCGATGATTTTGGATTTGTTGCCGATGGTCATGTGCTTGCCGGTGCTCCAATTCTGGGTGTTGCCGGTGACCAGCAGGCCGCCACGATTGGCAATGCCTGTTTTGAAGCGGGCATGATGAAAGCCACCTATGGGACGGGCTGTTTTACGGTGTTGAACACCGGCACTGAATTGGTGCAATCCAACAACAGGCTTCTGACAACCATCGCCTATCGTCTGAAGGGTGAAACCACTTACGCGCTTGAAGGGTCCATTTTCATTGCCGGTGCTGCCGTGCACTGGTTGCGTGATGGTCTGCACATGATCGAACATGCTGCGCAGAGCGGTGCGTTGGCTGCCAAGGCTGATCCCGAGCAGGCTGTCTATCTTGTGCCTGCCTTTGTCGGCCTCGGAGCGCCCTATTGGGATGCTGATGCGCGCGGCGCCATGTTCGGCCTGACGCGCAACACCGGCCCGGCTGAATTTGCCAAAGCGGCACTGGAAGCTGTGTGTTACCAGACCCACGATCTGCTGGTCGCCAAGCGCCGGGACTGGCAGGACAGCACGGTTGAAACAGTGCTGCGCGTCGATGGTGGAATGGTGGCCTCCGACTGGACGATGCAGCGCCTGGCGGACATTCTGGGTGTGCCTGTCGACCGGCCAAAGGTTCTTGAAACCTCGGCGTTGGGCGCGGCCTGGCTTGCCGGGCACAGAACGGGAGAATGGCCTGATATGGAAACATTTTCCCGTCAATGGGCGCGTGACCGTCAGTTTGAACCACAGATCGATGAACAGGCGCGCAACCGGAGTCTTGAAGGTTGGAAGGATGCCGTCAGCCGAACTCTGAGCCGCCCGCAATGAGTGGTGGATAACCAGGTTTCATTTTATAATTTCTACCTAAGACACTGTTTTATAATAGTTTAAACCGGAATTTAAATCAGATTCCGGTCGCTTTCTGCTGCATTTTATTTGATGTTCGATTGCATGGAAAAACGCCATTGCGGTCAAAATTTTAGCATTACTAAAAAACCCTTGACTCATCTGCCGATCAAAGGCATCGTTTTAGCAATACTAAAACCGGGGGCGGGATTTGGCTGAACAAGGCAGGACAAAAGACAGGCTTTCAAACGACCACGGATCGCTGGGTACCCGCCTTCGTGAGCGCCGCCTGGAGCTTGGTTTCACCTTGAAGGCTGTGGCAGATCAAGCAGGCCTGTCGGTCGGTTTCATCTCGCAGATCGAGCGCGGCATCACAATTCCATCCCTGTCATCACTCGTATCGGTTTCGAGGGTTCTGGGCGTCAATGTCGGCGATTTTCTGACAACCAAGGCGCAGGGTGCCGAAGGCTTTCAATCGGGACAATCGGGCAGGCCTGTTTTTGCAGTCAGCGAAAGCTCCGTGAGCTATGAGCGAATCTCATCCGCATTTCCGGGACATGTTATGCGCAGCGTCATCATCCATGAGCCGCCGGGGCATCGCAGTGAACCGATTGCTCATGAGGGTGAGGAAATGATGTTTGTGCTGGAGGGCAGCATCACCATTGAGGTGGCCAGAAAAAGAACAATACTGGGGGTTGGTGACAGCGTCCATTTTCCCTCGACCAAAGTGCATTCCTCCTGGAACCATACCGACAAGCCGGCAAAAATCCTGTGGACCGGGACCATGGACGTGTTCTGCGAGGAACCGAGCGAAGCTTTTCAAAAAAATAACAAGAAGGACGTGTCCTGAGCGTTTCAGGCAATCAACCCAACACAAATCCAGATGGAGAACTGATCATGAATACTATTGCAAAAAGAATGGCTGCGGCACTGATCGGTGTCAGCACAATGGCACTGGTTCCGGCAGGCCCTGCCTTTGCGGAAACCGTGCTGCGCCTTGACGAGGTTGCGGTTGGCGAGCTCGACCCGGCGAAGGCATCGGATTATGCCGATTCCATTTTGATGTTCAATGTCTATGACACGCTGGTTCTGCCCGTACAGGGTGCTCCGGGACTTGCGCCGCATCTGGCAAAAAGCTGGTCGGCTGATGGCAACAAACACACATTTGTGCTGCGCGATGATGTCAAATTTCAAAGTGGCAACCCGTTGACCGCCGACGATGTGGTGTTTTCCCTGCAGCGCATGCAGGCGCTTGGCGCGGGGCTTTCCTACCTCTTCGCCAATGTCGAAAGTGTCGAAGCGGTGGACGAACACACAGTGTCTTTCGTTCTGAAAGAAGCCTATGCACCATTTGTTTCCTCCATGTTGCGTTTGCCGATTGTCGACAAGCAACTCGTCATGGAAAACCTGGGTGAAGGCGAAGGCGATATGGGTGATTGGGGGCAGGCTTACCTCTCCGCCAATGGCGCCGGATCGGGGGCCTACAAGGTGACCGCCCACAATCCGCAGCAGGAAACGGTCATGGCCAAGAACGCCGATTATTTCCTGGGTGTTCCGGGAGCTGCACCTGATACGGCGCGCCTGCGCTACGGTCTGGAGCCGGCAACCGTTCGCACCCTGATCGCGCAGGGCGAACATGATATTTCCTCCCAGTGGCTGCCGCCGGAAGTGTTGAAAGCCCTGTCGAAGGATGGTGCGCAATTGCTCACTGAATCCGGCACCGGTGGCTTTTACGTCAAGATGAATACAACCAAGGCACCGCTGGATGATGTTGAGTGTCGTCTGGCTCTGACCAATGCCTTTGATTATGGTTCAGCCATCAAGATGATCGCGGTCACCGACGATGTATCGCAGGGCAGTCCTGCCACCGGCGCCATTCCAGTCGGCATGTTGGGTGCAAATCCGCCAATGGATGCGCTGAAGCGTGACATGGATGCGGCCAAGAAGCATCTGGATGCCTGCCGCTATGAGGCCGATGACATCAATATCGAGATTTCATGGATTGCGGAAGTGCCCCTGGAAGAGCGTTTCGCACTGCTCATGCAAGCCAATTTTGCAGAGCTGGGGATCAAATCCGAAATCAAGAAAATGCCATGGGCATTGTTTGCCGAGCAGGTTTCAAAACCTGAAAACACGCCGCATATTTCGCAGCTCTTTGTCAATGCGGTGACCGGTGATCCCGATACCCTGCTCTATGGGATGTATAATTCCAAACTGGCAGGCACCTGGCAGTCTCCTGAATATCTGAAAGATGCGGATGTCGATGATCTGCTGGAGCAAGGCCGCGACAATACCGATCTGGCAGCCCGTGAAACGGCCTACAAGGCACTCAACGACAGGCTGATGGCCATTGCGCCAACCATATACGGTTTTGACCGGCAGTCGGTGTTTGCCGCCAGCGACAGGGTCAAGGTTCCGGCGCTGTCCGATCCGTCAAAAGCCTTTGGCCTGGACGGCATGGGGTTCTCTTTCCGCCTGATGGAAATGCAGGACGGCAAGTAATATTGCCTTGCGGGCCGGCCCTGATGGCCGGCCCGCAGGACATTTCATCATCACGCCACGCTCTCGAACCAGAATTGCAAAACCTGTGATGTCACCCGTTGTCCAGCTTCTTGCGAAGCGGCTTTCGATCTCGGTCATTGTGTTGATTGGTGTATCGATGCTGATTTTTGCCATTGCCAGGATCATTCCAGGGGATCCAGCCCGCATTGCGCTCGGACCAAATGCGACGGCTGAGCAGGTGGTGCAACTGCGCGACAAGCTGCATCTCGATGATTCAATCATTGTCCAATACGCCTATTTTGTCAGTGATTTCGCCCGGGGCGACCTGGGCATCTCGCTCTATACAAACCGTCCGGTCATGACCGATATTGCCCAGTTTCTGCCGGCAACCCTCGAACTGGTGTTTGTCGCCGGTCTCTTCATGATCGGATTTGGCATTCCTTTGGGTATCCTGTCGGCCCGCCATCGCGGCAAGGCGGTAGATAATGTCATCAGGGTTCTGTCGCTGCTTGGCGTGTCTGCCCCGAGCTTTGTCTGGGCTGTGATCCTGATGCTGCTTTTCGCATTTTTTCTGCCGATATTTCCCATTGCCGGCCAGATTTCAGACACGCTGACCGTGCCACCGCGAATGACCGGTTTTCTGCTTTTTGACTGTTTGCTGGCGGGCGACCTGCGGGCATTTGCCGATGCTGCCCATCATATTGTCCTGCCGGCCTTTGCGCTTTCGCTTTCAGGAATTGGCCAGGCGGCCAGGCTGACGCGCGCCAATATGATCGAGACCTACGACAAGCCCTATATCGAAATGGCCAGGTCCTATGGCTTCCCCGAGCAACGCATTGCGCGGCGCTATGCCTTTCGCCCCTCGCTGATACCCTCTCTCACCATTATCGGGCTGGATTTTGCCGCAATGCTTGGAAATGCCTTTCTGGTCGAAGCTGTTTATGCCTGGCCCGGTCTGTCGCGCTATGGGGTTCAGGTAATCCTGCGCAAGGATCTCAACGCCATTGTCGGTACTGTTCTGGTCATCTCTGCGACCTTTCTGGTCGTCAATATCATTGTGGACCTGCTGATCGCCTTCATCAACCCGCGAATCCGCTATGCAGAACGGAGCCGGCCATGAGACGAACATTGTCGATCCTTCTGTCCAATCCGCTTTCCGTCATCGGCCTTCTTTTGGTGGGGACAGTTGTCTTTTCAGCGATATTTGCCGATTTCATTGCGCCTTTTCCCTCCCATCGCGGCGCAGTGGTGGATTTCTCCAATTTCAATCAGCCACCCCATTGGCCCAATATTTTTGGCACGGATCTGGTCGGGCGGGACCTGTTCTCGCGCATTCTCTATGCCTACCGCATTTCGCTGATGCTGGGTGTCGTGGTGCTGGCCATTGCCGTGCCGATCGGCGTCACGGTCGGACTGGCAGCCGGTTATCTTGGCGGTTGGGTCGACTTCGTTCTCATGCGATTGACCGATGTGTTTCTGTCCATCCCGCCACTGGTTCTTGCCATGTCCGTCATGGGGGTTCTGGAGCCGACGCTGACAAACGGCATGCTGGCCGTCACCACCATGTGGTGGCCCTGGTATGCGCGGCTTGCCTATAATGTTACTCGTTCGGAATCACAGGAAGGCTATGTTCTTGCCGCCGAGATCATCGGCGCTTCGCGGTTGCACATCATGTTCCGTGAAATCCTGCCCAATTGCGTTCCCTCCATAGTCACGAAAATGACACTCGATCTGGGTTTTGTCATCCTGATTGCCTCGTCCCTGTCGTTCCTGGGCCTGGGCGTACAGGCGCCGACACCGGATCTTGGTTCCATGGTGGCTGAAGGCGGCAATTATCTGCCGGATTCCTGGTGGCTGACGGTTTTCCCATCACTGGCCATCCTGATTGCCGTCTTCGGTTTCAACCTTCTGGGCGACGCATTGCGCCAGGTCCTGGGGGCCGATCAATGAGCGATCCGATTCTCTCATTGCGCGATCTGAAGCTGGGCTTCAAGACCTATGAGGGTCTGGTTGAAGTGCTGCATGGTATCTCGCTGCGGATCGGGCGCGGCGAGAAGGTGGCGCTGGTCGGTGAATCGGGATCCGGGAAATCGGTCACAGCCCGCATCATCCTGGGCCTGCTGCAGGAACTGAAGTCGGCACGCATATCGGGGGAGATCCATTTCGACGGCGCTGACCTCGAAAAACTGTCGCGGCGTGAACGTCAGTCATTGCGCGGCACGCGCATGTCGATGATCTTTCAGGACCCAACCTCGTCGCTTAATCCGGTGTTTCCCATTCATGTGCAGTTTCACGAGGTGTTGCGGCGCATGGATCGTAACCTGACGCAAAGGCAAGGGATGCAGCGCGCCATTTCGCTGTTGACGGATGTATCCATTCCCGAACCGGAGCGGGTGCTGCAGGCCTATGCGTTTCAGCTCTCGGGTGGCATGAACCAGCGGGTCATGATCGCCATGGCGCTGGCCAATGAACCCTCATTGCTGATTGCAGATGAGCCGGGAACAGCGCTTGATGTGACCGTTCAGGCGCAAACGCTTCACCTGATGCGTGATCTGGTGGTGCGCAAGGGCACATCGGTTCTGTTCATTTCCCATAATCTGGGTGTGGTCCGCGAATTCGCAGACCGGGTCTATGTGATTTACAAGGGCCGTATTGTCGAACACGGGCCCACAGACACGCTTTTCAGCAAACCGCTTCATCCCTATACAAAGGCGCTGATGGCAGCTGTACCGCGTATAACCGGCGGTGGCATTCCCGATATTGCCGAGAACAGTGAAGCCTTCCTGGATCCGATGATTGATCATGAGGTCGAGGTGCCCGCATGATTGAGAAAACGGCAGAGCTGGTGCCTGTTCTCGAGGCCCGCAATATTTCCAAAACATTCAAGGCAGCGACACACGAGGTGCGGGCGCTGGATGGTGTGAACCTATCCGTCGCGCGCGGTGAATGCCTTGCCATTGTCGGCGAAAGCGGGTCGGGGAAAACAACCCTTGCGAACATGCTGCTGGGCATTTATCCGCCCACGACGGGAGAGATGTTGCTGGATGGCGCATTGCTGCCAGCGCGCCGCAGCCTGCCATTGCGACGGGCCATTCAGCTTGTTCAGCAAAACCCGCTGTCTTCGCTCAATCCGCGCCGCACCATTGGCGCCTCGCTCAGGCTGGCGCTGGATGTCCATGACATTGGCGCCAGGCAGGAGCGAAAAACCCGGATCGCCGCCTTGCTGGATGAAGTGGGTCTGCCGACCGAATTTGCATCCCGCTATCCTTCGGCGCTTTCCGGTGGTCAGCGCCAGCGGGTCGCCATTGCCCGGGCATTGGCCTGTGAACCGGAAATTCTGGTTCTGGATGAGCCGACATCAGCGCTGGATGTTCTGGTTCAGGCGCGCGTCTTGCGGTTGCTCGATGAACTGCGTCACCGCAAAGCTCTGACCTATGTCTTTATCACGCACGACCTGGCGGTGGTGCGCAATATTGCCGATCGTGTGGCGGTATTCGAACGGGGTATCATGGTGGAAATGGCTGATACCGAGACCATTTTCACCAATCCCGGCAATGCCTATACGCGCAGCCTGATCGGGGCCATTCCCATTATAACAGGCGAAGAAGAGGCCCTGCGAAAAACCGTGTTGGAGAATAAAAGTGTCCATTGATAATCACATGCTCGAATTTTACCGGGCGGCCTCGACGGCAGCCAATGTCGAGGACGTCCACCATGCACTGGAAGACATGACTCGCTCATTGATCGGCGTGCGTCTGTTTACACTGATGACCTTTGACCGGGAGGCGGGGCTGGCGCGCCGTTGTTACAGCAACATGCCGGATGCCTATCCCTGTTCGGGAACCAAACCGGTCGACAGCGACCGTTGGAGTGAACAGGTTCTGAACGGCAAACAGAGTTTTGTCGCCAATGATATCGAAGGCATTGCCGATGTCTTTTCCGATCATGAATTGATTGCATCGCTTGGTTGCGAGTCCGTCCTCAACGTGCCTGTGGTGATTGCCGGAACGGTTCTGGGAACGATCAATTGCCTGCATGAAAGCGGCTTTTACACGACAGAAAAAGTGGCCGCTTCCGAGGCGTTGAAACTGCCCGGAAGCCTCTGCTTTTTCATGGAAAAACTCAACGATTCAAATGGAGGCCACTGATGGCTCATTCAACCATACGCGTTGCCACGGATGTTGGCGGCACCTTCACCGATCTGGTGTGTTTCGAAACGGATGAGAATGGCAATTCGACCATTCGCACGGCAAAATCCGACACGACGCCGCCGGATTTCGAAATAGGCGTATTGAATGTCTTGAAAAAGGGTGGCGTTGACCCGGCATCCATCGATTTTTTTGCCCATGGGACGACTGTCGTCATCAATGCGCTGACCGAGCGCAAGGGCGTCAAGGTCGGCCTGATCACGACGGAGGGATTTCGCGACATCCTGGAAATTGCCCGCGGCAACCGGCCGGATTTTTTCAATCTACACTATAAAAAGCCACCGCCCTTTGTGCCGCGCTATCTGCGCAAGGAACTGCCTGGACGGATGAATTATCGCGGCAAGGAAATCAAGGCACAGGACCTGTCGGGACTTCCGGCCATTCTTGATGATTTCAGGAAAGAGGGCGTGCAGGCCATTGCCGTGTGTTTCATGCATTCCTATGCCAACCCTGCCCATGAAAAAGAGGCCATGGCCCGTATTGCTTCGCTGTGGCCGGAAATTTCCGTGGTCTCCTCTCACCAGATCACCCGGGAGTGGCGCGAGTACGAACGCACCAATACGGCCGTTCTTTCGGCCTATGTGCAACCCATTGCGGAGCGCTATCTTTCCCGCCTGAAGGACGGGCTTGCCAGCCAGGATTTTCAGGGCAGCCCCTATATCATGCAGTCCAATTGCGGCGTGGATTCGCTTGAATCGGTTTCGCGCATTCCCATCACCATGGTGGAATCAGGTCCGGCATCGGGTTTCTGGGGCGCTGCTGAACTCGGCAAGCTGATTGATGAGCCCAATATACTGGCGCTGGATATTGGCGGGACAACGGCAAAATGTTCGCTGATCGAAAACGGCCAGGTCAAGATCATGACAGATTACTGGATCGAGAAGGACCGCAAATCCGCCGGTTATCCGATCATGGTGCCGGTGGTTGATCTCGTCGAGATCGGCAATGGCGGAGGCTCGATTGCCTGGGTTGATGATTTCGGCAAGTTGCATGTGGGGCCGCAGTCGGCCGGCGCATTGCCGGGACCGGCTGCCTATGGCAAGGGCGGACAGGAAGCGACGACGACCGACGCCAATCTGTTTCTGGGTCGCATCAACAAGGATTATTTCTGCGGCGGAGAAGTCGAGGCCGATATGAATGCCGCCGATGCGGCAATCAAAGCGGTTGCCGGCAAGCTCGGCGTGGAGCCGCAGGATGCGGCAAGCGGGATCATCCGCATTGCCAACAACAATATGGTCAATGCGTTGAAGCTCGTATCGCTCAACCGGGGATTTGATCCGCGTGATTTCACTCTGGTCGCCTTTGGCGGCGGGGGCGCCATGCACGCGGTTGCCCTGGCCGGCGAACTGGGTGTGAAAAAGGTTGTCGTTCCTGCCGGCGCCTCGGTGTTCTCTGCCTGGGGCATGATGATGTCCGACCTGCGCCGGGATTATTTCGTTACCCGGCTGGCAGATCTGGGCGAAGGCGCCGCTGCCGGCATTGAGGGGCTTTTTGAGGAAACGGAAAATCAGGCGCGGGCCCAGTTCAAACAGGAGGGGATCGACAGTGCGCGTGTCAGTTTCCTGCGCTTTGGAAAGTTCCGTTACCAAAATCAGGAGCACACAACAGAGGTGTTGCTGCCCGATGGTCCTGTCACGGATGAAAGGCTGGCGGACATACGCACGCTCTTTCACGAGACCTATGAACGTGAATATACCTATCGGCTCGACGCGCCGGTGGAGATGGTCGGCATTCACCTTGTTGCATCAGCCGAGGTCGGAAAATTGACCATGGCGGCACAGCCCTTGGGCGACGCCAATGCCGATCAGGCACTCAAGGGCCGCCGCATGGTCGATTTTGCCCTTGAGGGACAGCATGACAGTGCCATTTATGATGGCACGAAGCTCAAGCCGGGCATGGCGATTGAAGGGCCGGCGATTGTCGAAGATCCAGGTTCGACCGTGGTCATTCATCCGGACTGCAAGGCGCATCTGGATGCCTATGGCAATCTGCACATCCAATTGGGCGCGTGAGGGAGACGATCATGAACAGCAATATCAGCGATCCGATTACACTGGAAATCATTCAGAACTCTCTGCAGGCGACGGCGGATGAAATGTTTGCCGCCATGCGCAAGACAGCCATGAGCTCCATCATCTACGAGGTGCTGGACATGGGAACGGGCATTCTCGATGCCAAGGGCCGCATCGCCAGTTCCGGTGCGGGTATTCCTGCCTTTATCGGGGTTCTCGACAAGGCCGTGCAGGTTATTGTGGAGAAATTTTCCCATGAGGGAGACATTGAACCGGGCGATGTATTCACCACCAATGATCCCTATTACGGTGGCGTGACCCACCTCAATGACATCATTGTGGCGATGCCTGTTTTCTCTGATGGCCGGATCATCGCCTGGGCGGCCAATATCGCCCATAATTCGGATGTTGGTGGCAAGTCACCGGGTTCTCTTTCTGCAGATGCGACTGAAATCTTTCAAGAAGGCCTGCGGTTGCCGGCCATCAAGCTGATTTCGCGCGGTGAGCCGATCAAATCCGTCTTTGATATTCTCAAGGTCAATTCCCGCATGCCGGATTTTCTGGAGGGCGATATCTGGGCTGCCATAGCATCGGTGCGCATCGGCGCAAAGCGGCTGGTCGACATTGCGGAAAAATACGGAGCAGAGACCTTCGAGACGGCCATGGACAATTTCATGGATTTCGGTGAACAGGTTTCCGTCACCGAACTTGCCAATCTGCCACACGGCACCTTTGAACTGACGGAAGAGCAGGATGACGGACGTTTCTACAACGTCAAGGTGACGATCAGCGACACGGAATTCGTGGTCGACCTGACAGACAATCCGGACCAGGATCCCGGTCCCACCAACACCAGCCGCGATGGCGTGATGGTCTGTGCCCAGATGATCTTCAAATCGCTGACGGATCCCTATTCACCCTGCAATGAAGGGTCATTTCGTCCGATCCGGCTGCTGACGCGGGAAGGCTCGGTATTCCATGCCAAGGAACCTTCGCCGATCGGCTTCTACTTTGAAACGGAAGTCCGCGTCTACGACCTGATTTGGCGGTGTCTTGCACAGGTGGTTCCCGAACGTCTTGCGGCAGGCCATTTTGCCTCCATTTGTGGAACCTTCATCGGTGGGCCGCACCCCGATACCGGACGCCACTACACCATTATCGAGCCGGAAATCGGTGGATGGGGCGCTTCGCGGGGGGCTGACGGCAATTCAGCGATCTTTTCCGGGTTTCACGGTGAAACCTATAATTGTCCAGCGGAGATCTCGGAAGCGCGCAACGGCCTGTTCGTGGATCGCATGGAACTCAATGAGGAGCCTGGGGGTGAGGGGCAATGGACAGGCGGAAAAGGCATTCGCCTCGACTACCGCATCCGCTCGGATGATTGTTTTTTGACCGCCGGCTATACGCGCTCAAAAATCCTGCCCTGGGCGCTGGAAGGCGGCAATGAGGGAACGCCCAATTATGTCCGGGTGATCAGAACGGATGGATCGTCGGAGCGCTATTCCTTCGTGTCGGGACTGACTGTCAACAAGGATGATGTCATTCGCATTGTGACGGGAGCGGGCGGCGGGCTTGGTGATCCGAAAAAACGTGACCCAGAGGCTGTCCGCAATGACATTCGCAATGGTTATATCAGCAAGGAAAGAGCTGCTGAAGTCTATGGCTTTGTCGGCTGAAACCTGCATGAAAAGTACAATTTAAAGAAAGGCCTGTTGTCATGAACAGTCAAACAGCAGAACGACTGACAGCTTTGCGCAACCGCATGCATGCGGGCAATGTCGATCTGATCGCCATCGGCCCGGGTGCCCATATGCGTTGGCTTTTGGGGTTTTTTCCGCATCCTGATGAACGTCCCTGCCTGCTGCTTGTCGGCAGGCAAAGGGAAGCTTTCCTGATGCCGGCACTCAATGCCGAGGGTACACGCCAGGAAACGCCAATCGCCTTTCACACCTGGGATGATGCGCTGGGACCCGATCAGGCCTTGAAGGCTGCATTGCTTGATGTTGGTGCTGAAAATGCGCGTCATGTTGTGGTGGATGAAGCCATGCGGGCCGATTTTGCATTGCTGGTGCTGGACGCATTGCCGGGGGCAACACATCAGTTCACCGGTGCAACGTTGGGTGCATTGCGCATGCGCAAGAGCGAGGCGGAATATCAGGCGTTGAAGATGAATGCCGGTCTGGCGGACAGGGCAATGAAGGCGGCCTATGCGTCCATCCATCCGGGAATGAGCGAAATCGAACTGGCCGAGATTATCGGTGAAAGCTTTGCCGCCGACGAAGCAGAGCCGCTGTTTCGCATTGTCGGCGCCGGGCCGAATGGTGCATTCCCCCATCATCATGCAGGTCAAACAAGGATAAAGCCGGGCGATGCCGTGGTGATCGATATTGGCGCCAGGAAAGGTGTCTTTTCATCCGACATCACACGGATGGTCATTGTCGGTGAACCGCCGCAGGATTATGAAAAAGTGCACGCCATTGTCGACGCCGCCGTTCAGGCCGGCCTGAAGGCTGCCCGGCCGGGTGTGCCGGCAAGTGCCGTGGATGACGCGGCGCGGCGGGTGATCCGTGAAGCCGGTTATGGCGACTATTTCGTTCACCGGACCGGTCATGGCATGGGGGTGGAAGCCCATGAGCCGCCCTATATCAGTTCGACTTCCGATACGGTCCTCGACGTGGGCATGGTGTTTTCCATAGAACCCGGCATCTACCTGCCCGGACGCTTTGGATTGCGACTGGAGGATATTGTCATTCTGCGTGAGGATGGCCCGGAAATATTGTCCGCTCTGCCACGAACCGCTCACATGGCAGGGGTTTAGCGTCTTGGCTGTCGAGCAGGAAAACGACCCATTCACCACATCGGTGATTCAAGCCAGCCTGACGGCGGCTGCCGACGAAATGTTTGCGGTCCTGCGTAAAACAGCCATGAGCCCGATTATCTACGAGGTTCTGGATGTCGGTACCGGCATTACCGATGCGGCCGGAAACCTGGTCAGTTCCGGGGCCGGTATTCCAACATTTGTGGGCGTTCTCGACAAGGCGGTGCAACGGATCATCGAAATGCATGAGGATGACGGCATCCGGCCCGGCGACATGTTCATCACCAATGATCCCTACTTCGGTGGCGTCACCCATCTCAATGATGTCGTCATTGCCCTGCCGGTCTTCGTCGAGGGCAAACGTCTTGCCTGGACCGCATCCATTGCTCATTGGAACGATATCGGCGGGCTTGTTGCCGGTTCCATGTCGACCCAAGCAACGGAGATTTTCCAGGAAGGGCTGCGCCTGCCTGCCGTCAAGCTGTTTGATGGTGGCACTGTCATTCAATCCGTCATGGATATCATTGCAGCCAATTCCCGCCTTCCGGACTTTGCCACCGGAGATTTATGGGCGCAGGTCGCAGCCAGCCGGATTGCTGAAAAACGCATTGTTCAGCTGGTGGAAAACCATGGTGCAGCAGCCTATGAAGCAGCCATTCTGACGCTTTTCGACGAGGGTGAGAAACGCGGTCTGGCCGGTCTGGCGCAATTGCCTCATGGGACCTATTCGATTGAAGAGGAACAGGATGACGGCGCCCTGTGGCGCGCCACCATCATCTTGTCGCCGGAACGTTTTGTTGTTGATCTGCGCGGCAATCCGAAGATGCGCGCGGCACCCTATAACACCAGCCGAGACGGGGCGGTGATATCGGCTCAGATGATTTTCAAGGCAATTACTGATCCTACGCTTTTTGCCAATGCCGGATCGTTCAGAGCATTGGAGGTGATCACTGAACCGGGCACGGTTTTTCACGCCACCGGAAATGCCCCGCATGGCTATTATTTCGAAACCCGCATACGACTTTACGACATGCTGTGGCAATGTCTGGCGCGATCCATGCCCGATATTCTGCCGGCCGGACATTTTGCCTCGATTTGCGGCACGGTTCTGGCGGGCGACCACCCGGACACCGGACGGCGCTTTACCATGGTGGAGCCGCAGATGGGCGGATGGGGCGCGACCTCGACGCGCGACGGGCTGGATGCCATGTATTCGTGCAGCCACGGTGATACCTACAATTGCCCGGTGGAAATTGCCGAGGCGCGATACGGGCTGGAAGTGGACTACAAGGCTTTGAACGATAGTGCCGAGGGCAGGGGGCAATTTTCGGGGGGCAGGGGATTGTCGCTGCGCTATCGCATGCGGGGAAGGACCATGTTGTCGGCGGGATTCAGCCGCAACAGGATTCCCGTCTGGGGGCTGAAGGGTGGAGACGAGGGTGGCACCAATGGTTTCACGATTGTGCGCTCCGATGGTAGCCGGGACGATAAGGCCTTTGCCAGTGGCGTGGTGCTGGAAGCAGATGACGCGATTGAAATCCACACGGCCAATGGCGGTGGTTGGGGTGAGCCCTGAGAAAAACCAAACGAAAGAATCCTTGCCGACAAGACTGGCAGACAGAGCCTGAATGGGTTTATATGACTGCAGGTGAGGATTTGGTTTTATTGAATCGATTCCGGCGCCTGCCAGCTTTTGATGCACCTTTGCACAAGAGGTTTAATGTAATTCGTCAGGGTTTGAAGAATGGATATCCGCAAGATCAACGATGAATATTCCGTCACTGGTCAGATCAGTGTCGCCGATCTCGATGAGATCGTCTCAATGGGCTTCAAGTCTGTGGTCTGCCACCGCCCCGACGGGGAAGCCGAAGGCCAGCCAAAATTTGCCGATATTGAACAGGCGGCAAAGGCGCGCGGTATTGAACTGCGCCATATCCCTGTCGGCCCCAGCGGCGTTGGCCACGAACAGGTGCAGCAATTTGTCGATGCACTGGACGAAATGGATCGTCCGATGCTCGGCTATTGCCGTTCCGGTGCGCGCTCGACAGCCATCTATCAGCAGACCCTGCACATCCGCTCATAGACAGTCGGCTTCCGGCTAAATATTGTCCAGGCGATCCAGTTCAGCCCTGACCTCCTGGGTGTGTTCACCCAGGCGTGGAGAAGGTCTTTGATAGGTCAGTGGCGTCTCCGACATTTTGATTGGTGTTGCAACGCCGGGTATGGCATTGCCGTGGCCGTCATCCAGATCCAGCCGCAGACCGCGGGCCTTGATCTGCGGGTCATCAAACATTTCGCCAATTGAATTGATGGCCCCGACCGGAACATTGTTTGCTTTGCACAGTGTGAGCAGTTCGGCGCTTTCGAGCTTCGCGGTGCGCACCCAGAGGATGGATTGCAGCGCCTGACGGTTGGCCACGCGCATTTCATTGGTGACAAATCTGGGATCATCCGCCACGTCTTCCATGTCCAGTATCTTGCACAGATTGAGAAACTGGCTGTCGTTTCCGACCGCCAGAATCAGATGTCCGTCACTGGTCGGTATCACCTCATAGGGTGTGATGTTCGGATGGCTGTTTCCCAGTCGTCCGGGGCTTGTTCCTGTGGCCAGAAAATTCATGTTCTGATTGGCAAGCACCGCCGCCTGACTGTCGAGCAGCGACATGTCCACGTGCTGGCCATTGCCGGTCTTCATCACATTGATCAGCGCCGCCTGAATGGCGGTGACGGAATAGATGCCGGTAAAGAGATCGGCGATGGCGACGCCGGCTTTCATCGGGCTTCCGTCGGGTTCGCCGGTGACCGACATGAAGCCTGACATGCCCTGAATGATGTAGTCGTAGCCGGGCAGACTGGCTTTCGGCCCGGTTTGGCCGAACCCGGTAATGGAGCAATAGACCAGCTTGGGATTGATTTTCTTCAGGCTGTCATAGTCGAGGCCGTATTGTTTCAGGCCGCCAAGCTTGAAATTCTCGATCAACACATCCGAATGGGCAGCAAGCCGCTGGACAAATGCCAGATCTTCGGGATTGCGAAAATCCGCTGCCACGGAGCGTTTGCCGCGATTGGTACAGTGAAAATAGGCAGCGCCGAGATTTTCCCCGTCTGCGCCCGTCATGAAGGGCGGGCCCCATTGTCGTGTATCGTCGCCCCTGACGGGATTTTCGATCTTGATGACATCGGCACCCAGGTCCGCCAGCATCTGACCAGCCCAGGGGCCGGCAAGAATGCGGGCAATTTCAAGGACCCGGATATTTTTCAAAGGTGCTTCAGACATGGGGTTCTCTGGCTTTCTTCCGGTTTTTGGCGGCTTCGGCCATAATACGTTTCTGATAGCGCCCCTGTACGATTTCCACTGCCACAAGGGTGAACAGGACAAAGTAGAAGGTGGATTTGGCCATTGGCTCGATGGGATAGCCGAAGAAGGCAAGATGGCCGATATGGCCTCCATCGGACATCAGCATCATGCCGACCAGCAACAGCACAAACAGGCCAAGGACTTCGTACATGCGGTTTTTCTGCAGGAATTCGGCCACCGTGTCAGCCATCAGCACCATCAGTGCGCCTGAAACAATGATCGCGGCTGTCATCACGATGAAATGGTCTGTCAGGGCAACCGCAGACAGCACCGTGTCAAAGGAAAACACCACATTCATGATGATGATCCAGAAGAGGGCCGCCTGGATTGTCCGGCGCGGCTTTCCCGTCTGTTCCTCGTGCAGATCATCCACACTGAGCATGTGATAGATTTCCTTCATGGCGGTATAGATCAGAAAGACGCCGCCGGTGAGAACAATCAAGGCGTGGCCGCTGACTGCGCCCGATAGCCAGGCGTAATCGACGGTAAAGAGTGGCGCCTGCAACATCTGAATCAGTTGCAGCACGACAAAAAGCAGCACGATGCGCAGGCCGATGGCGAGGATGATCCCCATACGGCGTACCCAGGCCTGACGTGCAGGATCGACCTGTTTGGCCTCGATGGAAATATACAGAAGGTTGTCGAATCCGAGCACCGTTTCCAGTGCGGTCAGGATCAGGAACGTCGTCAGATTGTCGATTGTGAATAGGTTTTCCAGCATTTGCCGCTCCGGTTTTTCAGCTCATCGTTCACCAACGCCTGAAAGGACAATCAGTTCACTTGTGGGTAGCAAACCATGATTGTTTTCGCAAAGAGGAAATCGAATTATTTGGGCTGTTGTCGCCCTTTGCCTTTAAACGGATCCTGTAGAAGACTATTGATTTTGTTCGGTGCGGTTGAGCGCTGCAATGGCCCATGCAGCGAAATCCTGCATGGCGCCACGGGCACCAGGAGGTGCGGATTCATTGAGTGTTTCGTGTCGCAATCCGTCATAGATGCGGCCGGTCACGTCTGTGAAACCTTCGGCTTGCAATCGCTTTGCCATCCATGTGACCGCGCGCGCCTTGTTTGTTGCAGGATCCTGTCCACCGCCAACCAAATGGATGGGCATGCTGCGCGGCAGACGGCCAAAAGCCTTTGTATTCCTGCCGCGAAAACCCATGGCAAACAGATCCTGCCAGAGTGAAACGGAGGCATCCCAGCCGCAAAGCGGATCGTCGATATAGGCCTGGACGATTTTTTCGTCATGCGAAAGCCAGTCAAATTCCGTGCGGGCGTTCTTGATGGCCTTGCCCCAGCTTTGAAAAGTGATTTTCGGCAAGAGGCTGCTGGGCGTATCTGACCCGCGCAACATTCTTTCCAATGCCAGCACACCTTGCGCGAGGCGGCCATCAAGGCCCAGATGAAAATTGGAATTCCAAACGGCCAATGCCGTTTGCCGATGGGGATAGGACAGCGCAAAATTCAGCGCAATCATTCCGCCCATGGAATGTCCGAAAGTGATGAGGGGCGTATCGGGATAGTGCTCATGGACATACTCATTGACAGCCAGCGTATCGGCAATCACCTTTTCCCACGCCTTGCCGGGCGGTGCTTTGGCGAAGGTTCCAAGTGGGGCATCGGGCGCAACGGTCATGCCATGTCCACGATGGTCATGGGCAAAAACTGCAAAACCGGCTTCGGAAAGAAATTGGGCAAATGGCTGATAGCGTGCGGCATGTTCGGCCAGGCCATGGTTGATCTGTACGATGGCGCGGGCCTTTCCTTCGGGCCGCCTGTGCAAAAGGTTGAGGGTCGCGCCAGTGGGTGACTTCAGTGCGGTCTGTTCATCAAATCCATCCATGGATGAATCATGCCTATCTATCGTTGATGCCGACGGCAAGACATTTGTTGGACTGCGAGAATCAATTGTTCAGGGCATCTTCTATGGCTTCGATCTGGCCACCCAGATCAAAGGCAAAAGAAGACAGGACCTCAATATCCTGGTCTTCGGAAAACCCTTCGGGGTCTTTTTCACGCATTGGTTCAATAACCCGGTCGCGCTCGCGCAAACTCCATTCAATTTGCGGGCGGAAGAGCTTCAATGCGGCCATCAGCCATCGGGACGTCAGCGAAAATTCCTGATTGTCGAGTTTGAAAAAATCCAGCAGCCGGATCACTTCTTCGGCCGGGTATTGCCATTCCACGGCCACCCACCGGTTGACGGTGAAGATACGCATCGGCGTGCCGGCATTGTCGAAGGAAATGGCGACCAGATGACAAAGACCACCGGCTTCCATGTCCGGTTCGGGAGGCAGCGCAATGGGCTGGACGCCGTCGCTGACGTGTTCGGAATAGACGAAGAGGTGGAAGTGGCCGTGTTCGCTCCAGGGGCGTGCAGCCTCATCTTCCGCATGGGCGTGATAGAACCACAGAGCGCCCTTTTCGCGGTCGTGCACGTCGCCCGGCGGGTAGTGTTGCCACTGGGTGAAGTCGTCCGGGGCTCTCGCATTGATGACATCAATGAGAATGTGTTTTTGCTGCTCGGCTGCCTCTTCAAGGACCTGGATCATCTCATCTGCAGCGCCCTGCATGGACAGCAGGCGCTCACGGGCGAGCGACTTGAAATCAATTACCGGATTGTCACCTATGGGTCGGTTCATCACATTGGTCCCGATTGAGCATTTGTGAGAGGCACGCAACGGTTTGGTCCAGCAAACATATAGACAGGTATCGACGGACGCACCAGATCGTGTTGGAAATCAAACACAGAGCGGTCCCAGTGACAACACGGGTCTGACACTCAAAACGTGAATGCCGGAGGCCAATGGCTCCCGGCATTCAGAGATTGCGGGTCGGCTATTTTTTGGCGCCGCATGCGCCACAGGCACCGCAGGCCCCACAAGCGCCGCAGGCACCACAGGCTTTTTTCTTTGCACCGCAGGCGCCACATGCACCACATCCGCCACAGGCAGTGACCTTTGCACCGCAAGCGCCGCAGGCTGCAACAACGGGAGTCGTGCTGGCGACTGCAGCGGCCAGGCCACCACTGACAACCATCATGGCAAGTGCTCTTTTTGATTTACTGTTCATGGGAATCTCCTCTGGGGTTCTACCGAAATTGTTTCGGTGGAGAGAACCCTAGACCAACCTCTGGTAAACTGGTGTCACGATGGGATTGCGCAAAATCACGCTTTTGCGAGGCGTTTGTGAAGAGGTAATGCCGCAGAACACAGTTGGGGATTGCCCTGATGGTGCGATTGGCACTAAAAGCGGTCAATCCTGACCTGATCTCTGTTTGCAAGGAAGATAGCGCGCAATGGCACGCCAATTCATTTATCACATGGCCGGACTGAACAAGTCCTATGGATCCAAGAAGGTCCTCGAGAATGTCCACCTGTCGTTTTACCCCGATGCCAAGATTGGTATCCTCGGACCGAACGGCGCGGGTAAATCCACCGTTCTGCGGATCATGGCCGGTCTCGACAACGAATTTACCGGCGAGGCCTGGCTGGCCGAAGGTGCAACCATAGGCTATCTGCCGCAAGAACCGCAGCTGGATGAAAGCAAGACGGTTGTCGAAAACGTCATGGAAGGCGTTGCGGAGAAGAAGGCCATTGTTGATCGCTACAACGAATTGATGATGAATTATTCCGAAGAGACAGCTGATGAAGGCGCAGAGCTCCAGGATATCATTGATGCGAAAAACCTCTGGGACCTCGACAGCCAGGTCGAAATGGCCATGGAAGCGTTGCGTTGCCCTCCCGGTGACAGTGCCGTGGACAAGCTTTCGGGTGGTGAAAAGCGCCGCGTGGCCCTGTGCAAATTGCTGCTTGCGCAGCCGGACCTCATCCTGCTTGACGAGCCTACCAACCACCTGGATGCCGAGACCATCGCATGGCTTGAAAAACATCTGCGCGAGTATCCCGGCGCGGTCATCATGATCACCCATGACCGCTATTTTCTTGACAATGTGACGGGTTGGATTCTCGAACTCGATCGCGGACGTGGCATTCCCTATGAAGGCAATTACACGGCCTATCTCGAGGCCAAGGCAAAGCGCATGACCCAGGAAGGTCGTGAGGAAGCCAACCGACAGAAGGCCATGTCGAGCGAACACGACTGGATCGCCTCCAGCCCGAAAGCCCGTCAGGCAAAATCCAAGGCCCGCATCAGGGCCTATGATGAACTGGTGAAATCGGCGGAGGATCGCCGTCCCGGCGATGCACAGATCGTCATTCCCGTCGGCGAGCGTCTGGGGCAGCTGGTCATTGACGCTGAGGATATCTCGAAAGCCTATGGTGACAAATTGCTGATCGATGGTCTCAGCTTCAAATTGCCCCCGGGCGGCATTGTCGGTGTGATCGGTCCCAATGGCGCCGGCAAGACCACCCTGTTCCGGATGATCACCGGGCAGGAGCAGCCTGACAGCGGAAAAATCGTGATCGGAGATACCGTTGACCTTGGGTATGTCGACCAGAGTCGGGACACACTTGATGGCAGCAAGAACGTCTGGGAGGAAATCTCCAGCGGCAACGATATCATCAAGCTGGGCAAGCATGAAATGAACTCGCGGGCCTATTGTTCCAACTTCAATTTCAAGGGTGGTGACCAGCAGCAGAAAGTGGGGCAATTGTCCGGTGGGCAGCGTAATCGTGTGCACCTGGCAAAAATGCTGAAATCCGGTTCCAATGTTCTTCTTCTCGATGAACCGACCAACGATCTTGATACGGAAACCCTTGCAGCGCTGGAAGATGCACTGGAGAATTTTGCCGGTTGCGCCGTGATCATCAGTCATGACCGCATGTTCCTTGACCGCCTGGCAACGCATATTCTTGCCTTCGAGGGCGACAGTCATGTGGAATGGTTCGAAGGCAATTTTGAAGATTATGAAAAGGACAAGATTCGGCGGCTCGGTCCTGACAGCGTCAATCCTAAACGCGTCACCTACAAACGACTGACCCGTTAGGCGCATCGTCTGGATTTCAGGCAGTGGGAAGGTGCAGCCATGGATATCATACCTGCAAGCAAGGCCGCCGGCAGAGCGACGCGCCTGTTTTCAGCGACAGGCCGTACGTTTACCACTACGGCGATCGACCAATTGAACCTGACCTATGCAGGCATTGACGGCGATCACCACGCCGGGTTGACGCGCAAGTCGGGTGCGCGTGAGCCCTGGTATCGGCGTGGGACCGAGGTGCGCAATGAGCGGCAATTGACCCTGCTTTGTCCGGTGGAACTGGCTGCCGCTGCGCAAGAAATGGGAATTGCCGAAATCAAGCCGGAATGGATCGGCGGCAATATGCTTGTTGAAGGCGTGCCGTTCCTGTCCATGCTGCCATCCGGCACCCTGCTCTTTTTCGAGGGCGGGGTGACCCTCAAGGTCGATTTTCAGAACGGGCCATGCAAGATTTCCGGTTCAAAAATTGCCGACAATTATCCGGACAGGGATCATGCGCGTCTGGCCTTGAGTTTCGTTCCGGCGGCCAAGCGCCGCCGCGGACTTCTGGCCTGGGTGGAAAAGCCGGGTGTTATTTCTGCAGGCGAGTCCGTTCGGGTGCAGATCCCCGAACAATGGATCTATCAGGCCTGAAACAGACGCAGCGAAAATCCTGCAGCGCATGTGCGCGATCCTTTTCACAACCAAAAAACTCTCTCCAACAATGAAGCGCCAATTTTGTTGTGCGATTGAATTTCTATTGCGTCGCACCACAGAATGATATAAAGATATCTTTATGTGATGTTTTGGTCGAAGGTGCGGGCATTGGGCTCTACCGCGACCGTCGGAGTGAAAATGCTGGATACGCGAAAACTGGGCCTGGATAAAACGGTTGATGTGCTCAAGGCAGCAGGTGAACCGACGCGTCTGCGGCTGCTTTCGCTGTTGTTTGGCGGTGATCTGACTGTAACAGACCTGACCGATATCCTCGGACAATCACAACCGCGTATTTCCCGTCATTTGAAATTGCTGACTGAAGCAGGTCTGATTGAGCGCTTTCAGGAAGGTGCATGGGCCTATTTTCGCCTGAGCGGTGAAGGCCGATCCTTCCAGCTGGCCCGCCAGATCGTCGCCTCCGTGTCGCCTGATGATCCGCTGCTGGTGCGTGACAATGAACGCCTCAGTGCTGTCAAACAGGCGCGCGCCGAGCGAGCTCAGGCCTATTTCAGCTGCAATGCTGCCAGTTGGGACAAATTGCGCTCCTTGCACATTTCGGATGAACAGGTCGAGGAAGCCCTGATCGACATGATCGGCGATACGCCGTTTGATTCGATGCTGGATCTGGGCACCGGTACCGGTCGCATCCTGCAGCTTTTTGCACCGCTCTACCGGCGTGGCATTGGCGTCGATGCCAGCCGTGACATGTTGGCGGTGGCGCGTTCCAATATTGACGACGCGGATATCACGCATGCCTCCGTGCGCCATGCCGATATATTGAACCTGCCCCTTGAGCGCGGCACCTTCGATCTGATTGCCATTCATCAGGTGTTGCATTTTCTGCAGCAGCCTGAACAGGCCATCGCCGAGGCTGCAAGAATGCTCAGCCCTGGCGGGCGCATGGTGATTGTCGATTTTGCGCCCCATGAACTTGAATATCTTCGCGAAGAACACGCGCATCTGAGGTTGGGGTTTTCTTCAGATGTGGTGGCTGACTGGCTGGGGGAAGCCGGCCTGTCGGTTGAGAAAGTCGTCAATCTGAAACCTGATGATGAAGCGGACAAGAAATTGACCGTCACCATATGGCTGGCCCGAGACCCTCGTCTGGTCATTGCCGCCCGGGACGGATCCCAAGTATCCTCAAATGGAGTTGCCTGATCATGTCTGTATTTCGCCGTTTCGCTCCGGTTATCCCGGGCAATGCGCTGAATGTATCCTTCGAGTTTTTTCCACCCAGCAGTGGTGATATGGAAAGCCAGTTGTGGGAAAGCATCATGCGGCTTGCTCCTTTTAATCCTGAATTCGTGTCGGTGACCTATGGTGCCGGTGGATCAACGCGCAAGCCGACGCTGGCAACCGTTGAGCGCATCCTGTCCGAAACAAAACTGGCCCCTGCAGCGCATCTGACCTGTGTCAATGCCAGCCGGGACGAGGTCGATGCGGTGGCGCGTGAATTCTGGGGTGCCGGTGTTCGCCACTTCGTTGCCCTGCGCGGCGATTCGACAGATGGTATTGGCTCATCCTACCGACCCCACAAGGACGGCTACAGAAACGCCGCCGAACTGGTGGCGGGGCTGAAAGCCTTTGCTGATTTTGAGATCACCGTTTCGGCCTATCCGGAAAAACATCCCGAAAGCCCCGATTTCATGACCGATATCGACATGCTCAAGCGCAAGGTCGACAATGGTGCGACCCGGGCGATAACCCAGTTCTTTTTCGACAATGACACCTATGAGCGTTATGTCGAAAGGGTACGCAGGGCAGGGATCTACATCCCGATCGTTCCTGGAATTTTGCCCGTCCACAATTTTGGCCAACTGTCAAAATTTGCTGGCCTGTGCGGCGCGACTATCCCTGACTGGATGGCAAAGCGATTTGAGGGACTGGACAAGGATCCGCAAACCCGCTCACTGGTGGCCGCTGCGGTGGCGGCAGATCAGGTCATGAATCTGGTGGAACGCGGTGTTCAGGATTTCCATTTCTACACCATGAACCGCGCACAGTTAGTCTATGCGATTTGTCATCTGCTTGGACTGCGGGCGGCCCAGGGCAATGCGCCCGTGACATCCATCGCAGCAGCGTAAGTCAGAGCAAACGCGCTATACTGTCAGAGCATTTCCGGAAAAATGCTTCACATTTTACCGGAAATGCTTTGGCGAAAGCTGCCGGGGGGCTGGCCAAATCTTTGACGGAATACCCTGTGGAAGTGGGCCACGCTGGTGAATCCGCAGCCATGGGCGATTTCTCCGATTGTCTGGCGTGAAGAACCGGTTGAGGCGATCAATCGATCCTGCGCCATCGTCAGTCGGTGCTCAAGCAACCAGTCGGAAAATGTCTCATCTGCTGCAGCAAACCGCGACTGAATGGTTCTTGGTGTCACACGCAGCGCCGTTGCAAGCGCATTGATGCCGAATCCCGGGTCTCCTGCCTGCCAGGACGCAACCGCCTTGATGCTTTGAAGGCTCAATGTGTTTTGCCTCGCGCCGGTTGTTGTTGCGCTTTCAGCAGCAACCTCGCCAATCAGATCAATGATGGTCTCTTTCATGGATGCGCCCAATTTCAGCTTGCCCTGGGCAAAGGCACCGCACATCAGCCGCATCTGCATCCCAAGCATCGCACCGAAGTGTGATCTGGGAACCGCGTCATTGATGCGGGAGAGGTCTGTGTGTTTCAATTGGGGTTGCAGCCTGTCGCGGTCAATGCGCAAACTGTGCAGCCGCATGCGACCTGCCTGTGGGGCCTCGAATTTGAAATCCTGTCCATTGTCGATCAATACGGGCTGGCTGCTTGGCACCTGCCTGTCGATGCCGTGCTGAACAAGCCTGGTTTCACTGCTGTCGCAGAAATTCAGAAACAGGCTGTCGTCTGGATGTGTGGCGCGATGGCTGCGCGTGCGCTCTGCGGCATGGCGCGGCGCGGACATGAGGGCAAATGTGCAATCGCCAAGGCTGTACGCGGAGAACGCAGCATCAAAGGTGCTGTCCGCTGTCCGGCGTGGTTCAATGCCGGTATAGATGCCGCAGATGGCATCGCAAAAATAGGCGAATGTTTCCTGCTTGCGCAGACCGTTTGTCGTTGTGCTGACAATGACGTCGACCGCTTTGTTTTCGCCAACAGACATGAAACTTCATCTCCAGACAGTATTTCCCATGTGGTCTTTGCATTAGAGTCTGACCCTGATTTCAGACTGCGCAAGGGAGGCGAGCATGTCCAGCAATAAACCTGCATTTGTTTTGATTCACGGGGCCTGGCACGCCGGGCACTCATGGCACAAGCTTGTCCCGCTGTTGCGTGAGGCCGGCTACAAGGTCCATGCACCATCGCTTCCTGGGGCCGGGGAAAATGCCCAAAGTCCTGATGCATTCGACAAGCAACCCTTCGATCCGATGGCCTTTTCCACTGAGCCATCGCCCAATGCTGTCGTGACACAGGACGAGCGCACAGCAGCCATTGTTGATCTCGTCAGGCAAGCCTCTGAGGGGGGGACGCGCAAAGTGGTTCTGGTGGGCCACTCCATGGGCGGTGTTACCATCTCACCGGTGGCGGAGGCCGTGCCTGAACTGCTGCATGCGGTCGTCTATCTCACGGCTTTCATGCTGGCGCCGGGATTGCCGGCCATTGCGGTTATCCAGGATGCCAAAATGGCACAGGCTCTTGTACCGCAATTATTTATGGCTGACCCGGAACAGGTTGGCGCATTGCGGATCAATGTAGCCTCCGGTGATCCGGCCTATCTGCAGGTGCTCAAAAGCGCCTTTTATGAAGATGTTGATGATGCGGAATTCGGCGCATTTATAAAATCGCTGCATTGTGATGAGCCGGTCTCTGTTGCCGTAACACCGAGCCCGGTGACTGCGGCCAAATTCGGCACGGTGCCACGACATTATATCCGCTGCCTGGAGGATCGGGCGATTACCGCAGACGGCCAGAATATGATGATTGAAAGCATGGACAGCGCGATCGGCGGAAAGACAATGGTGCACGATCTCAAAAGCAGCCATTCAGCCTTTCTCTCGCAACCCGAGGCATTGGCTGAGATTTTACGCGGCATTTCCGGATAAGACGTGCTGTGGCACTCTGAAAACCAGAACGGGGATGGCCATGACCATCCCCGTTTTGTTTGATTTCTACCGGTCGCCCGACCGGATGTCCGTCAATCCTGCACTAGAGGAAGAGCATGATTGCGATGAACAAAAACGCTGCACTGATCACCAGGACATTGAGCGAACGCACTAGTCCCATATCTGAGCTCCTTCAGGTTAACGACCAAATGGTATTCTTTTTTTGCCACGATAGGGAAGCAAAATAGATGTTGCAGTGCCGCATATGCCGTTACCCTGGATGAATGACGCCTCTATAAGTCCCTGAATTCCATCGACTTAGTCCGGTGGCAAAAAAATGAAAAAATATCGAAATACGCCCCATGGTGCTGGTGCGAAAATTGCAAATGTGGCAGGAACATGGCGAAATCTCAGTGCTCACCATGGTCTATGTGGCGAGGCAGTGATTCGGTATGTTTTGATCTCCTAACCTATTAAATTCTATGGATATTCAGAAATTTTAGCAAACGTCCGTCGATGGTCAGCAAACCCAGGCCAATGAGTGCCAACCCACCCAGGGACAGCAATGTCATGCGTTCACCCAGGAAGATAACGCCAAGAAGGATGGCGCTTGGCGGTACCAGCAATGTTACCAGTGATGCATTGGTGGCGCCTGCAGAACTGACGATCCTGAAGTAGAGAATATAGGCAATGGAGGTGGACAGCACCGCCAGAGACAGGATCACCAACAGGATGCGGACCGGCGGCATATCGAGGGTCCAGGGCTGATCCAAAAGCAATATGACGGGCAGCATGATCAGTGACGACGCTGTCAATTGACCGGTTGCGGTCACCACCGGTGGCGTGCCTTTGAACCGTTTGGCGTAGATCACGGCAAATCCATAGGAAACAGCGGCAAGAATGATGGCCAGCTGTGCCCAGACCGGTGCACCAAAGCCGCTGATGGCAGACGGCCCGATTAGCAGCAGCATTCCGGCAAGTCCAAGCAGGCAGCCGACAATTTTCGGCACGGTCATCTTTTCATCATCGGTGACAATATTGGCAATGATCACCGTCCATAATGGTGTCGTGGCATTGAGAATTGATGCCAGGCCCGCACCCATTTGCGTTTGCCCAAAAAATAGCAACGTAAAAGGGATGGCATTGTTCAGGAGTCCCAGCACCAGAAAGGCGCGCCAGCGTTGTGCGAGGATGGTGTAGAGTTCCCTTTTGCCGCGCAGATAGAGATGCAATGCGACAGCTGCCAGAAAGACCCGCAGAAAAACAAGTGTCAGGGGAGGGACATATTCGACTGCCATGCGGGCAAAGAAGAAGGATCCGCCCCAAAGCAGACCGAGCGTGAGCAAAAGGACCCACGTCATGACTGAGATCACATTGTTGTTCGTGTTCATTTGAACTCCCTACAGGCTTGCTGCAGCATTCGATACAGGCTTGTCACATCTGAACCATCCGTTTGTTGCTGGAGCGCTCGGACAATCTGTAGCAGTGACACATGGGCACTGAGCGCGGTAGAATTGAAATGGTGGCAGTTGCACGGCGCTGCCGGGCGCTGCTTGAAATCCATGGGTGGGAATTGAGATGAAACGGGCCAGAATGCCGAAACTTATTCAATTCGTCCTGAAGAACAGCCTGATCGGAATGGTGATTGGCTGGGTGATTGCCTGTGGCGTCGTCTATTTTGACCTGAACGGATTTGGCAGCCTTGTCTTGCACTCACGCCATGTCGTGACGGCGCTTTTCATCATGTTTTTTTCCTTCGGCATCACCTTCGCATTTGCCTATCTGACCACAGCCGTCCTGCTGCTGCCCACCGACAAGGATGATTTCGACCGGGTGTGAAATCATCGACCAAAGGCCTGATAATCATTGTGTCTCAAGCCTTGCGGGCGACAGGGGACCGTGCGAGAATCAGTCGGTCAAAGGCGCAGGAGAATTTCACTGGAAGATTCTGTTCATACAGCAATGACCGAGACGGCTGCACATGGGGCGGCGCTCAGTGATATTGCCTTTGTGGTTGCGATTGCCAGCATTTTGGGGCTGGGGCTCATTCGATTGCGTTTGCCGCCGCTTGTCGGCTTTATTCTGGCCGGTGTTGCGCTTGGGCCGACCGGATTTGGGGTGATTGCCAATTCCGAGAACGTCAATCAACTGGCGGAAATGGGTGTTCTGGTTCTGCTGTTTTTCATCGGCATGGAACTGTCCCTGAAAGCCTTTGTACTGACATTGAAACAGGCCGTTCTGGTCGCCAGCGGGCAAATTTGCGCAGCGCTTATTGTCGCTGTTCTGATTGGAATGGGTCTGGGTATCGGTCTGGCGGAATCCGTCATTCTGGGTTTCATCATCGCCATGTCCAGCACTGTCGTTGCAATGAAAATGCTGGACGATATGGGCGTCTTGCGGGGTGAAGAAGGACGGATCGCTGTCGGTGTGCTGATTGCGCAGGATCTGGCTGTTGTGCCGATGCTGATATTTGTCACCAGTTTCGGCGGAGACAATATCAATGTCTGGTCGATCAGCATCAAGATCGTGCTGTCTGTGTCTCTGCTGGGTGGACTGCTTTGGTGGTTGGGCCAAAGGGGTAAATTACGTGTTCCCTATGCCGAACAGATTGAAAACAATGTTGAAATTTTGGCATTGGGCGCCCTGGCCCTTTGTTTTTCAGCAGCAGCCATCTCGGGTGTGGCGGGCCTGTCACCGGTCTATGGTGCCTTTGTGGCCGGCATATTGATTGGCAATTCGACGCTGCGCAGCCGTGTCATTCCCATCATCGAACCGATACAGAGCGTGCTGCTCGTCATGTTCTTCCTGTCGATTGGCCTGTTGATGGATCTGCACTTCATCTGGGATAATCTGTGGCTGGTGATTGCGGCCTCCCTGGGTGTCATTGCGGCAAAATCGGCGCTCAATATTGCCCTGCTCAGGCTGACCGGATCGAGCCATCAGACAGCGCTGATTGCGGGCCTGTCGATGGCGCAGATTGGCGAGTTTTCCTTTGTGCTTGCTGCCGCCGGATTGAGTGCCTCAGCCTTGAGCGGTGATGCCTATCGTCTGGCCATTGCGGTGACTGCCATTTCATTGTTGATTTCACCAATTTGGACAAGCCTGATGCACCGGGTGGAACGGGTCGCAAGCGCCGGTCTGACTACCTATCGGGAAGCGATACTGGAGGCCTATTCCACTGAAATCGAAGAGGTTCAGCGTGGCCGGCAGGCCATTGGCCGTACCGTGTTTCATACGCGGGTGCGTTATCGCGCTGTCCGGCTTGCCGTATACCATCGGCGCGTCGAAAAAATGGCCAAACAGGAGGCCGAAGGCGAAGTGGAAGCCAGTGGTACAGAGGATGCAGGTGGCGTGATCGATGATATATCAGCGCCAAACAAAGAGCAGGCGGATACTTCGAAAGAGTGACAGCCTGCCAATGGGAGGCAGGCTGCATCACCCCCGGATCAGGCGTTTTACTGTAGGCGTGAAAGCAGTTGCGGCGTCGGCCAGGCATCGGCTGGCAGGCCCAGACGCATTTGTTCCTGTTGAACGGCTCCGCGTGTTCCCGAACCCAGAATTCCGTCGATTTCACCGACGTCATAACCCTTGCTTGCCAGGATTGACTGCAGTCGCTTCATCTGTGCGTCGGACAGGCCCGGCTCCGGATTGCCATCATCGTAACGACTGGCGCCAGCAAGGCGTGTAGCAAAATAGGCAGCACTTGTCGTGTAGATGAAGGACTTGTTCCACTCAAGATAGATGGCAAAATTGGGGTAGGTGAGGAAGGCTGGCCCCTTGCGCCCCTGTGGCAGCACCAGTTCAGCCGGCAACCCACCGGAAGGCAATGATCCCTGACGGGCGCGGACGCCCTGAGATGCCCATTGGGAGACCGAAAGCGGCTTTCCGAGCCCAGATTGCTCCCAGGCAAGGTTGTCGGGAACCACCACTTCCTGCATCCAGGGCTGACCGGCTTGCCAGCCGAGATAGCGAATGAAATTGGCGGCGGTCAATATCGCGTCAGGTGCGCTGGTTTTCAGTCTGACGTGACCATCGCCATCGCCATCGACGCCAAAGCGGATGATGTCGACCGGCAGCATCTGAACCTGCCCGATTTCACCGGCCCAGGCCCCTGTTGTGCGTGCCGGGTCAAGGTCTCCGTGTTGCGCCATTTTCATTGCGGCCAGCAATTGCGGGCGAAAGAGTTCCGGCCTGCGGCAATCATGGGCAAGGGTAACCAGCGCATTCATGGTGTTGAAGTCACCCTGAACGGCGCCAAAGTCGGTCTCAAGTCCCCAGAACGCAGCGATCACGGCACCGGGTACGCCATATTCATTTCTGGCACGAGCAAAGACAGAGGCATATTTTTTGAGATTGACGTCACCCTGCTTGAGCCGGTTGGCGCTTATGATGCGTTTGGAGAAATCAATGAAGGTCATCTTGAAAATGCCCTGCGCCTGATCGCTGCGCAAGACCTTGGGGTCGATCCGGGCAGACGACAGGGCGTTTCTGGCTGCCGCTTCCGGCATGCCACCGGCGACCGCTTCACTTCTCACTCCGGCCAGGAACTGCCCGAGGTCACCTCCACATGTGGCGGCATTGGCCGGTGAACTGACCGCCAAAGCGGCAGCACCCAAAATAAAAAGGGTTGTACGCGAGATCAGATTTTTCATTGGTTTCCCTATTGCTGGCTTTTTCTCAACCATTTTTTCCATTCCGACTTTCCGCCGACAAAAACATTGATATCCGTGTCGCCTTTGATGCCGGGCACCTGGCCCGTACCGGTATATTGCCAGAAATGCCAATTGCGTTTTGGATAGGTGACATCCGGATGATCGGCGACGGACCTGACCCAAAATCCATAATTGCGGAAATATCCTTTCAGATTTTCCTCATGGAAATCAACTGTTGTGTAGATCATCGGCCTTTTGCCGAAATGGGCCTGAACCAGCCGCAGGAATTCGCTCATCTCGCTGCGGATCGTGGCAGGCTCGGGGCGTGATTTGCAGCTTCGCGATTGATGGTTCCACTCGATATCGAGGACCGGTGGAAGCGCCGAGCGCTCTTTGGGCGTATTGGCGATGAACCAGGCGGCCTGTTCCTTGGCGGTGCGACAAAAATAGTAAAAATGGTAGGCACCGCGCGGCACGCCGGCCCTCTTGGCTCCATTCCAGTAGTCGAGGAAACGGTCGTCCGTATGATCGCCGCCTTCCGTCGATTTGATGTAGGCAAATTCAATGCCGCCCTTGCGTAGCTTGCGCCAGTCGATGTTGCCCTGCCACTTGGAAACGTCAATTCCGTGAATGGGGTGCTTTGCCGGGTGCTTGCTGCCAAAATATTGCGGGTCGGTATCGCCATAGCGTGAGGGCGACGCCAGAGGCTCCAGGCCAAGATCAGATGTCGTGCAGGACACGAACAGCAATAAGAGGGGAAGCAGCGAGAGCCCGAGGGGAGACATGGTGAACCGGTCCGAATCAGATGAACATCGTTTCGCTGTGTTCTAACGCAAAAAACGGCGATAAGGAAACACCCTGTCAAGTCCGGATCACGTGGTTTTTACCATTGTGTGCCAGGCATAACCGCGAAACAGCGATTCAACCTTGATTTGAGTGGCGGCCTGGCTGCGCATATGGTCAAACAGCTGCTGGCGCGGATACACCTGGAAACGCTCCAGCCAGGCAAAAAGGCCTGCCTTGAACCAGGCGGGCAGTCTTTCCTGCTGACCGAAATCGACAATGTGGAGTGAACCTCCATGATTCAGCATGGACAGGGCATTGGTTATAGTTGCCTCCCAGGCCGGGATCATCGACAAGGCATAGGAAATGAAAATACGATCAAAACGGATTTTTGGAAAAAGCAGGGCTGCGTCGAATGATGACGCATCGCCGACGGCAAGTGTGAGGTCCAATTGTGCCCGTTCAGCCGATTTTTTTGCCGTGTCGAGCATTTCGCGTGAAATATCCAGTCCATGGAAATGGGCTTCAGGGTAGTGGCGGTTGGCAAGCAGGAGATTGCGGCCGGTTCCGCAACCCAGTTCAAGAACATGGCCGCCGATGGGAACCTCCAGATGCCTGATCATGTGGTCACGCCCGAGAAGGTAGTATTTCCGGGTCAGGTCATAGATGTGTTTCTGACGGCGATACATTCCATCCATCTGTGCAGCATGGGTGGTCACGCTCATCAGGCCTGTTTCACGTAGAGATGAAAACCGCCATAGATGGCGGAGCGATCCCGGCGACAATAGTCTTGAGATTCCGCCTGACGGTAGTGCCATTGTCCAAGAATTTCAGATGAAAGGCGCCCTTCCAGATTGGAGGCTTGACCTGCCGTGCGGAAGATGACCCGGGCACCGGGGGTGGCGGTTCGTGTGATCTGCTGCCATAGCGCGTTGATTTGCCTGTCATTCATCCAGTCCTGGGCATCCAGGAGGACGTAGCGATCCACCGAGGCTGCGGCCTTTCGTGTCAAAAGGTCCGTAAAGTTGCAATGATGGACCGTGACATTTGCCGCGCCCTGGCTGATCGTTTTGTGATGATCCTTTTCCAGATAGGCTGGCAAAGCGGCCGTGCCCGGTTCGGGGTATTGGCGCGCGAAAGCCTGCCAGGCAAAGTAGTTTTCGCGCAGCGGGAAGTGACAGGCGAGTTTTTCGAGTCTCTGGCTCAGGACACTCGCCATGGACGCACCATCACCGGCTGCAAGCAATTCATCATATTGTGCAGGGGGAATGCCAAGTCCGAAAAGTGATGCCTTGCTGCGGGTGACCCAACGGATCGCCGGTCGATCGAACAGAGGGGCAAGTTTCTCCTCGAAAAAGCGACGCTGCTCGCGAGGATTGCGCGCCTGCATCAGGTCTGACGGATCGACTCCGTGCAGCCTTGCAACAAGATGTCCGGCCGTGATGAACCATCCCAGCAGCCCGGTCTTGTAGAAATTCCGGTTGAAATCCGCAACGCGCCGCCTGCCGCGCCAATTGCGCTGTTCCCAATAGCGACGCGAGGCGCTGTCCAGATGTGGCGCTATGAAGCGATCATAGGCCTGACCATTGAAACGCTGATCAGCTTTGCCGAAAAATCGCAACACGTCGCCATGGCCGGGCAGGTGAGCGATGGCTGTCAGCTTCAGGCGGTTGAGTGCAATATGCGCCCTGTTCAGGTCGACGGCATCAATATGTGCCGGTTTGCGGGTCAGATAGGCCAGAATATTGCAGCCACCGGAGGCAATGGTAATGATGCGATGGCTTTCGCCAAGCGCCATGGCCTCCATATCGATCTGCGGATCTTCCCATATCTGCGCATAGACGAGACCGGAAAAGAAACGTGCAAACACACGTTCGGACAATCCCTGACGGGAAAAAAGCTTGTTTTGATACACAGCGCGGCTGATGTGCCGCCCGCCCGCCGCCATGGTTGTATCGTTCATCGCATCCGACATGAATCGCGCACTCCGTGAGATCACATGAGATGCGGATAAGGCCGGGCAATGACAGGGATGTGACGCGGCAACGACACTTGTGTGACGCATTGGCAAATGCAGGTCACGCCCTGTCGGTCGTGGCCTGCATACACGTGTCAGTTCTTGCCGAAACCACCCGATGTCGGCGTTGTCACAATGACGGCTTCTCCGGCCTGCAGCACCGTCTGGTCACAGCCGCGCAGGACGGTCACTTTCCCGTCAAGGCGACGAACCTCGGTTTTGCCGACCTGGCCGTTGCCGCCGCCATCCATGCCTTCGGGCGGGCGTGTGCGATGGGATGACAGGATGGCGCATTCCATTTCCTGCAAAAAGCGGATTGTGCGGCGCGTACCGTCACCGGCATCAAAGCGACCCTTGCCGCCGGATCCCTGGCGGATATGGAAGTCTTCCAGCAGGACCGGAAAACGCATTTCAAGGATTTCGGGATCCGTCAGCCGCGAATTGGTCATATGCACATGGACACCGGATGTGCCGGCAAATCCCTGGCCGTTGTTCATCTGTCCGGCCGGTGAGCCCGAGCAGATGGTCTCGTAATATTGATAGGTGTCATTGCCGAAGGTCAGGTTGTTCATGGTGCCCTGGCTGTTGGCCATTGCGCCCAGAGCGCCAAAGATGGCGTTGGTCACATGTTGTGAGGTTTCGACATTGCCTGCGACGACCGCTGCCGGGTAGGCGGGTTTCAGCATGCAATTGTCGGGCACGATGATCTTGATGGGGCGAAGACAGCCGGCATTCATCGGAATAGACCCTTCAACCATCACCCGGAAACAATAGAGAACAGCGGCGCGGGTAACCGGCTCGGGGGCGTTGAAGTTGTTCTTCATCACGGGCGACGTTCCGGTAAAATCAACCGTCGCGGTACGCTGCTGGCGATCAACACTGATCTTGACCTTGATGATCTGCCCGGTATCGGTCGGGTATTCATAGGAGCAGTCTGCCAGCGCGTCGATGACCCGGCGCACGCTTTCAGCCGCATTGTCCTGAACATGACCCATATAGGCCTCCACGACATCGAGACCAAAATGAGCGGTCATCTTGCGCAATTCCGCAACGCCTTTTTCATTGGCTGCGATCTGGGCCTTGAGATCGGCGACATTCTGCTGAACATTGCGCACCGGATAGGGATGGTCGCGCAGCAGATCGATCAGTTCAGCCTCGCAAAAACGGCCTTTGTCGACAATGCGGAAATTGTCGATCAACACACCTTCCTCATCCACACTTGTTGCCAGGGGAGTCATTGATCCGGGGGCGGTTCCCCCGACATCGGCATGGTGGCCGCGCGAGGCGGCGTAAAAGAGAATTGTTGTTCCACTGTCGTCAAAGACCGGTGTCACAACGGTGATATCGGGCAGATGGGTGCCGCCATTATAGGGTGCGTTGAGTGCAAAGACGTCGCCGGGATGGATGTCGCCCTCATTCAGCCGGATAATGGTTTCTACCGAGCGGTCCATGGACCCCAGGTGAACAGGCATATGCGGGGCATTGGCGACCAGCGCGCCGGTGCGGTCAAAAACTGCACAGGAGAAATCCAGCCGTTCCTTGATATTGACCGAATAGGCAGTGTTTTGAAGGGTGACGCCCATCTGTTCGGCGATCGACATGAACAGGTTGTTGAACACTTCCAGCATGATCGGATCGGCGTCCTGGGTGCCGATGGCATCCAGACGGCGCATTTTTTCAAAGCGGCGCATGACAATGTGGTTCAATGCGTTGATTTCAACGCGCCATCCGGCTTCCACGACAATGGTCTGATTGGCCTCGATGATCAGTGCGGGGCCGTTCAATGATTGTCCGGGCAGGAGGCCGTCACGCGTGTAGACAGGGGCATCATGCCATTGGCCGCCTGAAAACAACCGGCACTGACTGTTTGCATCAGGCACATGGCTGCTCAGTGCATTCTGACGCTCGGCGCTGGCATTGCTGCGTTTGTCCTTGCTTTCGACTGACACGGCTTCAACGATAATGGTCTTGTTTTCATAGATGAAACCGAATTGGGCCTTGTGGGCTGCCGCAAAGGAGGCAAGGGCATTGTCGATCAATCGGTCGGAAAAGACGATGGGCAGCGTCGTGTCCGTGCCGTCATAGCGCAGATGCAGAAGCGGGCGCCATTCCATGGCATCGTCAGGGACCTGCTGTTCACGCAACTCGTTGTTGGCGGCCTTTGCCAACCGGTCGATCAAGGCGGCGATCTCACCACTTGTTTCTTCTGCCAATGGTTTGACGAGCGCCTGCTGGCGCGAGGCAAACAGGGTTGCAAGGCCGATGCCATAGGCGGACAGAAGGCCGGAAAACGGGTGTATCAAAATGGCTTCCATGCCCAGCGCGTCGGCAACAAGACAGGCGTGCTGTCCTCCCGCGCCGCCAAAACAATTGAGCAGGTAGCCGGTGACATCGTAGCCACGCTGCACGGAAATTTTCTTGATGGCATTTGCCATGTTCTCCACGGCAACGGTGATGAAACCCTCGGCAACCTCTTCGGGCGATTTTCCGCCACCCACAATTGCTGCAAGTTCGGCAAATTTGTCATGCACGACCTGTGTGTCGAGCCTTTCATTTTGACCGGGCCCAAAAATGGCAGGAAAATAGTCCGGTTGCAGCTTGCCGAGCATCACATTGGCATCGGTGACAGCCAGCGGCCCGCCGCGGCGGTAGCAGGCCGGGCCTGGATTGGCGCCGGCCGAATCCGGACCGGCGCTGAAACGGCCGGCCTCATAGTGCAGAATGGATCCACCGCCTGCCGCAACGGTGTGAATTTGCATCATTGGTGCGCGGATTCGCACCCCGGCCACCTCGGTATCAAAGGCGCGTTCGTATTCGCCATCAAAATGGGCGACATCGGTCGATGTGCCGCCCATGTCAAAGCCGATCACCTTGTCGAACCCGGCCAGTTGTGCTGTTTCCACCATGCCGACAACGCCGCCGGCAGGCCCTGAAAGGATGGCGTCCTTGCCCTGAAACAGGTTGGCTGCGGTCAGACCGCCTGATGACATCATGAATTTCAGCGACGGCGACGCAGGTCCGGCATTGCCCGAACCGGCGTTCAACCCGGCATTCAGGGCGGAAGCGACTTCATCGACATAGCGCCGCAATATGGGTGAGAGATAGGCATCCACGACGGTGGTGTCGCCGCGCCCGACGAGCTTGGCCAGTGGCGATATTTCGTGGCTCACCGAGATTTGTGAAAAGCCGACCTGCCGGGCAATATCGGCGACGAGGGCTTCATGTTCGGGATAGCTCCAGGCATGCATGAACACAATGGCGACGGCATCGATACCGTCGGCCTTTGCCGCCTGCAATGTCTGTTGAATGCCCTGTGGCTCGGGAATGGCCTCCACGGTGCCGTCGGCACGCACGCGCTCTTCAATCTCGATCACCTGCTGGTAGAGTTGTTCGGGCAGGATGATTTCCTTGGCGAAGATATCGGGTCTTGCCTGATAGGCGATTTTGAGCGCGTCACGAAAACCTTTGGTGATGACAAGCAGGGTCCTGTCGCCCTTGCGCTCGAGCAAGGCATTGGTGGCGACCGTGGTGCCCATTTTCACCTCATTGATGAGGTTTTCAGGGATAGGGTCTCCATTGGCAATGTCCAGCAATTCGCGGATGCCCTGGATGGCGGCGTCGCGGTAGGCTTCAGGATTTTCTGAAAGCAGCTTCTTTTGAATGAGGTCACCCGCTGGTGTGCGACCGATGATATCGGTAAAAGTGCCGCCGCGATCGATCCAGAAATCCCATTGGGCTGCCATATTGCTGCTCCTTCCTGCGGCAGACTATCCGCCTGTCTCCCGTTCATAGGGCAATTGCCTCCCGAACAGCAATATGCCGATCAGGAAATGCGTGCTTTGCGACCCAGCCAGACCACAAAACCGACCGCGAGCGCAAAGGCAATCGTCAGATTGGTGATATGCTCGCCGAGCAGCAGCGCCGACAGGCCAAGTGTTACAAAGGTCTGCAGCAGTTGGACCTGTCCGACCCGGGCAATGCCCCCTGTCACAAGTCCGGCATTCCAGAATAGAAAACCGGCAAACATGGAACCATAACCCAGATAGGCCAGCGCCCAGAGCGCATCGGTTTGCGGTGCCAGGATGCCGGTTTCCCAGGTCAGGGCCGTGCCAAGCGCGGCAATGGGCAAGGTCAGGACAAGCGCCCAGGATATGGTGGCGCCACCGCTCATCAGGCGCGACAGTCGCGCTGAAAGCACATAGCCAAGCGATGCGGAAAATCCGGCGGCGAGCAACCAGAGATCACCGATTGTCAGGCTGAAATCCGATTCGATCAGCGAGAAGGTCAGGACAAGGGCTGCGCCCAACAGGCCCAGCCCCCAGAACAGTAGCCCCGGTTTTTCTCCACCGATCAGGGCGGCAAAGATCGCGGTCATCAGCGGCAGGATTCCCAATATGACGCCGCCATGGCTTGCGGGAACGGTCTCCATGGCAAGCGTGGCAAAACCGGGAAACCCGAAAACCAGCAATAGGCCGGCCATGAATATTTCAGGCGCCCTGGGGATGGCAAGCCGGTGTTTGCCTATCAGAAGAAAGGGGATGGCTGCGCTTGAGGCGATCACGGCCCGAAAAAATGTCAGGAACCAGGGTGAAAATCCATGCAGTGCTATATGGGTCATTGGCAGGGTTGCGCCGAAGATGGCAACGCCTATGCAACCCAGCAGCATGCCGATGGTCTGTGGTGTCAATTGAAAAATGTTGGTCACGTGGATTCCGCGCTGGGGTTGAATTGCTACCCCGTAGCGGCTTGCAGCAGCATCGTCCAATGAATTGGATTGATTGAACGCTTTTTGTCGGTTGTCGTTGGCCAAACAGGGCGTCAGTACATTCAATGGGCCGTGTCAGGAGGCTTCGAGCTGTCTGGTCACCAGATCGAACAGCACCCGCGATGCAGGTGACAATTCCTCGTTGCGCCGTCTGATCAGCGAATAGGGGGTTACGGCCAGATCGTGCGCGACATCGAGGATTTCAATGCGCGCGCCCAGGCCATCCTGGCTTTTGAAGAACTCGGCCACCGAGTGCGCGACCGGTGCTACGGCATTGGTCTGGCTGATGGCGACCAGGGTCAGAAGCAGCGATGACGTGCTCAGCACTTTGGCCGGCAATGCGATGTGGCGCTGCACAAGGTAGTCTTCGACGGTTTTGCGGATCAGGGATTTTTCAAGCTGAAAAACCCAGTCAAAAAGTACACATTCCTGCAGATCCGGTTTGGCTGTGCGGGTCAGTTGATGGCCTTTCCTGACAATCAGGCTGACCGGTTCGCTGTCAACGACGCGGGCGTGAAAGTCTTTCAACTCGTGCTGAACAGGCACCCTGCCAATGACAAAATCAAGAGATCCGGTCAGCAATTGCTCCGTCAGGATGTCGCTGGTGTCGACGACAATGCTGATTTCCAGCTTTGGATGGCGCAGCCTGGATTGCTTGATGGCGGGCAGGAGAAATTCCACTGCAGGACCGGTTACCGAGCCTATCGACACCTTGCCGCCGTAGCCTGACTTGAGTTCTTCGATTTCCCGCTCGACTTCATGCAGTCCCCTCAATACGGACTGCGAACGGATTGCCAGACGCAGCCCGTATTCCGTCAGAACAATACCCTGTGCGTGGCGATCGTATAATCGGACACCGACAATCCTTTCGATTTCTGCTGACAGGCGCGATGCCGCCGGCTGGGAAATGGAAAGCCGGATGGCCGCGTCACTGACGCGGCCGGTCTCCTTGAGGGCAACCATCAGGCGCAGATGGCTGAGTTTCAAACCTTTGTTGATAAAATTTGACTGCTGCGGGTCCAAGGTCATTCGAAAGGCATCTCCGGGCGCTTTGGTTGAATGTGGTTATATGCAAGCAATTACCCTGAATATAACATAAAAGATATATAACTATAGAAAATTCGAATTTGACGGATATATTGCTGCTTCATAGAGTGCAGCAATCAGCTCTGAAACAGAGTCTGACAATGAAACGGGCGGTCAGGCCGTCATCAGGGAGAGAGTCAACAGCGGCAACTTCACGTCAGGATACGTAAACCGTGTTGGCGGTCTTCAGCTTCTCGGGAGGAAATTATGAAGATCCTACAGACAGTCATTGCCTCGTTTGCAATGGCAGCCACAGTATTTGCCGGCGCCGCTATTGCTGCGGACAAAGGCACAATCGGAATCGCCATGCCGACAAAATCGTCAGCACGCTGGATTTCGGACGGCAACAGCATGGTGGAGCAGTTTGAAGCCGCCGGCTACAAGACAGACCTTCAATATGCGGAAGACGATATTCCAAACCAATTGGCGCAGATTGAGAACATGATCACCAAGGGTGCAAATGTTCTGGTGATTGCGGCCATTGATGGAACAACGCTTTCAAATGTGCTGGAAAACGCAAATGCCGCAGGCATCAAGGTCATTGCTTATGACCGGCTGATCCGAGACAGCGGTCATGTGGATTATTACGCCACCTTCGACAATTTCCAGGTTGGCGTGCTGCAGGCCGAGGCTTTGGTCAAAGGTTTGAAGGCAAAGGGTGACGGTCCCTATAATGTCGAGCTTTTCGGCGGATCTCCGGACGATAACAACGCGTTTTTCTTCTACAATGGTGCAATGTCCGTCCTTCAGCCGATGATCGATAGCGGTGAAGTCGTCATCGTATCGGGCCAAATGGGCATGGATAAAGTCGGCACCCTGCGTTGGGACGGTGCTGTTGCACAGGCACGCATGGATAATCTGCTGTCAGCCTTCTATACGGAGAAGGATGTGGACGGAGTCCTGTCACCCTATGATGGACTATCCATCGGAATCCTTTCATCCCTTAAAGGTGTTGGCTACGGATCTGCCGACAAGGCGATGCCCATCGTGACAGGTCAGGATGCGGAAGTGCCGTCCGTCAAATCCATTCTTGCCGGTGAGCAGAACTCGACCGTGTTCAAGGATACCCGTGAACTTGCTCGCGTCACAGTCGGCATGGTTGATGCCGTTCTGGGCGGCGGTGAACCGGAAATCAACGATACGAAAACCTATGACAATGGTGTGAAGATCATACCGTCCTATCTGTTGAAGCCGGTTTCTGTGGACAAGAGCAATTGGGAAGAAATCCTGATTGGCAGCGGCTACTATACCAAGGACCAGATTCAATAGGTCTGGTATCACCTTGCGGGCGGGAGCCGGTGGTTTCCGCCCCCATCAATGCAGCATGCAGACAGTTCGGGCAGTGTCATGACACAGGCTGAAGCACCTTCGCAGCAGTCCACATCTCCATCTGGCTATTCCGGCGAGGCCAATTCCCGCAAGGATGCCGATCAGGACATAATCCTGGAGATGCGGCACATCACCAAAAGCTTTCCGGGTGTCAAAGCCCTTGATGACGTCAGCCTGAAAGTGCAGCGCGGAGAAATTCATGCGCTGGTCGGCGAGAATGGTGCCGGCAAGTCGACATTGATGAAGGTTCTCAGCGGTGTCTATCCGCATGGCAAATACGCCGGTGATATCGTTTATAATGGCGAAGTGCTGGCCCTGCGCGGCATTGCCGACAGCGAAAGCAAGGGCATTATCATCATTCACCAGGAGCTTGCACTTGTGCCGCTTCTGTCGATTGCCGAAAACATCTTTCTTGGCAATGAAATTTCGTCAAAGGGCATCATTGACTGGCCTGAGACCAACCGCAGGACCTCCGAACTTCTGCGCAAGGTCGGTCTTTCAGAAAACCCGGAATCCCTGGTTTCGGATCTGGGTCTTGGCAAGCAACAACTCATCGAAATTGCCAAGGCGCTCTCCAAGGAAGTCAAGCTGCTCATTCTGGATGAACCGACATCATCGCTGAATGAAAAGGACAGCGATACATTGCTGGCGCTTCTGACAGAATTCAAGGCGCGCGGAATTTCCTCCATTCTCATCTCGCACAAGCTGAACGAGATATCGCGGGTTGCCGACACGATCACCGTGCTGCGCGACGGTACATTGGTCAGCACGCTGGACTGCCATGCACAGGCGATCAGCGAAGACCATATTATTCGAGACATGGTGGGCCGTTCTCTTTCTGATCGGTATCCTCCCAGGACCCCGCAGATCGGCGGTGCCGTGATGCAGGTGCGCGACTGGACGGTCCACCATCCGCTTTATCCGGACAACAAGGTTGTCTCCGGCGTTGATCTTGAATTGCGGCGCGGTGAAGTACTGGGCATTGCCGGCCTGATGGGGGCAGGGCGTACAGAGCTCGCCATGAGCCTGTTTGGCCGTTCCTATGGCCGCAATATCAGCGGCGAGGTGATGATCAACGGGAAAGCCGTTGATCTGGGCACCATCCGCAAGGCCATTGATGCCGGTCTGTGTTATGTGACCGAAGACCGCAAGCAATATGGTCTGGTTCTCGATCAGAGCATTCAGCGCAACATACCGCTGGCCAATCTGAACGCTGTTGCCCAATACGGTCTGATCGATGAAAACCGGGAACTGGCTGTCGCCAATGACTATCGCGAGAAGATCAATATCCGCTGTCCGGATGTATCGCAGCAGACCATCAACCTGTCGGGCGGCAATCAGCAGAAGGTGGTGCTCAGCAAGTGGTTGTTTGCCGACCCTGAAATCCTGATTCTGGATGAGCCCACCCGCGGCATTGATGTCGGGGCCAAATACGAGATTTACACGATCATTCGTGATCTGGCCGCAGCGGGTAAATCAATCATCGTTATTTCCTCGGAAATGCCCGAACTGCTCGGCATCTGTGACCGTCTCTACGTCATGAACGAGGGGCGGTTTGTCGGCGAGCTTTCCGTTGCCGAGGCCACACAGGAAAAGATCATGTCGATGATCGTAAGAGCGAGCACTTGAAACATGAATGATGAGACCCCTGAAACCGCTGGTGCGCTGAAGGCCAAGCCCAAAACCTCGATGCATTTCATTCGCACGCACCTGCGCGAATATGGCATCCTGATTGCACTGATTGTCATCATGGCATTTTTTCAGTTCATGACCGGCGGGATTTTGCTCAAACCGGTGAATCTGACCAATCTGATTTTGCAGAACAGCTACATCATAATCATGGCTGTCGGCATGCTTTTGGTGATTGTCGCGGGTCATATCGACCTGTCTGTCGGCTCGGTGCTCGGATTTATCGGGGCGCTGGCTGCTGTCATGATTGTCGAATATGATATCAATTACGTCGTGACGGCCATTGTCTGTCTTGCTGCAGGTGCAGCCATTGGCGCGATGCAGGGATACTGGATTGCCTATTTCAAAATTCCGGCCTTTATCGTCACCCTGGCGGGAATGCTGGTCTTCAAAGGCCTGACATTGTGGTTGCTTGCCGGCCAGTCCATTGGCCCGTTTCCCAAGAATTTTCAGCTGATATCATCGGGCTTCATCCCCGATTTGTTCAAGGCGGAGGGTATCAATCTTTTCTCTCTGTCTCTGGGAGTCCTGACCGCTTCGATCCTGATCATCCTGAGTGCCCGCTCGCGCATGCATCAACAAAGGATCGGCATCGTCGATGAGCCCTTTGCGTTCTTCTTTGCAAAAAACGCGATCATCGCGTTCGCCATCATCTATCTTTCCTATCTGCTGGCCGCTTTCAGAGGCTTGCCGAATGTGTTGATCATCATGGCGTTCCTGATCAGCGTCTACACATTCATTGCCAGCAAAACGACCATTGGACGGCGTATCTACGCCATTGGCGGCAATGAAAAAGCTGCCAAACTTTCCGGTATCAATACCGAGCGTCTGACATTCCTGACCTTTGCAAATATGGGAATGCTGGCTGCGCTGGCGGGGCTGGTCTTTGCGGCCCGCCTCAATACGGCAACGCCCAAGGCCGGTTTCGCTTTCGAACTGGACGTTATTGCGGCTGTCTTTATCGGTGGCGCATCCATGAGCGGCGGTGTCGGCACGATCATCGGCGCTGTCGTGGGCGCCTTCATCATGGGCGTCATGAACAATGGAATGTCCATTCTGGGCATTGGTATTGACTGGCAACAGGTCATCAAGGGCCTTGTCCTTCTCGCCGCCGTGATTTTCGATGTTTACAACAAGAACAAGGCCTGATGGCAGGAGGCGATGATGCTGGTATCTCAGATAAAAGACCGAAATGGACAGATGCGTGTGGTCGCCCGCGATGGCACCGAGGCCTATTTCGTCAATGGCGACCAGTCGCTTTATGAGCTTGCACTGGCCAGCGCCCGTGCCGGGGCAAAGCTGGAAGACAAGATTGAAAGTCTTGGATTTGGTGAAGCTGTCGATCTGAACCTTGCCTATGAAGAAGATCGTATCCTGTCGCCGATCACGCACCCCGATCCGGCCCATATGCATCTTACCGGCACGGGGTTGACCCATCTGGGATCGGCCTCCACCCGCAATGAGATGCACAAGAAACTGGATGGAGAAGGTGAAGACAAACTGACCGACTCCATGAAGATGTTTCAGATGGGGCTGGAAGGCGGAAAACCAACCGCGGGTGAATGCGGCGTTCAGCCGGAATGGTTTTACAAAGGCAATGGCACAATGGCGGTTGCGCCTGGGGGCACCCTTGTTTCACCGGAGTTTGCACAGGATGGTGGTGAAGAGCCGGAGATTGCCGGCATCTATGTGATCGATGAAAACGGCCAGCCTTTTCGGGTTGGCTTTGCCTTGTCAAACGAGTTTTCCGACCATGTGACCGAGCGGGTGAATTATCTGTTTCTGGCGCATTCGAAATTGCGTCCGGCCGCCTTTGGACCGGAAATTCTGCTCGGCGACCTGCCTACAGATATACGCGGCACCTCGCAGATTTCTCGGGCTGGAGAGTGCATCTGGAAAAAACCATTTCTGTCCGGCGAGAGCAACATGTCGCACAGTATTGCCAATCTGGAGCACCACCATTTCAAATACGACGTGTTTCGCCAACCGGGCGATGTCCATGTGCATATGTTCGGGACGGCAACGCTCTCTTTTGCCGACAATATTCGAACGCAGTCGGGCGATGTGTTTGAAATTGAAGCACCGCAATTCGGCCTGCCGTTGAGAAACAGCTTGGAGCAGGTGGACGCAGTGAAACCGCAAAAGCCGGTTTCGGTGTCGGTTCTGTAATCAGCCAACAGCTCAATTCCCCTTGAGCGTGAAGTGTGAGAAATGACCTTTAAGAAAGCTACATGGCCTAGAAAACTGCGGTCGCAGGAATGGTTTGGCGGTACATCGCGTGACCACATCTATCATCGTTCGTGGATGAAAAATCAGGGTCTGCCCGCAGACCTTTTTGATGGTCGCCCGGTGATCGGTATCTGCAACACATGGTCTGAGCTGACCCCCTGCAATGCTCATCTGCGCGATCTTGCACAGCGCGTCAAACACGGCATCTATGAGGCTGGCGGATTGCCGCTGGAATTTCCGGTTTTCTCGCCAGGTGAAAGTTCGCTTCGCCCGACGGCGATGATGTATCGCAATCTGTGCGCGATGGATGTTGAGGAAGCGCTACGGGCCAATCCCCTTGACGGTGTCGTGCTGATGGTTGGCTGTGACAAGACGACACCGGCTCTGATGATGGGTGCTGCCAGTGTGGATATTCCAGCCATTGCCGTGACCGGCGGTCCCATGTTGAGCGGCCAGTGGCGTGGCCAGACTCTGGGCTCGGGCACAGCGCTTTGGCAAATGAGTGAAATGGTAAAATCCGGGGAACTGAACCAGACGGATTTTCTTGACGCCGAGCAGGCGATGTCGCGGTCGCCCGGTTCCTGCAACACAATGGGCACGGCCTCCAGCATGGCTTCCATGGTGGAAGCATTGGGGATGGCTCTGTCAGGCAATGCTGCCATTCCGGCGGTTGACAGCCGACGCCGCGTGATGGCGCAATTGACCGGTCGACGCATCGTGGACATGGTCAAGGATGATCTCAAACCGTCTGATATATTGACCCGCAATGCCTTTGAAAATGCCATCCGCACCAATGGCGCCATTGGCGGTTCCACCAATGCGGTCATCCATCTGCTGGCCATTGCAGGCCGCATTGGCGTTGATCTGACGCTGGAAGACTGGGACCGGTTGGGACGGGACATTCCAACCATCGTCAATCTGATGCCTTCGGGGCAACACCTGATGGAGGATTTTTACTATGCCGGCGGATTGCCGGTGGTCCTCAAGAGCCTGTTGGACGGGGGCAAACTGCATGCCGATGCGCTGACGGTTTCCGGTCAGAGCATCGCCGAGGATATCGGCGACGTGCAAAACTGGAATGAGGATGTCATTCGTCCTGTTGAACAAGCACTGACACAGCAAGGTGGCATTGCCGTTCTGAAAGGCAATCTGGCGCCCAACGGGGCTGTCATCAAACCCTCGGCTGCCAGTCCGCACCTGATGCAACATACGGGGCGTGCCGTCGTTTTTGAAGACATTGATGACTACAAGGCCCGGATCAATGATGACGCGCTTGATGTTGACGAGACCTGCATCATGGTGATGAAAAACTGTGGCCCGCGCGGCTATCCCGGGATGGCGGAAGTCGGCAATATGGGACTGCCCCCCAAGGTCTTGAAAAAGGGCATCAAGGACATGGTGCGCATATCGGATGCACGGATGTCCGGTACCGCCTATGGCACCGTGGTTTTGCACACGTCGCCGGAGGCCGCCATGGGTGGTCCCCTGGCGATTGTTCAAAACGGCGACATGATCGAGATCGATGTTGCCAATCGCCGTCTTCATCTCGATCTTTCTCAAGAAGAGATCGAGCGACGCCTTTCCGGATGGGTGGCCCCTGTTGGCAGACCCGTTAGCGGTTATGCGCGCCTGTTCCATGATCATGTCGAGGGCGCTGACAAAGGTGCCGATTTCGATTTTCTGACAGGTTCGCGTGGTCACGCGGTGCCGCGTGATTCCCATTAGATCCCTGTTTCATCACCTCTTTTGACGGAATTCGACTATGCATAACCATCAGCCTTACCGGATCGCCATTGTCGGTGTTGGTAAAATCGCCCGTGATCAGCATGTCCCGTCCATCTCGAAATCGGCAGATTTTGAACTGGCGGCGACGGTCAGCAGCGGCGATGGCCTGGAGGGGGTGGAAAACCACAGCAGTATCGATGCATTGCTGGCCCAGCGACCGGATATATCTGTCCTGGCGCTGTGCATGCCGCCCCAGGCACGGTTCGCATTTGCGCAAAGAGCGCTGGAGCTTGGAAAACATGTTCTTATGGAAAAACCGCCGGGCTCCACCATCAGCGAGGTGGAAACCCTGGCGGCTTTGGCCTCCAATCGTGATTGCGTTCTTTTTGCCACCTGGCATTCGCGGTTTGCACCAGCCGTTGAAAAGGCGCGCTCATGGCTGGAAAACCGCCAGATAAAGCAGGTGCGCATTGTCTGGAAGGAAGATGTGCGGCGCTGGCATCCCGGTCAGGAGTGGATTTGGGAACCCGGTGGCCTGGGTGTCTTTGATCCGGGTATCAACGCCCTGTCCATTCTGACTGAAATCATGCCTCATCGCATTCATCTTACCGCCGCCACGCTGGATTTTCCGGAAAACAGACAGGCGCCGATTGCCACCGAGTTGGTCTTTTCGGGTTTGCAATCTGCCGATATTTCTGCCGTCTTTGACTGGCGCCATGAAGGCCATCAAACCTGGGACATCCGCGTGGAAACGACCGATGGTGTTTTGCTGCTGACAGAGGGCGGCAGGGTGATGTCGGTTGACGGAGAGGTGATCATTGACAGGCCGGATAGCGAATATGAAGGAATCTATCGGCGATTTTCGCAATTGCTGGCCAAACGGCAATCGGAGGTCGATCTGGCACCATTGAAACATGTGGCTGATGCATTCATGCTCGGCAAACGACGGATTGTCGAAACATTTCTATCCTGAATGCGCCGTTTGTAACTGGTGTCATCCGGCCGATTATCGCCGTTGATTTATGTCGGATCGTTTCTGATCAGCTCGGAGAGGCGATGAACGCCTTGGGTGATTGACTCGATATCGGGCAGCGAGAAACTGAGCCGCATCGTATTGGTGCCGGTGCCATCGGCAAAAAACGCATGGCCTGGAACAAAGGCAACCCGCGCCTGGCTGACTGCCCGCTTGAGCAATTCAGAGGTGTTGATATCGGGTGGCAGGGTTACCCAGACAAAAAGTCCGCCATCGGGCTGCGTCCAGGACACACCGTCGGGCATGTATTTTTCAAGGGCGGCCAGCATTGCATCGCGTTTGGCGCGGTAATGGATCCGGGCCTTTGATACCTGTTCGTCATAGAGCGTTTCGGCCAGACGCAGCAAAACGGCCTGATTGATCGCTGGGCTGTTGAGGTCACTGGCCTGTTTGATCAGAATCAATCGGCCTATCAATTGTTCTGAAGCGCAGATCCAGCCAATGCGAAGACCCGGCGTGAGGGTTTTTGAAAAAGTCCCGCAATAGATGACCCGGGACGCATCGATGGATCCGGTGGAGGCGATGTCGAGCGCCTGCAGAGGCGCCAGATCCACGCCATCATAGCGAAGCGCCGCATAGGCCGCATCTTCAATGATCGGAATGTCGAGATCCGTTGCCAGGGCAAGCAGATCGCGTCGACCATCCAGTGGCAGGGTCTCACCGCTCGGATTGGCAAAATCGGGAACCACATAGGCGAATTTGACGTCACCGCCGGCATCCAGCGCAGCCTGCCGATAGGAATCCGGCGTGCGGTTGGTTTGACCCAGATGCAGGGTGTCATAGCGCGGTTCATTCGACGAGAATGCCTGCAGCGCACCCAGATAGGTCGGCGCCTCAACCAGAGCGGTATCTTTCGGGGACAGCAGCAGACGGCCCAAAAATTCGAGCGCCTGTTGAGATCCATTGGTGATGAGGATATTGCCCGGCGCGCAGGTAACCCCGCGTGACGCCATATGGTCGACAATCCAGGCACGAAGGGCTGGATCACCCTCGCTGATGGAATATTGCAGGACACGGCTGGCCTGAACCTTGTCGCTGAGCACATCCAGGTAGGCTTTGCTCACAGCTTCAACTGGAAACAGTGCCGGGTCCGGTATGCCACCGGCAAAGGAAATAATATCCGGCTGGTCCAGGAGTTTGAGAAGTTCGCGAATTTCGGACGCCTGCATGCGGGCCGCCCTGGCAGCGTAGCGCGGCTCCCAGAGTTCAGGATTTGCGGAAGGCATCTTGGAAGAAGTGTCTGTCATGGGCAATAAATGTCAGTAATGCTGACCTATTGTCAAGTGCAATTTGGATCGATGTTTTCGGGCCCTTTGTCAGCGTGCGGCAAGTCCCAACGGGATGCTGGGCTTTTATGGAATTTTCTTGGTGTGGTGAGATTTCCTGCTGCAATGCTGCCATCGACGGGATCATGCCCATGCGCCATTTTTGGCAACTGACCAAATCGCTGGCCATAATAGTTGTCGTTGCCCTACATGCTTTGTGTTGGGCAGCCTGTTTTCCCGAATTGCTGAAATCCAGAAGGCGCTTGATCTTTCCGAGGCGAGTTTCGGATTGGCGCTGACGGGCGTGCCGGCCGGCGCATCCAGGCTGGTGGTGCTGGTGCCATTGGATTTGCTGTAGAAGAAGAGATGGCAGTGCCTGCCAATGTGGTTATTCAGACAAGAGATGGGGAAGCCTGTCACTGGTGATGATCTCTGGAGAAAGATTGAACGACAGACTATCCGCTGTAGCTTGCCGATATCGCACCATTTGTACCGAACCGGTTAAGGCTTCTGGAGGCGTCGGGGGGCAGCGAACAGCAATACCCCGCCGGGCTCGATTCTGTTTGGCTCAATTCGTCAATGAGCGGTTCAGTCGGTCAGCTTCAACTCGATGCGGCGATTCGGTGCCAGTTCCGATGCAGTACTGCCTTCGGCAACCGGCTGGAATTCCCCGTAGCCCGCTGCGGATAGATGTTCGGGCGTTACACCTTCTCCGCCCAGGAAGCGCACAACAGAAAGCGCTCGTGCTGTCGACAGTTGCCAATTGTCGATGAAGCGACCACCAGCCCGAATTTTACGGTCATCCGTGTGCCCGTTGACTTGCAAGACCCACTTCAGATCAGTGGGGATTTGCGGCTCGATTTCCCGCAATACAGAAGCGACCTTTTCGATTTGTGCTTGCCCGTCTTTGCTTAGATCAGCCGAACCGGAGTCAAACAGGATCTCCGATTGAAAGACGAACCTGTCACCAATAATCTGAATATCTTCCCGACCTTCCAGCACATCGATCAGGCGGGCATAGAATTCGGAACGCACGGCCTTCAGCATATCGATGCTGGCATTGGCTGCGGCCAGTTCCTCTTCTATCCGAGCGAGCTTTGCCTGGGCATTTGCGAGGTCGTCTGCAAGACTGTCGTTCGCAGACCTCTCAGCGCCCAGATTGTTTTCCAGAGCTGCGGCTGTGTCCTGGAGATTGGCAAGCTCGTGTGCGGTGGACTTCAACCTTTCTAGTGATTCCTGATGAGCGGCCTTTTCATCTGCAAGCTCAGCAGTCAGTGCCGTTATCTGGTTCGACTTGGAGGTCGACGCCTGATGGAGATTTGCGACAGCAGTTTCAGCCTTTCGAAGCTTTTTCGTCACCTCCTGCAGCCGTGACTGCGTAGCCGAAAGTCGCGCATTCTGTTTGCCTTGCTGATCGGTCAGTGCAGCCACTTGCTCAATGAGTGCCTTGCGGGCATTGTCAAGCGCTTCATTTTCAGCCGATCGCATCTCCAACTGCTTTTTGAAGTCTTCCTTGTCGGCATCCAGTTTCCGGGTCATGGTGTCGATCTGCTGGCGAAGGTCGGTCTCACTCTCGAGGGAAGCGGAAAGCTTGTCTTCGATGGCGGCTTTTCCCGACGCCAGCCTGGAGAGGTTCTCCTGCAGGTCTTTGATCTGCTTGCCAAGATCATCGACCTTGAGAGCCTGCGACGACACCAATGCCTGGAAACGGGTTTTTTCGGCCTCCAGTTCCGCGATCCGTTGGCCGGAGCCTTCAATCTGCAACTGAAGCTCCCCAATTCCTAGCGTCAATGCTTCCGCCGTCTGTGTCAGTTCATCATTCGCTGATTTGGCTGCAGTCAACTCGGCCATCTTGGTTTCAAGCACGCCATTCAGTTGTTCGTAATTAAGCAAGAGCTTCTGAAATGTCTCGGAAGCCTCATTCGCCGATCGCTTGGCTTCGTCCATCATTCCTGCCAGACGGCTTCGTTCGTCCGCCAGGGCAGCAACCTCGATCCTCGCCTTTTTGAGCGCCTCGCTGCTGGTTGCAACCAAACCGTTCAGCCGGTTTCTTTCGGCCGTCAGAGCATTCAACTGGCCATTCAACCTGTCGACCTCTTCAGTCGCCGTCGCGGCCTTCGTATTGGCCGCCTCCACTGCTACGGTTAGCGCATTGATCTTTTCGAGGAACTGGTCGACCAATGCCGACTGCACACTGATCTGGCGGGACTGGGTCTCGCTGACCTTGATCAGAATGCTGAACCAGCGAAGGGCGGCGGGATAATCAGCCGGGATTGTTTCGGTGAGATAGCCAAGTCCGTTCATGGCTTCTGAACATCCCTGGTTCAGTCCATCGGCCAATCTCTGCAACTCGGCAACACGATCCTCGGCCGAAAGCAATGCGAATTCCTTCGCTGAAGGCCAGGGCCCGGTGCAAGGACCTCCGGCATAGGCAGAACTGTTCAGTACCAGCAAAGCTGTACCTGCAAGAAGCAGCATCCGTTTCATGGTTCAATCTCCTCGAAATAAGAAACGTCAAGAAAGTTCGCCCAATCACCAACGACGATAACATCCCGTTGGAATGGCGTATAGTCTCCTGGCTTGCCAAAGACGAAAATTTTGCTGGGTTGTGACTCGCAAATAGTCTCAGAGGCTGATTAAAAACTGAGTCACCTGTTTTGTTCGCATCGCATCATTTGAGTGCGGAGACTATGCAGGTGTTGTTGATGCAAAGTGCAGCGTATTCATCCGGTAAAGGGCTGCCTTTTGGGTTTTTTGCTGCGCACTGCGGTCTTCGGACTTACTTCATGATGATCCTGTCGCTTCCGCATCTGGCTCTCTATTTCACCCGTTCTCCCGGCTATCCGGGCAGCGCTGCCAGAGCGGTTGAAGCAAAGCCAGAATAGTCAACATGGTCATCAGGAGTGGAGCGCGATGCTGCAGGACAGGTCTGCTCGACTTGGAAGGTCCCTGCTGATACGCTTCCTCTTCCAAATAACATGAGGGCGGCAGCGCATTTTCAGTTGCAATCAACGGACGAAACCGTTTCGGGACGGAGCATGGGATGTTGAATGAGACAAGTGGGCCACCGGCCTATCGTTGGGTGATTGTCATCGCATCTTCACTGATCCTGGCGATCTCAATGGGCGCGATTGTCAACGGCATTTCCGCCTTCGTCGTTCCCATGCAGGAGGCCTATGGCTGGCAAAGGGGTGAGGTTACCCTGATCAATATGGCCGGCATCATGGGACTTGCCTTTGGCGGGGTGGTCATGGGACGCCAGGCGGATAGACGCGGAGCAAGACCAATTGTGTTGTTCGGCGTCATTGTCCTGGGGCTTTGTTATCTGGCAGCCTCCCGGGTGACCATACTGTGGCAACTCTATGTTTTGTTTTTCATCGCCGGATTTTTTGGTGCCGGCGCCATTTTTCCGCCTGTCATGGCCATTGTCGGCCATTGGTTTCACACCGGAGCGGGCATGGCAATCGGTATTGCCTCTGCGGGCCAGGCCCTGGGGCAGGGTGGCGTTCCATTTACCTCCTCGCTGCTGATCGGCGCATTGGGTATACAGGGAGCCTATGGTGCGACTGGATTATTCATGTTGGCGGCAATGGTGCCATTGGCTTTGTTGCTGCGAGCGCCACCGACTTTAACCGCGGCCCAGGACATGGCTGCGATGGTACAGGAAGATACGGCAGTGCCTGCCAATGAGGTCATATTCAGATTGAGCGTGGCGATTGTATTGTGTTGTACCTGCATGTCGGTACCACTGATCCACCTTGTGCCCTTGATTCAGGATCGCGGTTTTGCCCCGCAAGAGGCCAGCAGCGTGATTTTCGTGATGATGCTGGTTGCCATTGGAGGACGCCTGGCCTTTGGAAAACTGGCAGATGTGATTGGCGCATTGCCCGCCTATATGACTGCAACGGCCTGGATGACCCTGATGGTGTTCGGATTCATCTATGTGGAAAGTCTCAAGAGCTTTTACATCTATGCCATTGTCTACGGCTTTGGTTATGCCGGTGTCATGACCGGTGTGCTCGTGTCCATCCGTGTGTTGACCCCGCCTTCACGCAGGGCCTTTGCGCTTGGTATTGTCGGCATGTTCGGCTGGTTTGGACACGCCATTGGCGGTTATCAGGGAGGCCTGCTTTATGACTACACAGGAAACTATACGGCTGCCTATGCGGTGGCAGCGGTGGCGGGAATCTTGAACCTGATCGTGGTCAGCGGTCTCTATCGCAAAACCCGCGCTCCGGCACAAATGATTCCGGCCTGAATGGCGGCTGATCCTATGGCATGTCCTTGCTGCAGATTCAGAGGTTTCCGGAGGCTGCATAGCCATTGACGGACAGGGATAATTCCTCCGGCGTGAGGAGCGCGCAGGCTTTTTCAAGGTCCATCGGGCGTCCCAGCAGGTAGCCCTGACCCTTGTGTACGCCGAGCATTTTAAGCGTATCAAGTTCGCCCTGTGTTTCAATGCCCTCGGCAACCAGTGATGTTCCTGTCTCGCGCGCGAAGAAAATGAGTGCAGTGGCAAGTGATCGACGCGCCTTGTCCGTGTTGACGTCGCGGGTCAGCGTCATGTCGAGCTTGATAATGTCGGGCGCCAATTTGATGATATGGCGCAGGCTTGCATATCCGGCACCCGCATCGTCAACAGCCAGCTTCACGCCGGTAGCTCGAAGCCGCGCCAGCGAGGAACACAGTAAATCATAGTCAGCCACCTGCGAATGCTCGGTGATCTCCAGTACGATCCGATCCAACGGCCATTTTGACAAAAGATCTGGAAGCCTGTCACTCGTTATGGCCTCGGGAGAAAGGTTGAAGGACAGACTACCCGTCAAGGGAAGGGTGTGGAAAGCCTCCAGGGCTTTTTTGACGACTGCCAATTCCAATTCGACACCCAGGCCGGTTTCAGCCGCATCGCCAAACCAGAGATCCGGTGTGCGGTAAGGTTGTCCGTTGAAACGGCAAAGGGTGTAGCGCGACAATCTGGATGAGAAGTTTGCGACAAACTTGATGAGAATCTGGTGTCGCGATTTTGCGATCATGGCTTTGTTGTTTGTCGCGGGCAAGAGAT
>Ga0208648_1000069_pt1 | contig 103506 bp, 86 predicted proteins | sample AntAceMetag02UKL_FD_184772 | JGI IMG/M metagenome (GOLD analysis project Ga0208648, IMG submission 184772) | Saline lake microbial communities from Ace Lake, Antarctica - Antarctic Ace Lake Metagenome 02UKL (SPAdes) (version 2) | ecosystem: Environmental > Aquatic > Non-marine Saline and... | reverse complement strand
TCTTGAAATTTAATTTGAGTAATATGAAATAAATTTTGTAATATTGCAGTAGATTTTTTTGAAAATCGTTAATGGGTTCTACGGTCTTCGATAAATCAACAGAAAAAACTAATTTTTAGAACCCACCTTAACTAAATATTAATTGTAAGGAACACCAATTATCAGGGAACCATTAATAAGACTCAATTTTATGTAAATGGTTGCATGATTTTTTTTAAAGTCAGCAATACTTTAAATATTTATTAAATAAAATAAAACTACAGAATATAACATTCCAATCAACATAATAATTTTTACTAAAATACTTGCAACATGAAAATCTTTTTTTTTCTTAGCCTTTAGTATTAGCAATGTTAAAATCAGCAATAGTATTGATAGAACTAACACATGCCATTTTGTAAAATTATCATTGACCAATAAATATAATTTTGACAAATATTGAGTGTAAACCAATACAATTGAAACACCTGTTATTAGGGCTAATAAAACAGCAATATATTTTGCAGCATTTGTTCCAATAACAATTGGCATTGTTTTACAACCTATTTTTGCATCTCCTTCAGCGTCTTCAATATCTTTAACTATTTCTCTTATCATGCTTGTAATAAAGGCAAAAAATGCAAATCCCAAAACAATATAAAGAATATGAATGCTTATAGTTTGTGTACCTATTTTATAAAAATTAGGAATTTCATATAAGACAACAATAAAAGGTACAAATGCAGTAAAAATTGAGACTACGATATTTCCTATAAGAAATTTGCGTTTATAAGAAGTTGAATAGTACCATAGAATACCGCTAATAAAAAAGAATATAAATCCGTATTTCCAATGCCCTGTTTTTACTGACACTAAAACACCTAAAAATACACCTGTAAAACTCAAAATACCATGAAGAATAATTGCAAATCGCCTATTGATCTTAGTTCCTACAATTACGCTTTTTGGATTATTTATTCTATCCGTTTTTCTGTCAAAATAATCGTTTATTACATAACCACCTGCTGCTATAAAGCAAACAGATAATACAAGTAAAAGGAAATTAAACTCACCGAATTGAAGTTTTAAATTATGATATTTTAAAATTGGAAAAATAACAGCCCAGCGTATGGCATAAAGTGTAACTGCCATTATTAAAATATTGTGTATTCGTATAAGTTTTAAATATTTCATCTATTCATAAAAAAGAATCTTGATTTGTATAATTTATTACCATGAAAATGCATCTGCGTCTAACCATTTGTTTTGAGCACGTAAAACTTGTTCAATAACATCACGAACACAGCCATCTCCACCATTAATATCTGAAATATAAACAGAAATCGCTTTAATATCATCTGCTGCGTTTAATGGACAAGTCGGTACTCCTGTATGTTTCATTACTTCATAATCAGGTAGGTCATCGCCCATATATAAAATATCTTTTGGATCAAGTTTATATTGAAAATAAAAATCTTTAAAATTATTAAGTTTGTTGTCAGAACCGAGATAAACATTAGTAACTCCCAGTCCGCTAAATCTTGTTTTAATTGATTCGGTATTTCCTCCGGTAATTATTGCAATAGGGAATCCCTTTTTAACCGCAAGTTGAATTGCATAACCATCTTTCATATTCATTGTTCGAACCTGATCGCCATCGGCGGTCAAAAAAATATTTCCAGATAAAACTCCGTCTACATCAAAGGCAAATGCTTTAATCCATTTTAATTTTTCTTTGAAATTACTCATTTTTTAAATGTTTTTCAATAATACTTTTAGTTAAAATATTGTATATGTTTTGAAATTCCGGATATAAAGATAATAATTCCAGATGTTTTTCAATAATTATTTTATCATTTCTTGCAGCCGGTCCTGTTTGTGCATCAGCCGGCTCTGTGTTTTTTATTTTTTTAGCGGTTTCTTCAATTAATGGCTTAATTATCTCAAAATCAAGATTTTTTTCTTTCAAGATTTTTTTTGAAATATTGTAAAGATGATTAGTAAAATTACAAGCAAAAACAGCCGATAAATGCAAATATTTTCTTTGTTCTGAGTTTATTAAATAAACTTTATTGCTAATGCTTTTAGCAAGTTCTTGTATGCTTTTTTCAGTTTCATAGTTATTTGCTTCTACACATATTGGAATATTATCAAATTCAAGAATTTTATGTTTAGAGAAAGTTTGAAGCGGGTAAAATATTCCATAATTATTACCTGAATTTTTTAACGCATCAATATTTACGCTTCCAGCTGTATGGACAATTATTTTATTTTCAACATTTATTTGTTTTACAAGCTTAACTATTGAACCATCGTTTACTGCAACAATATAAATATCGGCAATATTGCTTATATTTTTTAAATCACTTGTATATTCTGTGTTTATTTTTTCTGCTAAAATACGAGCAGAATTTTGTGTTTTGCTAATTATCTGAACAATATTATTTTGCTTGCTTAATGCATAAGCAAGGTTCGTTCCAACATTTCCTGCTCCAATAATGACTACATTCATCGAAATAATATTATATTAGCATTAATTAAACAAAAATAATAAAAAAGCTGAAAGCATCATTACAAAATTTATATTAAAATAAAAATCGTAAGCATTTAATAAAAGTAAAAAATAATAGTGAACTTTGCGCAATTATAATTTTAAAACTTGAAACAAATGAAAACAGTAGTAATAGGTGCAAGTACAAATTCAGATAGATATTCTTTTAAGGCTACAAATATGCTTCTCAAATATAATCATGAAGTTATACCTATTGGTATTAAAAAAGGAAGTATTGGAGGATTAGAAATATTAAACAACAAGCCTGAAATTAATAATGTTGATACTGTTACGCTGTATGTATCAGATAAAAACCAAGTTGAATATTATGATTATATAATTAATGTTTTAAATCCCAGAAGAATAATTTTTAATCCGGGAACAGAAAATGATGAATTGGAAAAACTCGCAAAAGAAAAGAATATTGAAGCTTCTATTGCTTGTACTTTGGTATTATTATCAACTAATCAGTATTAATTAATTTGTTTCTTTAAACAATAAAGTTTCCACAAAGGCTCATAATCAAATATCTGAAAACTTATATTACAATCACCCGCAAACATATTGCACCATTTTTCATTGCTTAGGATTTTTGTTGCATCAAATAGAGGTCTGTAATAATCTTCGGTTCGGTCTTGTTTCCAGTAATCCATATAATGTAATTTTAGATAAAGAACTAAAGCATCGTGATTTGGATTCTCCGAAAATGCAAGAGGCTTAACAATGTCTTTGGCCTTTTTGTATTCGTTGAATAAAATAAAATATTCTGCAATATTAGTGAGAGTTTGTTCTGAAAAATTGTCCTGTTTTTTATAATAATTATATATAAATGCCAACGAATTTCTTGCTCGCTTAAATACCATTGTTTCAAATACTTCTTCTGCTTTAATATAATTATAATGTAAGCTTAATCCCTGACTGTATTCATCATCAATACCTGCATTATTTGTGCTTTTAATTAATGAAAGTAATTTCTTTGAATTTTGGTATTCATCACATTCTGTATCTCCATAATGATTTATAACATAGGCAAGTAAATTATAAAACACTAGGCTGTTAACATCTTCAACGGTGGAAAACTTTTTAATTTCATCAAAAAACTTATATTCTTTTATTCTCTTGCTTTTTGCAACATGGTTAAAGTCAGACATTAAGCGATTAAATTTTAATGTTGTAAATTCTTTTTGGTCAGGAATTTTCATTAGGTTAACAAAGCTCAATTTCACTTTTCTTCTGTTATATTGATCAAACAAAAACAACTGAATTTCCTCGGCTTTTTCAATTAATCTTGCAACTTGTTTGGGTTTGTTTTTTTCTATAGCTTCGTTTATTTGTTTTATCAGTTTTTTATATTCGGTTATTGCAAATACTTTATATTTATCTCTGGTGGCTTTTGTAACGGCAAACAGATTTACCTGAACATACCTTTGTTTGTCTAACATTTCTGTAAAATATTCAAGAGAATCGTTAACAAAATATCTTACATAAGAAGTATCTTTATATGCAAGACCTGAAAATTTAGTATTTCTGATTTGGGAATAAAAAAGGCTCCAGTTTTCCTGTGTTTTTACTTTTTTGCGAATATGATATTCCTGTTCTTTTTCAAATAAAGAAATAATATAATCTGCACGCTGATTAAATAAAATATTATTTGTTTTGGGATTTCCTTCTATACTTGCGTTTGCATTTACAAAGGATTTTGTAATAACAAGTCCCTCTCTTTTAACAAAATCAATAATTTTTTGTATTTCTTTATCATCAGATACTGTCTCTCCTACTTTAAAATAAATTTTCAATTTTAAAGTATCGTATGTAATCGGAGGTTCATAATTTGGGTCATAAAGATTGTCGAGATAAGGTAATTTTTCAGGAATATATGAAAATGGCTGGCCACAAATTTGTGAAGGTTTTAAAACAGCACAAATTTTATTGTTTTTTAAAATTATTGCATTGGCTTCAAAAATTTCAGAATTTGTTTTAATTGAGCCAATATCTCGTTTAAAATCTTTTGGGTTTTCATCACCAAAGTCACCTTCTTTAAAAATATCTTCATAATAACGTGGTCTCATCAATGTCCCGTTTATCAAACTCAAATCATTTCTTTTTGATGGTTTGTAATAATCAAGAGTGTTGCAGCTATAATCATAAAAAGAAATAACTTCAATTGCAAAACCGTCTTTCTTTTTTTCTATCAATTGTTTTGCCGAAGATTCGCTATCGAACAACACCGAAAGTCTTTTGTCGTCATGAACAACATCTGCTATTTTCATTCTTTTTAAAACCCTCAACAAATCTTCACATTCCACTTCTTTTTTTGGAGGTTTTAGTTTCCAGTCATATTTTTTTACCGATTTCAAAACCTTTTTTTTATTTGTTGCAATGTATTCCTTATCATAAAGGAAAACCGAAGGACTTAATCTGTAAACATATTCTTTATTGGTTTTTGCAAGATCATTAATTAACATCAATGTATTGTTGTCAATATCTATTGCCAGACCTGTAATATTATACATGCGGGATAAGATATGAGCAAAATTTAAAGTGTCACTTATTATTAATGTTGTAAGTGAATCGGCAATTATTTTGTATGAGTATGCACTGTCTAAAACAAGTTTTGCAATTATTTCTCCAACAAGATAATCTAATGCTCCACATGCACTTGCACGTTTTTGAGGAGTCTTATTTTTCCTGCTGTCTTCGTAATATAACAATGAATGATTTTGCTTACAATATTCTGCATGATGTTTTGCAGAAATATAAAGCAAAGAGTCGTTATGAAGAGACTTTAATTTAAATTCTTTTCTAATTGAATCAATATTTTCTTTTACAAGACTTTCAAGATATGTTAAATCAATGTTTTTATGCTCAACAATTACTAATGGGTCTTGTGCTTTTAACGTAAAAATTCCAAGCAATACAAAAGAAAAAAACAGCACAAATTTCTTGTTCATTTTACACATTGTAAATTTTCTGCAATATATTGTTAATTATTGAGATTTGAAAACACAATATTTTTTTATAATTTTATAGCATGAAATATGGTTTTCATACTTTTGTCCTGTGGCAAAACCTAAACTCATGAACATTAAAAAAATAAAATGAATATTAGTGAAAGATACATTGATCGTTGTATTGAATTAGCAAGTTTAGGCTTGGGCAATGTCCAACCAAACCCTATGGTTGGCTCTGTTATTGTTCATAATAATAAAATAATTGGCGAGGGCTATCATCAAAAATATGGGGAAGCTCATGCCGAAGTAAATGCAATAAATTCTGTTAAAAACTCAAGTTTATTAAAAGATTCAACTATTTATGTTAATCTTGAACCTTGTGCTCATTATGGTAAAACTCCTCCATGTGCAGAATTAATTGTTGAGAAAAAAATCCATAAAGTTGTTATTGGTACTGTCGACCCTTATGCAAAAGTTGCAGGAAAAGGCATTGAAATATTAAAAAAAGGAGGTTGTGAGGTAATTACAGGTGTTTTAGAAAATGAATGTAAAGAACTTAACAAACGATTTTTCACTTTTCATAAAAAACAAAAACCATACATAATTCTTAAATGGGCACAAACCGCCGATGGTTTTATTGATATTATAAGAAAACCCAAACAAGAAAACAGACCTACATGGATTACAGATGAAACATGTCGTACTCTTGTTCACAAATGGAGAACCGAAGAACAGGCAATTATTGTTGGTACAAACACAGCCGAAAAAGATAATCCAAAATTAAATGCAAGAAATTGGAAAGGAAATAATCCATTACGCCTAATTATTGATAAAGATATTAGACTTAATAAAAATTTGTCTTTGTTCGACCAAAGCATATCCACAATTGTATTTACTTCAAAAACTGTAGCATCTGCCAATAATCTTGAATATTGTAAAATAGATTTTAACAGCGATATTATTCCGCAAATTTTGCAGGAATTGTATAATAGAAACATTCAATCTCTTATAGTTGAAGGCGGGGCAAAATTATTAAACTCATTTATTTTATCTGATATATGGGATGAGGCAAGAGTTTTTGAAGGAGAAACAAATTTTATTGATGGAATAAAAGCTCCCGATATTAAAGGAAAGCTTATTTCTAGAGATAAAATTGGGAATAGTAATTTGTTTGTTTATAGAAAATAAGAATCATTAATCATTAAATTTTTACCATGTTAAAACATTCTTTAATCCTGTTATTTTTTGTTTTTCAACTAACAGTTTTTTCCCAAAAACCCGAAGTTGTTCTTACAACCGGACATACCGATTTTATAAGCTCATTATCTATTTCACCCGATGCAAAATTGCTGGTATCAGGTGGGCTCGACAAATTGGTAAAAATAAATGATATTGCAACAGGAAGAGAGCTTAGAACTATTGCCGGCAACAGTGGCAGAATTACACAAACCGATTTTGACAAAACAGGAAAATATATTGCTGCAGCAATGACTAGCGATGAGATTAAAGTATGGGAGTTATCTACAGGTAAATTAATTTCGGCATTTAATGCAAGTTCTAATTCTCCCGGATTTGATTTTTGTTTTAATAACTCAGGAATAGTTTATTTAAATTCAGGCTCTACACTCTGTTTAAAAAATTGGAAAAACTCCAGCGAACCAAAAGTTTTTGAAGCTGCCGGTCTTACAAGAATAAAACTTTATAACGACAGCCTTGTTTATGCTTACGATTATAAAAGCAATTTAAAGCTAATAAGTCTTAATACAGGAAAAGAAAAAATATCAAAACAGCTTTTCGATAAATTTCTTTATTCAACCTGCAAAATGGATATAGACCATAAGGGAGAATTTCTTGCAATTGGTTTTTCCGATAACATTGTTAGAATATATAATACAGACGATTTAAGTCTTTTTGCCGAATTTAAGGGATTTAAGGGGCTAATAAAAAACCTGAAGTTTGACCAGAAATCTCAAACACTAATTGTTGTTGAGCATTCAAATGATATCAGAATTTGGGATGTTCCAAATAAAAAAGAAACAGGCAAATATGATGTTACAACATTTACTCCAACAGCTATAGCTGTTCATCCCAATCAAAAATTAATTATGATAAACGATGGTAAAATAATTCTTTATTTAAAACAACGCTCGGGTAAAATAGTCAGGACCTTTAAATCGAAAAGTAATAAAATAATTAATATGGCTTACGACCAGCAAGGAAAATACATAGCTGCTGCCACAGGTGATATCACTATTAAATTATGGAATCTTAAAGAAAATAAAATTGATAAGGTGATACCCGGGTTTTTCCCCGTTGCTTTTAACAATACAGGAAAACAATTAACCACAATGGGTGGTGCTATTTCGCTTGCCGTGTGGGATGTTGAAACGGGCAAAAGTTTATTTAATTTGGATACCGAAAGTGAATTAATACAAAATTTAAGCTACAGCAAAAACGGCAAATATCTTGCAGGAGCAGGGTTTTATGGAATTATTAAGATTTGGGATATCGATAAAAAAGAATTGATAAAGAAATTTACCGGACATGTTGGAGGTATTTATGGAACATGTTTTAGCCCCGATGGAAAATATATTGCCAGTGGAGGAATGGATAAAACAATAAGAATATGGGATTTTGAAACAGGTAAAGAAATAAAAAAAATAGAAGACCACAACAGTATTGTAAGCGATGTGAAATTTAGTCCTGACGGCAAAGTACTTGCTTCTGCGTCATGGGATAAAACAATTAAGTTGTGGAATACCGAAACATGGGAATTAATCAGGACACTTGAAGGACATACAAACATGATATTATCAATTGATTTTGATAAAGAAGGTAAAGTTCTTGCAAGTTCATCGGGAAATAATGCGGTGTGGGAAGCCGATAATTCCATTAAAATATGGGATGTGAATACTGGTGAGGAATTATGCAGTTTTAATCAGCATACAGGAAATATACATAAAGTAATATTCGACAAAACCGGAGATATTGCTTTTAGCTCAGGCGATGACGGAATGATAAAAATATGGAGATATAAAGATTGTATTGAGCTTGCGAGTTTGATATCGGTATATAAAAACGATTATGTTATTTTAACCCCCGAAAATTATTATACAGCAAGTCACGATGCTCTTGCAGGTGTTTCGTTTAGGTTGGGAGCAGTGCTTTATCCTTTCGAACAATTCGACCTTAGGTTAAACAGACCCGATATTGTTGCATCAAAAATAGGAAAAACACCTAAAGGATTAATCGATGCTTATAATTACGTTTACAAAAAACGATTAAAGAAAATGGGATTTAAAGAAGAAGATCTTGGCAAAGATTTTTTTCTGCCTACAGTTGATATATCAACAAAAGACTTGCCCTTAATCACAAAAGACAATAATATTAAATTTGAGATACTTGCAAAAGATGTAAATTATAATTTAAACAGAATTAATGTTTTTGTAAATGATGTTCCTGTTTATGGAGTTAATGGTATCAGCATTAAAGAAAAAAATATAAAATCGCTTAAATATAAACTTGATGTAAAAATTATTCCGGGACCAAATAAAATACAGGTATCTGTTCTTAACAATAAAGGTGTTGAAAGTCTTAAGTCAACATTTCATATTATAAAAGATGACGCAGAAACTAAAGGCGACCTTTATATTGTGGCAATTGGAGTGGCTAATTATAAGGATGAACGATTTACACTTAAATATCCTGCCAAAGATGCAAGCGATATTATTAATGAACTTGGAAAAAACAAAAATCTATACGAAAATATTTATACTATTAAACTGGAAAATGAACAGGCTACCAAAGAAAATATTCTCGCTCTTGCCGATTCACTTAAAAACACAAAAATTGAAGATGCTGTATTGTTTTTTATTGCAGGACATGGTGTGTTAGACGGAAATTACGATTATTATTACGGCACTTACGATATGGATTTTAATAATCCAAAGGGCAAAGGATTATCTTACGATGAACTCGATATATTGCTTGGAAATATTTCTGCACTTAAAAAACTTCTTATTATGGATACCTGTCATAGCGGCGAACTTGATAAAGATGAAATTGAAGACAACACAGAAAAAGAAACCGAACAAAATGATGTTAAATTCAGGGCGGCAGGTATTGGTGTAAGGCAAAAAGAAGGTTTTGGTATTGCAAACTCAGCAAATCTTATGCAAGCACTTTTTTCCGATATTAGAAAAGGCAGCGGTATTACTGTTATTTCGAGTTCAGGCGGTGTTGAATTTGCTATGGAAGGCGACGAGTGGCAAAACGGACTTTTCACCTATTGCATGCTTGAAGGTATAAAAACAAAAAAAGCCGATCTCAACAGAGATGGTAAAATTATTATTTCGGAGCTAAGAAGATATGTTTACAAAAAAGTTTCCAAGCTTAGTAAAGGAAAACAAAGACCTACATCAAGGGAAGAAAACCTAACATTAGATTACCGGATAAGGTAATGCTGGTTTTAAAAGTTTTTAGATTTAAAATCGGCGTTCGCTACTCTTTTAATTTTCCTCCGCCTCAGGCGGATAATTAAAGAGGGCTTTTTAATTTAATTTATTTCACTATCTTCGCAATCATAAAAAATTATAGTTCAAAAACTTTAAAATATATTAAAATTATGGATTACCAAATACTTAAATTAGAAGTAACAGATGGCATAGGAACTATTACAGTTAGTCGTCCAGAGGCAATGAATGCCTTAAATACCCGATTCTTTAATGAAATGGATGCAATGCTTGCTGAAATTGAAGTAAACGATGAAATTAAAGTTGTAATTATTACCGGCGAAGGAAAAGCATTTGTTGCAGGAGCTGATATTGCCGAAATGGTAGACATGAATTCCGAACAAGGAACAGCATTCTCAAAATTAGGACAAAATACTTTTAATGGAATAGAAAATCTTAACAAGCCTGTAATCGCTGCTGTAAACGGATTTGCGCTTGGTGGAGGTTTAGAATTTGCAATGTCTTGCGATTTTAGATTTGCAAGCAACAGAGCAAAATTCGGACAACCCGAAGTAAACCTCGGACTTATTCCCGGATACGCAGGCACACAACGTCTTGCCAGATTAACAAGTCTTGCCGATGCACTTTATTTGCTATATACTGCCGATATGATCAATGCCGATGAAGCTCTACGAATTGGATTAGTTCAAAAAGTAGTTGAACCGGAAGAATTGATGAATGTAGCAATTGAAACTGCTAAAAAAATAGCATCAAAAGGACCGCTTGCAGTTAAGAAAATGAAGAAAGTAGTTCGTCAAGGATTTTTAATGGATTTTGAAAGCGGATGCAATCTGGAAGCTAATGAGTTTGGATCATTATTTGGTAACGAAGGAGAAGAAGGCATGAGAGCCTTTATTGAAAAACGTAAACCTAATTGGTAATAATAGAATCGCATATTGTACCAGAAGGTGTTGAAAGAATAAGGTTTTATAATTATGCTTGCAAAATATTTAACACAATACCCTCTAACAAAGGAATAAAAAAAGCCATTAATAATGGCTTTTTTTATATCGATGGAGAAATTGCGCAATCTGGTAATTGGGTTAAAACCGGTCAAAAAATTGAACTTGCAGAACAGAATACCAAACCTCCAAAAACCTATAATTTATTTTTAGAAATTGTTTTTGAAGATGAATTTATTGCAATAATAAATAAACCTGCAGGGATAATTGTAAGTGGAAATCAGTTTAAAACAATTGAAAATGCCTTATTATACAATATTAAACCATCAAAATCAAATGATGCTTTAAAATGGGCAAAACCGGTTCATCGAATCGATTTCGCTACAAGCGGATTATTAATTGCTGCAAAAACGAGTAAAGCAATTATTGAACTTGGAAAACAATTCGAGAACAGAGAAGTTAAAAAAAGATATAGGGCTATTGTTATTGGGAAAATCTCAAATAAAGGAAAAATTGATACTCCAATTGATGAGAAAAATGCTTTAACTAAATATCAATTGATTAAACATGTTCCATCATTAACTAACCAATGGCTTTCACTTATTGATTTGTATCCACATACCGGCAGAAAACATCAGTTAAGAAAACATTTATCGGAAATTGGATTTCCAATAATGGGCGATAAACTTTATCAGAACAAAGGACAAATGATAAAAGGCAAAGGCATGTTTTTGTGTGCTGTTGAGCTTAGTTTTTTTCATCCTATTACAAATGATAAATTGAATTTTAAGATTGATGAATCTCATAAATTTAATTCATTTCTTGAAAGAGAACAGGCAAGGTGGGAGAAATTTAATATTAATTAAAAAAAAAAGCCCGACTTTACGCCAAGCTCTAACCTTAAAAATCAATTGTTATGAGCTAACAAAAGATTATATCCCAATACAAAAATATTAAAATAAAATTAATTTACAAAAAAAACATCCAATGTTTTTTAGACATCGGATGTTTGTAAATGCTTTACATAAATACAAGTTTCCGAACTTGTGGTCTCTGCTTTTTCAATTAATCACAAGTTACAAACTTGCGACAGTTGGGAGAATATTAGAATATTATATTATAAACACACCGACAACATGTCTGCGTGAGCGGGGATATTGCACTTTATACTTATGTCTCTTTAATTTTTTTTCTCCTTATAATTAATAATATTATTGAAGAAATAATTATAACACTTCCAAATACTAACAAGAATGAAGCAATAATTTTTACCCCCATTACTTTTAACATAGCACCAAGGACAATAGAAATACTGGATAAAACTATAGTTATTAATAAAATTCTTTCTTTCATAATAAATAAATTTAACCCATTTGTTGTATTCCACATGCTACGGCCCGACTTTACCGCCAAGCTCTAACCTTAAAAATCAATTGTTATGAGCTAACAAAAGATTACATACCAATACAAAAATAGTAAAATAAAATTAATTTACAAAAAAAACATCCAATGTTTTTTAGACATCGGATGTTTGTAAATATTTTACATAAATACAAGTTTCCGAACTTGTGGTTTCTGCTTTTTCCATTAACCACCAGTTGCAAACTGACGGCAGTTGGGGACTATAAAATATTTGTTTTACTCCAAAACAATTTTCTCTACCACCACCCTTTTACATTATAAACAGTTTTTGGCTGATTATTACCATAAGCTACTCCAATATCTCTATATGCTTTAATTCTTTCACTTTCTTGTGCTTGTTCTTTCAAAATATATTTCCATTCTCTAGCATCTATCTGTTTTACCTTAATAGCAATTTTATTTGATAATGTTTTTACTTCGCTAAAACAAGATGCTTCAGGTTCTATAGTTGATAATATAGCACCTGCTCTTTCCGCAGCTTCCATATCTTGAGAAGCATTCCAAATACCTTGAGCTTCTTGTAATTTCATTTTACAATCTCTATCAATTTTTTTCTTATATATTGGAACAATTGCATCCATGCATTTATCAAAACATTCTTTACATACTTCAGGAACAGATGTTAATTTTAAGATCGCGGCTTCAAACTCATTTTGTGCCACAAGAGTCTGTGCTTCTTTAATTATAAAGTCACATCTGCTATTATAATATTCAACGATTTTTGTTTTTCCTGTTATAACGAAATCCTGAATTATTGGATTAGCAGATTTGATTTGCTTGATTGCAGCAATATATGCCTTTGTCTCGTTAACCCCAACGCCCTTAACCTCAATGGATTCACTGGCAAACTTAGTGCCTTCAATACCATCGCCAATATACAAAGTTACTTCAAGTGTCAATGCAGTCATTGGCGGAGAAGTGGCTGTTAAGTCTTTGGTTGACACTGTTATATTAGGAGTTATAATAAATCTTGGGTTTAAAGCACTTCCTCCTACACCATTTTTTGTAGCAATTTGACTCAACTTATTAGAAAGCATTTTTTTAGCCGAAGAAGGTAAACCTTCTATTTGGTCAGACACAAAAGAATTTAATACAATTCTTCCTAAATCATCAACTTTTCCAGCCTTATTTTGAGCATTAGTGTTAATGCATACAATAGACAACATAGTAGCTATTGCAAATATTTTTATTTTATTCATAATTATTTATTTTTAAAATGTTATTTACCTCCAAGATATATAGTTGCTCTACCTAACCCTTTTGTTGTCACCTTATTTACAATTAGATAAGGTTCGCTCTTAAGAAACTTACTAAGTTGTTTAGCAAATCGTCTTGTATCCATAGCTCGTTGTTTACCGTTTTTCTCATAATACAAAGGAATTCTGACTTGTTCAAATAGCATCATATTCTCTGTTGCATCAGTAGTGCTATATCTACCATTAACAGTATTATCAGCCATCCAATCCTCTATAATCTCACTTAATTCTGTATCGTCATCTCCATATTCTGTTTCAAGATCTTCCTCCCAGTCATCCCATTTTTTTATTCGAATAATAACTTCTCTTCCATTGGCAAATAAATCATCAAAATGTGTCATTAACGAAGAGTTAAAATTATCTATATGTGACAATACGGCTTCTTCTAATAAAACAGGAAGTTCAGCAGAAAAGGAAGGAGCTCCTGTTCCTGTAGCAGTTGCAACCTGTTTGTCTGTATATGAATCTAAACCTTGCAAATTAAATGTTACAGATTTCTTTGGACCTGTTGTATTAATAGTCCATGTTAATTGCATTATTATATCTGCTTTTGCCACAGCCTTCAATTTATCAACAGGACTTTCGCTAGCACCCATTCCTGATTCTTTTGAAGACATCATAGCATCTTCGGCACTATTTGCTTCTAATGTTTTAATTGCTGATTCCATATTTTTTAAAGGAAAACCTCTCTCAGCCATTAAACCATTAATTGTACTAATAACTTGTAATAAATCAGGGTTTTCTTGAAACGCTTTTTTATAATTAGGAATTTTTACTGTTGTTCCCTGATTATCAAATTCCATCATATAACCATTTGTGTTACACCACACATCACTTGGAACAACCATAATCGTTGGTTTCTTTGCTTGCGAAAAGGCATTAGTAACAATAACTATTACTGCTACCATTAAAAATATTATTTTTTTCATAGTATTTATTTTATTATATTATCAATTATCATTTTTTCTCTAAGCTTGGCTCTTTGTACACGAACAATTATGCCGTAAGTTTCTTGATCACCAGCTTGTTTCCTTCCTTTAAAAACAGAAAAATGTAAATTTGAACCATCTTCTCCAGTAATAAACTCTTTATAAGGTCCGTTATCTGCAAAGAATTTATTGAAATAAGATTCATTATTTTCTTGTGCATTTACAGCAACTATAACTGGTTTTAAATTACATTCTGTTTTCCCTTTTCGTATGCCTTTAAAAAGCACATCTCTTACAGCATTTTTTTTTGCTTGTTCAATGGCATCACTTCTATTTCTTCCAGATCCCCATGTTTTAATAGTTTGAGAACCATCCTGCTCAACACCCATACATTCTGATTCGTAAGAATAATTACCTGCTATGTGTCTTTGTGGATTACACGAAACTAACAAAATAATTGCTGTAACATAAATTCCTAAAATTATTTTTTTCATATCTATATTTTTTTATTATTAAAAACCTGACGCTAAACCACGTATTATTCCAGCTGCCTCTAAATCTTTTCTTAACAAATCTTTTTGTACAGAAACGACAAGACCTACTTTATACTCATTTTTCCCAACTTTTAAAACGTCTCCTGCACCAACAGCACCATCTGTTGAAGAAGAAACAAACTTCATATATTTTCCTCCATCAGCAAAAAAATCTTTAAAAAAGACAGCCTTTTCTTGCTCAATATTTGGATTTCTTGCTAAGGGTTTTTGAGAAGAGCATCCTTGCCCACCACCTGCAAAACCCTTAAAAATCACACCATGAATTGAATTCTTTTTAGCTTGTTCTAATGCTACATGGGGCTTTTTTGAATATGACCATACCTTTATTAAATATGTCCCTTGTGTACCTGTGCCCACACACTCAATTTCGTACCTCCATTGTATTGTTTCTTTATCAGCTTTCTTTCGAGCTTGACAAATTCCTTCTATTGAAAATAAGACCAATAGAAGGATTAACATGTTAAATCTAATTAGTGTTTTCATTGTTCGTTAATTTTAATTAATTATTATTTAATTTGTCTAATAAGCATTCCTGGGTAATAATTCTTTGCTCCTTTAAATGTTGTAACATCTATTTTTTGTTCTGTATTATCTTCATTAGCATTATATCTATTATCCCATATCATTTTTTTATCAACTGTTATAATTCCTTTTCTAATATATGTGGTTTTTCCAGTTTCAGAATCTATAGTTTGCTCAAGTACTTCAAATTTTTCTTTTCCTAACAAACCCTCTTTCATTCCAATTTTAGCTGTAATTGGATTCCCAGAGTATAAAGGTGTTTTTGTTTTAAAAACATCATACTCTTTTTGAAGTTTACTATAAACTTTATCAATATTTCTAATAGTTGATAATTCAATTATCTGTTCTTCAGTTCTTCCTTTTAATGAAAATGTTACTAAACTTGTTGCTTTTTGTTCTCCAATAAATACTAATTCAAATAAATCTGAATTATCAAAATTATTTTTTTTATCTAAATTAATACTTGCTTTATCCATCCAGTAATCATTATAAAAAACTGCTGCAATAGAATCATTCCATTTCAATTGGTATAACCTTGATGTTGTCCAAACAGAATAACCTTCTTTAGTTTTTTTATAAATTTTATCTGCAACCTTTTTTGCGGCCATTGAACCTATTATATTAGGTATTTGATCTGCTGCTATGTATGCGGATTCCCTTATTACTAATGCGGCACATTCATTGCTTACAAAATTAAGCCTCGAAATAATTACAAATGTATTTCCAATCAACTCCTCTCCTGCATCTGCTAACGAAGCCATTCCTCTAGCTGTTTTATTAGCAATACTTGCTTCTAAATCTGTAGCGTTATAAAATCCTCTTTCCGAAATCAAACTCATATCAAACGAACCATCTTCCTGTCTATTAAACCATTTTGCAACAAGTTCATTAGCAATTTTCTTTTCTTTTAGAAATTTATCTGAGATTAAAGGCATATCCTTAAGCTTTTCACTTCCAACAGAATCCTTTTTTGTTCTTACCTTTTTTATGCCTGCTTCTGTACGTTCTTCATTTGTGATAGGATAATCTTTAGGATTAAAAGACTTTACTTCAAGATTATGATTATTATACTTATCAGGAAAAGGAGCCTTATAATATGCTTTAATTACTGTGTCTTTCATAGGAAATTTATCAGACTCCATTAATATTGTATACAAAGAACTTCTGCGATATTTAATTCCATCTAGTGCTTTTTGTGCAAATAAATTAATTGCACTTAGCATTACTACTAAACTAATAATTGTAAATTTTTTCATATTATAAATTTTAAAAATTAATAAATAAATATAAATAATTAGCTAATTCGTAAATGTGCTAATGTGCTAATTAACGAATCAACTAATTTGCTAATTAATAATTACCTTTAAACCGTAATTTCTTCAATTTCGCTTCGTATGCCAATTTGCTTGCCATCTATTACTGCCCATGCTGTGTATTCATACACACAGTGCACGTCCATATCCATATCTTTTGTATCTATATATGGGCTGTGAATATCATAAGCCATAAACTCAAATTTTTCTTCGCCACCTTTACGTCTGTAAATATTTACGCCTTCGGTAAGGCTTTTGGTAAACGAAATTTCTACACCACTGCTTACACGTCTAAGCTCAATATTGGGTTTGTAAGTTTTTTGGTCGAAAGGATTTTCTTCGCCAATAATACCAAAATCTCTTCCAATTTTGGGTGTATATTGCGAATCGTTTTTTACTTTTTGTGCTATGCCACGGCACAGTTTTTCTACCTTGGCACGGTCGGTAGCTGTCTTTTTAAACTGTGCCAGCTTTTTGGTTAGCAGTTCTAATTCGTCAGTAATATCAACATCATACAAATCTGCCAAATCCTGCAGTGCTTTTATTTCTTCTTCATTTATACCATAATGATTTACATTTGCAATAGCTTTTTTTACAAAGTTTTTTAACCATACCAAAAACTGTACTTTGTTTCCCGGGATATAATCCCCTACTCTGTTTTTCATAATAAATAAGTTTTATAATTAATATTAAGATTAAATAATAGTGCAATTAATAGTCCCCAAAATGATTTCTTGGGCGTAAGAAATGACTTCTTGGGCTTAAGAAATAAATTCTTGGGCTTAAGAAATAAGTTCAGGGGCTTAAGAAATAAGTTCTTGGGCGTAAATAATAAGTTTTTGGGCTGTTTGTTGGCTTGCGGCGGTATGCTGTAGAATAATTTTTTTAGCTTACAAGGCTCCCCCCCCCCCCCCCCCCTACATTATCAAGGGTTTCGAGAGGTCTGCCCAAAAAGAGCAGGGTTCCGGTGGTATTTTGATATATGTATTTTTGATTCTGCATAAAGCTAAATGTGATGTAAAGATAATGATTATTTTTAAAATCCAAATAACAAACACCAAAAAACAAATAAATTTCAAATCACAAACATCAAAAGTCAAATTGAAATTAGAAACTTTGTGTGCCTTTGTGCTGCATTTTGAGATATTTTGTGGTAAAAAACTAAATTAACGTGAGTTCGGGATAAATATTTTAGGTTAAATGCTATGTCATTTTGAGTGGATTTTCGGAGAGAAACGGAGAAAATTTGTATCGAAAAATAGAAAATAATTTGTTTTCGATACAAAATTCTTACAGAATTTCACTCAAACTGACACCAATTTCTTAAACCGAACTCACGTTAAATTAATAAACTATTAAATTGCTAAATTGTTAAACTACTATAACTAATAACTTAATAACTTTATAAACTTTATAAACTTGAAGAACTTGAAGAACTTGAAGAACTTGATAAACTTGATAAACTTTATAAACTTTATAAACTTGAAGAACTTGAAGAACTTGAAGAACTTGAAGAACTTGATAAACTTTATAATCTTGAAGAACTTGATAAACTTTATAAACTTGATAAACTTGAGGAACTTGATAAACTTGAGGAACTTGATAAACTCAATCATACAGTTTAATAAACTCAAAAGTATTACCTGTCCATTCAAGAAATTTCATAAAATCGGCAAAGTCAAGGCTAAGGGTAGCAGTATTGATATTTGGGTGAAAACTAATTCTTTTTGCCTTAAGTAAATTTTCGTCAATAAATAAATGCACATGATTTTCATTATCATTAATTAAACCAAAAGGACTAACTGAACCGGGAGTTATATTAAGGTATTTCAACATTCTTTTTTCAGATGCAAATGTTATTTTTCCTTGTTTTAATCTTTTTTCAAGGTCTTTGATTGACAAAGTCTGAGTATGTTCAAGTATTATTAGATGGTGTCTGTTGCCCTTGTGATTTCTGAAAAACAGATTTTTGCAATGTTTAGCATCAAGGTCTTTCCAGTATTTTTTTGCTTCTTCAATTGTTGGTACAGGAGGGTGTTCGTCATATCTGAAATCAATTTCCAGTTTTTTTAATATTTCGTATAATTTACTGTCACCTCTCATTATAGTATTTTTTGTAAATAAATTAAACAGTTAATTTCATAAGCAGGCTTTTCATTATGGTCTAATTTTTTGGGATTAAAATATACACCATCAATTCCTGCATTTTTCGCCCCAAGTATGTCAACTTTCAGGTCATCTCCAATTATAAGAGAATCTTTCGGTTTTGCATTTACATATTTCAAAACATAATTAAAAATTTCAATATTGGGTTTTTGCCATCCTATGTCCTCAGAAATAAAAACATGCTGAAAATATTTATCAATATCAGAAGTTTTCATTTTTACTTCTTGTACTTCTTTAAATCCATTAGTAATAATATAAAGTGGATATTTCTTTTTTAGGTACTCCAGAATTTCAATTGTATCGGGAAATAATTTCTTTTTTAATGGTCCATTATAAACATAATCGTCTCCAATTTTTTTTGCAAGAGCTACATCATTAATTCCAAAATAAACTAAAACATCTTCAAATCTTTTATACCGCAATATTTCCTTTTTTAGCTTTCCATTTCTGTATTGATTCCAAAGCTTTTCATTGTTCGGTTTGTATATTTTCAAGAAATTGTTGAAATCACCAATTTTCTTATCAAGAGATAAATTATAAAAAATCTCATTAAGGGTTTGTATCGAATTTGTTTCAAAATCCCAAAGTGTACGATCAAGATCAAAAAATATATGTTTGTATTTTTTCATGCCTGCAAAATTATTAATATTTTTCACAAGCTGAATAATTGCTAATATTTTATACTTTTGTTATTCTAAAACCAGATTTAAATTGGAAGAATTTTCAGTAAGACAAAATAAATTTTCTCGCTTAATACAAAAAGAATTAAGTGAAATATTTTTAAAAGAAGGCAAATCATTGTTCCCTGGAGCAATGGTAACAATTACAGTTGTAAGAGTTAGCCCCAGCCTTGATTACGCAAAGGTTTATTTAAGTGTTTTTACAAATGGCAATAAAGATGAGTTTCTTGAAAATATAACATTAAAATCGAAACATATTCGTTATTTACTTGGTAAAAAAATAAGAAACCAGATAAAAAAAATACCCGAACTTGTATTTTTAATTGACGATTCTTTAGATCATATTGATAATATAAACAAATTATTATATCCTGAAAAATAATGATGCGAGTTATTATAAGCTTGGTTACCAGAATTATTCCACGGCATTATTTGCATCATGTTAGTCATTTTTTTCTGCAAATTATTTCTTTGTTTTACAGAGGAAAAAAATACGAAGACCCAATTACAGGAATTACATACAGAAAATTATTGCCTTATGGCAGATTGAATTCAAGGAGAAATGCTTTAAGCCCCAACTCAATGTCATTAGAACGACATCGCCTTATTTGGCTTTATTTGAAAGAAAAAACAAATTTTTTTTCCGATAGTATAAAGTTTTTGCATGTTGCCCCCGAGTATTGTTTTATAAAGCGATTTAAAAAACTCAAAAATGTAGAATATATAACCGGTGATTTAATTTCTCCGTGGGCAGATGTTAAAATGGATATACACGATATTCCTTTTAATGATAATGAATTTGATGTTATTATGTGTAATCATGTGTTGGAACATGTTGAGGACGATAATAAAGCAATGAGTGAATTTTTTCGTGTAATGAAACCGGGAGGCTGGGGAATTTTTCAGGTTCCAATAGATAGGAGCAGAGAAGAAACTTTTGATGACCCAAGCATAATAAACCCAAAAGAAAGAGAAAAACACTATTGGCAAAGTGACCATGTGCGTTTGTATGGAAAAGATTACGGGAAAAAATTAGCATCTGTAGGTTTTGATGTTGTAGAGGACAATTATGTGAAAACATTAGACATTACTCTTGTTAAGCGCTACGCATTACCTGAAAATGAAATTATATATCTTTGTAAAAAACCTAAAATTTGAATTTTCCTTTTTACATAGCAAAGCGGTATCTGATATCAAAAAAGTCTACTAATGTAATAAATTTGATATCCGGTATTACTGTTTTTGGTGTTGCTACCGGTACTATGGCTTTAATAGTAATATTATCGGTTTTTAACGGACTTGAAAATTTTGTTACTTCACAATTTAATTCTTTCGATCCTGATCTTAAAATTACTATTGCAGAAGGCAAAACATTTGATTCTGAAAATAGCAAATTAGAAAAAGTTCGCAATCTTGAAAATGTGAAATATTATGCCGAGGTAGTTGAAGAAAATGCTCTTATAAAATATGAAGATATTTATCACCCATTTGTTATAAAAGGGGTAGGAGATGATTATGAGAAAATGACAGGTGTTGATACTATGATGATTGACGGGGAGTTTAAATTACACATGGATAAAACACCTCTTGCTGTAATTGGAAGTGGGGTTGGAGGATTCCTTTCGGTTAGATTAGATTTTTCGCATCCGCTAAAAATATATATGCCAAAACGAACAGGGAAAGCAAAAAATATTATACAAGACCCGACTAAAGCTTTTAAAATCCGCAATATTTATCCCGTGGGTGTTTTTAGTATAGATCAGCAAATTGATGAAACGATAATTGTTCCATTAAGTTTTGTTAAGGAATTACTGGATTATAAAACAGAAGTTAGTGCCATAGAATTAAAATTAAAGGAAAAAACCAATGTACAGAAGGAAAAAAAGAAAATACAAAACATACTTGGGAATGCTTTTGAGGTTAAAGACAGGTATCAACAAAAAGAATTTATGTACAAAATAATGAAATCGGAGAAACTAATAATTTTTCTGATACTTGCTTTTATTCTTTTAATTGCCTCTTTCAATATTATTGGTTCGCTCACTATGCTTATACTTGATAAAAAGAAAGATATTGAAACATTACGAAGCATGGGAGCCAGCATGAAATTAATTAAAAAAATATTTCTATTTGAAGGATGGATAATCTCTTTTGTTGGAGTAGTATTTGGTCTTATATTGGGAGCACTTCTTTGTTGGGCGCAAACAGAGTTTGAGCTCGTAAAGTTGCAAGGCGATGCTGATACTCTTTATATTACTGCTTATCCTGTGAAAATGCAATTACTCGACTTCCTTTATGTTTTACTTACAGTATTTTTTATTGGTTTTATAGCCTCGTGGTATCCTGTAAAATATATTACAAGAAAATATTTGATGTTGAGATAGGGTGTTTATATTTTTATTTTTTCCAAAAAGAAGGAGATAAAATTATTAAAATTGTAAACAATTCAAGTCTTCCAAGCAACATTAAAAATGACAAAAACCATTTTCCAAAAGCAGGTATATGATAAAAATTTTCAGCCGGACCAACAGAGCCTATTCCCGGACCAATATTTCCTAATGCAGCTGCCGTTGCGCCCATTGATGAGTCAAAATCCAGTCCTAAGGCTGACATAACTATTGTTCCAATTACAAAAATTACAATATAGAAAACAATAAATGCAAGTACATTTGATATAATTTTTTGTGGAACAACTTGATGGTTAAATCTGACAGGTATTATTGCATTTGGATGAATTAATCGTTTTAATTCTAAATAACTGTTTTTTAATACTAATAAAATACGAACAATTTTCATGCCTCCGCCTGTAGACCCTGAAGAACCGCCAAAAAACATAAGAACAAATAATAAAAAATATAAAAATGGGGTCCACTGAAGATAATCAACCGTTGCAAAACCCGTAGTAGTAATCATTGATACAACCTGAAAAATTGAATATCTAAATGATTGTTCAAAACTTAGTGATTCAAAAGCAAATAGTGAAAAAGTAATGATAATAGTAAAGCCTAAAATAAAACCAATATAATATCTGAACTCTTCATTTTTAAATACTTTTTTAAATTTAAAGTATAAAGCAAAATATGATAATGTAAAGTTTGTTCCTGCAATTATCATAAATACAGTTATAACATACTGGATAAACGGAGAGTCCCAATGTCCAATGCCTGCTTGTTTTGTAGAATATCCTCCGGTTGCCATAGTAGTAAGTGAATGATTAATTGCATCAAACAAACTCATCCCTCCAAATTTTAATAGAATTGCTTCAACCACTGTAAAAAAAACATATATTATCCACAATCTTTTTGCTGTTTCTTTGATTCTTGGATGTAATTTATCAGGTTTTAAGCCCGGAACTTCTGCAACCAGTAATTGCATCCCTCCAATTCCTAAAATTGGTAAAATAGCAACAGATAAAACAATAATACCCATTCCACCTAACCATTGAATCATACTTCTCCAAAAAAGCAAACTATATGGCATTGCTTCAATGTCATTTAATATTGAGGCCCCTGTAGTTGTAAATCCTGAAATAGTTTCAAAGAAAGCATTTGTAATTGAGGGTATTGCACCACTTATGTAAAATGGTATAGCACCAAAAATGGAAAAGATTATCCAACCTAAACTAACAATTAAATAACTCTCTTTTTTGCCAATTTCCTTTTTTGCTTTTCTGGAAAAATACCATGCTGTTAATCCAGTAATTAATGAAATTAATGAAGAAATAATAAGATGAAAAATTGTATTCTCAGAATATATAAGTGCAATAGGTATAGATATTGCCATACATAATCCTTCAAGAATTAACAAAAATCCTAATATTCTTAATATAATTTTATGATTCACAGGAATTTAATTAAAAAAATTGTCAACCGTTTTAAAAGCCGAAGGTAATGAAAAAACAACAACCCTGTCATTATCTTGTATTATTGTATCGCCAACTGCAATAAAACTATCGTTGCCCCTAACTACTCCTCCAATTATTGCATCTTTTGGGAAATCTATATCTTTTAATGCTTTTTTTGTGATTTTTGCTCTTTTTTGAACTACAAATTCAAACACTTCAGCATTAGCGCCTGTTAAACATTTTAAACATTCTACTTTTGCTTTCATTGTGTGTCTGAAAATATTACTTGCAGTTATCAATTTTTTATTAATAATTGTATCTATGCCAATACTCTCTGCTAAATCAATATAATCAATATTTTCTATTTCGGCTATAGTCTTTTTAACACCATTTTTTTTTGCATACAAACATGCTAAAATATTTGTTTCGGAATTATCAGTTACAGCAATAAAGGCATCCATATCTTTCAATCCCTCATCTTTTAATATGTTGATATTACTAATGTCTGAATTTACAACCAATGTTTTTTCCAACATTTCAGCTAAATTATGACTTAATTCAGTATCAGATTCTATTAATTTAATGTTTAGATGTCCTTCAAGGTCTCGGGCAGTTTTGTATCCAATTCTTGAACCTCCTAAAATCATGATATTTGATATGTCAAAGGATTGTTTTCCTGAATATTTTAGTAAATTTTTTACTCCGTCTTTATTTGTTAAAACAAAAACTAAGTCGTTAACTTGAAACTTGTCGTGACCTCTAGGTATAATAGTCTTTGAATCCCTTGTAATAGCAATTGCTCTATAATCAAATTTTTTGTTAATGTTTGACGTCTCAACCAATGTTTTATTAATTATTGGAGCATTTTCATCTAATTTTACAACTAATAAAAGTAATTTGCCATTTGAAAATTCAAAAATTTCTGAAGAACCAGTTTGTCTTAATAGTCCAACAATCTCATTAGCTGCTAATTTTTCAGGACAAATTACAAAATCGACACCTAATTTTATAAAATAATCTATATTTTTAGGTAATAAATAATCACTACTGTCTATTCTTGCTATAGTTTTTTTTGCTCCTAATTTCTTGCTTAAAATTGCAGCCATTAAATTTGTTTCTTCTCTATGAGTAGCTGCCACAAACAAGTCGGCATTTTTTACTCTTGCTTCATTTAATACGCTAAAAGAGGTTGCAGAACCGTTTATTGTTAGCAAATCAAAATGCGCATCAATTGCAGATAATTTCTTTTCATCGGTATCAATTACAACAATATCATGTTGCTCATAAGATAACATTTTTGCTAGATGTGTTCCTACTTCTCCTGCACCGGCTATTATTATCCTCATTTTCTAATAAATTATGTGCAAAGTAAAGTATATTAATTTGATTATTCCAAAAAAAATGAATTTGTTAAAAATTTTAAAAATAATCAAAACTTGAAATTTCTTTTGAAGTGTTCAATATTAAAACTATTTTTGAGTTTGTAATTCAAACAAACACTTTTGTCTACACTAATTCATATTGGATATCCAAAAACTGCAACAAGCTGGTTTAAGAATTATTTTTATCCGCATATTAAAAATACTAATACAATTTACGCCGACAATATTGTTTATGACTTAGAAGGAGATAATAAGGAAATTGAAATTATAAAAAACAATTCTATATCCAACAAAGAACATACAATAATAGTATCGCACAAATTTTCTGGTTTGGTAGATTTTAGGTGGGAAGACGGAAAGTATCGCAAGTATTTTGCACCTCAGTTAAAAAAGAGTTTCCCTGATGCAAATATTATAGTATTTCTCAGAGGTCAAACAGATTTTTTGGCATCATCTTATTCCAGTTATCTTACTCATGGCGGTACATATACGTTTAGAAAGTTATACAAAATAGGGCAACTTACCAATGGGCAGATGTTTGCTTTAGAATATCTTGATTACAATAAACTCATAGACCAATATATAGAGCTTTTTGGAGCAGACAATGTACATATATTTTTGTACGAAGATTTTCTTGCCGACAAACAGGGTTTTTTACAACAATACAAAAAACAATTTAATTTTGAAATTAACACTAGCAATATTTCGTTAAAAAAATATAATACAAAATTAAGAAAAGGATTTGCCGCATTTTTAAGATTTTCAAATATGTTTTCAAAAAAAGGCGTAAAGCCAAAAAAGTATATATTTAATGTTCCGTTTTTATTTGCATGGCTTAATAGCAAGTCGGCAATAAAAATAAACAAGTACAAAATATGGGGAGGTTTTCTCGATAATTTTAAAATTCTTGGTGCAGACCTTATTTCTGAAATAAATGAATATTATAAAGTATCAAATAATAAATTGCTAAAATACAAAGCGTGTCAATCTATCAAAAAATACGAGTATCCGCTATAAAATGTAATGCAACAATAATTTTTAATGAGCAAAGAAAAAGCCATATCAAATGACAATAATTATCATTCCTTGGATAAAAAAATATTAAAAGAATATAATAGACAAAGGAAGCATAAGATGAGAAAACATCTTTGTCATGCTCCATTCAAATCACTTACATTTTTTCTTGCTGGTGAAATCCTTGCTTGTTGGTATAATAAGCAATATATACTAGGGCATTATCCTGAGGATAAGATAAAAGATATATGGTTTGGAGAAAAAGCTGAAAAACTTCGTAATCATATTCTGAATAATGATCTTTCTCTTGGATGCTACGAGTGTAATAGGCATTTTAAAGATAAGAATTTTCATTCTACAGGAGCATGGCAATACGATAGACTTACTGAAAAAGCAAGTCAATATCCAATATCTTTAGATTTTCAAATAAGTAATGTTTGTAATTTGGAGTGCATAATGTGTCACGGAGAATATTCTTCTTCTATCAGACAAAACCGAGAAAAAAAAGCACCTTATCCAAATTTCTACGATTCTGATTTTGTAAAACAGTTAGAAGAATTTATTCCTCACCTTAAAAGAGCATCATTTACCGGAGGTGAAGTTTTTCTTATTAAGATATATCATGAAATTTGGGAAAAGATTTACCAATTAAATCCCGATACCCTAATTTCTATTACAACAAACGGAAATATTCTTGACCAGAAAGCAAAACAAATGCTTGAAAAGCTAAGGTTTAATATTACACTTTCTATAGATTCTATAAAAAAAGAAAGTTATGAAATCATAAGAAAAAATGCAAATTATGAAAAAATGATTGCCAATCTTGACTATTATATTCAATATACACGAAACAAAAAAACCACTTTATCAACACGAATTAATCCTATGAAACAAAACTGGCATGAGTTGCCGGAATTATACCAATATCTGAACGATAGAAATGTGCGATTGTTTTTTAATACCGTTATTTTTCCGTCATACTGTTCGTTATGGAACCTTGAATCGGTAAAACTAAAAGAAGTAATAGATTATCTGTCGGGATTTTCTTTTAAATCCTCATCAAGAATTCAAAAAAATAATAGTGATAGCTATCGCAATTTAATTGAACAAATGAAAAGTTGGCACAAAAAATCTGTTGAAAGAGAAAAAAAATACCCGGAGATAAACAATTATAATATTGATCAATTACAAAAGCTTCTGATAAAAGAGGTTGAGAAATACCTCAACAATTCTGATCTATTTAATACAGAGGAAAAAACATTTTTTATTGACTTCTTTAAAGATGTGATGTTTGCATGTAAGCAGGAAATAACCAACGAAGAACAACTAAAAAATGCTCTTATTCATTATCTTGGATTCCCTGTTAACAGGTTGGTGGACGAATTTAAAATACGAAACATAGAAAAACTGGTAGATATTACCAGGCAGGCAGGACAAACAGACCAGTCGCAATTTTATTAAAAGGAAATATCTTTTAACAGTACTTTGAATTATTGCAGAATAAAATTAATTTTATGCCACAATATTTAATATTATAGAATGTTGGAAATATTTTCAAATACATGTTGATTACGACGAATGACTAAAAGCAATGATCAAAATAAAAATGCATATCAATAAATATGCAGATTTTTCCCCAAAAGAAAATACATTGATAATTTATTATGAAGATATATTAAATGATAGGCAAGAAGAGACAGGTAAAGCTCTAGACTTTTTAGGAGTAGATAAATTAGAGCTAAAAACCATGCTTAAAAAAATTAATGACAAAAAATTATACGATATTGTTAGCAATTATACTGAACTAAAAGATAAGTTTAAGGGAACAGAGTGGTATCAGTTCCTGGATGATTAAAACTTGAATAATATTTTTTCTTAGAACTTCGAATAATGTCAAATCGAAACAATAATATAGTATTAAGCATAGGAATTATGACCTTTAATCATGGGGCATTTATTTCTAAGTTTCTTATAAGCATATTTAATCAAAAAGTAAATTTTAATTATGAAGTTGTTGTTGTTGACGATGCATCAACAGATAATACTACTAATATCTTAAAAGAATTTAAAAATGATTATCCTGATAAAATTAAGTTGTTTTTAAATGAAAACAATATGGGAGTCATTCATAATGCAATCTTACTTTCAGAAAATTGCAAAGGAAAATATCTTAGTTTTATGGATGGGGATGATTATTGGATATATGTAGACAAACTTCAGGAACAAGTAGATTTTCTTGAATCGCACAATGATTATACAGGGTGTTTCCACGATGCACAAATCATAAGCACAAATCCATCTAATACTGATAGCAAGTTGTATGAGAAACAACATTTTAACGAACATAGTTCCTACTCATCATTAAATAGATATTATACCGATTTTTTGCCAAAATACCTGATAAACAGAAATATTATTCCTACCGCATCATTAATATTCAGGCAAATTGACCTTACAAAATTTCTAAATGATTTTAATGATATTAAATTATCTCTTAACTGGGCAGTTCATTTATTCATAATAAAAGGCAGTAAGTTCAGATATATTGATAAACAATGGTCGGCTTATAACGACCATCCTGATGGAGTTTCAAAAAAATACAAATACAGCGAATTTATAAATACAAATATTAAAGTCTTAAACCGATTTAAATCAATAAAAGAATTTAAAAAACTCAGATCGGAATTGTACAGATCATTAAGCAGGGAATATAAATTTCTTTATCACTGTACAAAACAACAAAGGTTTCCATTTATGGCAATATTAAACTACATAAGGTGTTACAGTATATTTTGTTTATATAAATTGTTTGGTATATAGATGAGCGTTTTAATTCATATAGGATATCCAAAGACAGGAACAACCTGGTTGCAGACATGTGTATTTAATAATGTGCAAGACACTCACTTTATTGGTCCAGATAAATCAATTGTTCGACATCTCTCGGATAAAATTAAGGAACCTAATCTTTCTCAGATAGAAAAAGTTTTTTTCAATACTGATAAAAATATAATTTATTCCGATCCTGAATTAAGTGGTCTAATAAGTTTCGATTGGAATAATGGAGAAAACAGTGAAATTATTGCCAAAAGGTTAAAGAAACTCTTTACAGATGCAAAAATTTTGATAATAATAAGAAATCAATTAGATTTTCTAGCATCAGGTTATGCATATTATATTAGAAAGGGGGGTACATTTAAGTTTAAGAAGTATATTGAAAAGATAAAAAATAATGAATCGGGGTTTTCTCTTGAATATCTGAAATATCATAAGCTAATTGAACAATACCAAAGCATTTTTGGACAAGAGAACGTAAAAGTATATTTGTATGAAGAATTGCAGAACGACAAAAAAGGCTTTTTGAAAAATCTATCGGAATCATTTAACTGGGAAATTGACAAATTAAACATTGATTTCTCAAAGAAAAATCAACGCTTAAGAAAAGGACTTTTACATTTTATGCGGGTTTTTAATTATTTTACCAAAAAAGAGGTTTCAGAAAAAAGCTATATCTTTAATTTACCTTTTATATATAGTAAGTTAAATAATAAATACGAATACTTTAATTATTATAAGTGTTTTGGTTTGCCACTTAAAACAAGTAATGTTATTAAAGATGATAATCTGCATTTTTTTAAAAAATATTTTAAAGATTCAAATATAAATTTATGCAGATTTGTAGACAAAGAACTATTGAAAAAATATAATTATCCATTATAGTATATGTGCGGAATAATTGGACAAATAAATAGTCGTCAACCGGTAGATAAAATCCTTTTTGAACAAATGCGAGATACACTTGTTCATAGAGGACCTGATGGATATGGACTTTATTTGTCTGAAGACAAGAAAGCCGCTTTAGGACACAGAAGACTTTCTCTTATCGATTTAAGCGATAATGCATCACAACCAATACACAATGAAAATAAAACAATTTGGATTACTGTAAATGGCGAGATATATAACTATAGGCAACTTAAAAAAGAGTTAACTGAAAAAGGACATAATTTCTACACAAATACCGATTCAGAGGTTATTGTACATGCTTATGAAGAATGGAATACTGAATTGTTCAATAAACTTAAGGGTATGTTCTCTATTGGTATTTGGGATGAGAAGAGTAAAAAACTGATTTTGGCACGCGATAGATTTGGAATTAAGCCTTTATATTATTTTGCAGATAAAGATAAATTTATTTTTGCGTCAGAAATAAAAGGAATAATTAAAAACTGCAAAGTCCCACGGAATATTAATTACTCATCATTTTGCAATTATTTTACATACAGATATATTCCAAGTCCTGAAACAATTTGGGAAAACATATACAAATTGCCACCAGCACATTTTCTTACATTTGAAAACGATACGATTAGTACAACAAAATACTGGGAATTAAAAGTTAGAGAAAACAGACCTAATGAAAAAGAAGCAATTGATATAGTTAATAATTATTTGTCAAATTCTGTTAAAGATCATTTACAAGCAGATGTTGATGTTGGTACATTTCTAAGCGGGGGGTATGATTCCAGTGCATTGGTATATTATCAAAACCTATTAAATTACAGAGGAAAAACATTCTCATTAGGATTTGAAAATTGGAACATGAGCGAGCATAAGTTTGCTAAGATAGTTTCTGATAAATTCAATACTATGCATGAAGAAGAAATTATATCTGTTGACAATTATGAAAATATTGACCAATTGTTATATTACTACGACGAACCCATTGCTGATATTTCAATATTGCCAACATACATGGTAAGCCAACTTGCGTCAAAAGGAGTTAAAGCAGTTGTCTCAGGCGAAGGTGCAGATGAGATATTTGCAGGTTATACATGGCAAACAAATGACCTAAGTAATTATGACTTTAAGTCAAAGTTATATTATCTATACAAAAATTATTTGTCGAGAAAATCAAATAAATATTCTGTAAAAGATTATTCAGAGGCAATGTCAATGGGGCTATACGACACAAGCAGTCTACATAGACTATTAAATAAAGATTTATCTTCAAATATTCCTGACGATCCTTTTTGGTTTTACTCAAAATTCTATAAACCGGAATTATCTGAAGTAAAACGATTTCAGTATCTCGATATAAATACTTTTATGCAGGAGCTTATTCTTACAAAGATTGACAGGGCAAGCATGGCAAATTCGCTAGAAGTAAGAGTACCTTTTCTTGACCATAATCTGGTTGAATATATGTTTAGTTTGAACGAAGATGTATATTTGAAGAAAAATATAAAGAAGTTTTTATTGTATGAAAATATAAAGAACCATTTACCACAAATAATATTAAATCGAAAAAAGCAGGGCTTTGTGGGACCGGATAGATTTTACAACAATAAAACATGGTATAAAGAATTAATAATGAATGGCAAATTATTAAAAGAAAAAATAATTGATAAAACGGAAGTTGATAATCTATTAGCAAGAAACGACTATTGGAGATTATGGAAAATAGCAATAATGGAGTTATGGTACTCTAAATGGAATTAGCATGATTGATAAAAATAAGATAAAAAGATATAATAAAACACGGACATTTTCTAAAAGAAAAATAATTTGTCATGCTCCTGAGAAAACATTGCGCTTTTCTTTATCGGGAAATATCTTAGCCTGTTGTTATAATCGTAAATATTCCCTTGGAAAATTTCCCGAAGACAATTTGCATGACATATGGTTTGGCAATAAACGAAAAGTACTGGCTAACAGAATTTTTGAAAACGACTTTTCTCTTGGCTGCCATAAGTGTAAGGATGAGATTATTAACGAAAACTTCAATAGTGTTGGAGCCAAGCAATATGATTATTTACAAGAATCATCATTAGGTTTTCCTGTAATGTTCGATTTTGAAATTAGCAATATCTGCAATCTGGAATGCATTATGTGTAGTGGTGAAAATTCTTCATTAATCAGAAAAAACATAGAAAAACTACCACCATTAATTAGTCCGTATAATGATGATTTTGTATATCAACTTCAAGAGTTTTTGCCACATCTTAGGGAGGCACGATTTGTAGGAGGAGAACCATTTCTTATGGACATAAACTATAAGATTTGGGAGAAAATAATTGAATTAAATCCCAATATTGAAATATCGGTACTTACAAATGGAACTATTTTCAATGACAGGATCAAAGACTTGCTGAAAAAAGGAAATTTTAAGATATCTATTTCAATCGATTCATTTAATAAACAAACTTATGAAAGTATAAGAAAAAATGCAGATTTTGAAGAGGTAATGAGCAACTTAAAGTATTTTCATTCTCATTCAAAAGAAAATAAATACACTTTTAATATAAATATTTGTCCTATAAGACAAAATTGGAAGGAATTGCCTGAAATTGTAAATTATTGTAATAAAAATAATTTTAATATAATTTTTCATACAGTTGTTTTTCCTCCAAATACATCATTATGGAATTTAAGTAAGGAGGAGTTAACCAGGATTATAGAATTTTTGAATAAGAGCAAATTTAAAGGCAAAACAAAACAGGAAAAAGCAAATGAAGCAGTTTACAATAACCTTATAAAACAACTTGAAAACTGGGAAGAAAAATCTTATGATAAAAAATCGGATAACATGCTTTATAATATGACTGTTGAGGAACTGAAGCAATCCTTATACCGTAAGATAAAAGAGCAATCCGAAAAAGATAAGTATATTGATACTATTGAAAAATCTTTTGAAACAATACAGGATTTTGAAATAATTCATAAAGCACTGATTTCTTTGAATAAAATGTCTGTAAAAGATATAATTGCAGAAATTGAAATAAGCACACAAGAAAAAATTACAGAAAGAATTAAAACAGCAGCCAGAATTTGAAAAACAAGAAAGAATATAATCCTATTGCAAAAAACTTTTTGAAAGGATACAATAAAATTAGGTCGCGAAAGAAAAGAAGAGTTCTTTGTCATGCTCCTTTCAAAACCTTGTTCTTTTCACAATATGGAGAAATTTTCACATGTTTTTACAATAAAAAAGAGAAGTTGGGCATGTATCCAGAAGACTCAATTAATGATATTTGGTTTGGAGACAAATTAAAGACTTTACGTGAGTATATAAGTAATAATGATTTGTCATATGGCTGCGAAGACTGCAAAAGGTATTTAGAAAAAGAGAATTATTATTCTGTTGGAGCATGGAGGTACGATTATTTACCAACAGGAAACAATAATTATCCTATTTCAATGGATTTTCAGATAAGTAATAAATGTAATCTTCAGTGCATAATGTGTAGTGGAGAGAATTCTGAATTAGTTAGAAAGAATAGAGAAAAAAACCTGCCTTATGAAAATCCTTATGATGAGAATTTTGTAAAACAATTATCACCATTTTTATTAAATCTACAAGAAATATCATTTACTGGAGGAGAGCCTTTTATTATTGATATTTACTATAAAATTTGGGATGAAATAATAAAAATAAATCCTAAAATTAAAATATCAATTACAACTAACGGAACAATCTTAAACGATAAAGTAAAATATTATTTAAACAAGTTAAAGTTTAATATCACCCTATCTATTGACTCTTTAGATAAAAAGAACCTTGAATCAATAAGGGTAAGTTCAAATCTAGATAACATTTTAGAAAATCTCGCATTTTTTCAGGGATATACAAAACAAAAAGGTACTACATTAAATGTAAAAATATGCCCAATGCAGCAAAACTGGAAAGATATTCCAGACTTGATTTCATATTTGAATAACTTAAATATTCCTGCAATTTTTAATAATGTACTTTTTCCTCCATATTGTTCATTATGGAATTTAAGTCATGTAAGATTAAAAGAAATTCATGAATATTTAAAAGCACAAAAGTTTAGTGCGAAAACATCAATTCAAAAAGATAATATTGATAGATATAGAAATCTTGTAAGACAAATAAAAAACTGGGAAGATGAATCTTTATTAAGAGAGAGTGAACTACAACCTGAAGATATTGGAGAATTGAAAGAAATATTTAAAAATAAAATATGCGAATATTTTAAAAATGATGCAACATCAACAATTGATGAAAGGGAAATTAAAATCAAAAAATATTTAAAAATTTCAGAAGAAATGTTCTTAGATGTTATTGATGAAAATACTTTGAGAAAATCTTTACAATACTTTATTAATTTGCCTATAGATAGGGTTGTTGGAGAAATGGAATTTAGAACAATTGAAAAGCTTAAGGAAAGAGTAGGGCAAGCTGGAAACAATATAAACAAATAGTAAATGAACAATATAGGTAGTCGTAAATATTATCTAAAAGCTCTTTTGTTGTGGCCAATCAAAATACCTCTATCTTATATATTGTCATTTTTTTACAACTCAGAATTTATTGAACAATCAAAATTAAGTTCATATAACAAAAGCCGAATCCCAGGTCCAAAAAAAACATTTTGTCATGCTCCTGAAAAAAATATTTATTTCTCAAACACAGGAAGAGTCTCGGCATGCTGCTACAATCAAGATTATCCATTGGGTTATTATGGAGAAGACAATCTAGAAGAACTTTTAAACAGTTCAAACAAGAAACTCTTAGTTAAAAACCTTAAAAACAATAATCTCTCAACTGGATGTGAATATTGTCAAAATCTGATTGATTCTGAAAGCTACAAAGCAATGGGGTCACACAGGTATGATATGATTCCTCTTGATAAGAATTATCCGACAATGATGGAGTTTGAGTTGAGCAATATGTGCAATCTTGCTTGTATAATGTGCTCTCCATTATATTCTTCTAAATTAGAACAAGAAGAGAATTCAGGTAAAGAAAGAAAAACTATTTATGGCAAAAACTTTTTGAAAGAATTAGAAGAGTTTATACCCCATCTTCATAAGGCTAGATTTTTTGGAGGAGAACCATTTTTAATAGATATCTACTATGAAATATGGGAAATGATTATTAAACTAAATCCCAAGTGCGAAATTGCTGTTCAAACAAATGCTTCAATTTTAAATGAGAAAATTAAACAATTATTAAATAAAGGCAATTTTAGATTGAACATCTCTATAGACTCACTTAAAAAAGACAATTATGAGTTTATTAGAAAAGGTGCAAATTTTAAGCAAATAATGAATAATGTCAATTATTATAAAGAATATTCAAAGCTTAAAAGAAATCCATTATTCTTTTCAATTTGTCCTATGAGACAGAATTGGATGGACATACCAGAGCTAGTCAATTATTGTAATGAAAATAACATTTTTATAAATTTTAGTACTGTAAATAATCCATATGAATGTTCAATTATTAATATGCATCATAAGGAGATTAATGAAATAGTTGAATTATATAGTAATCAAAAATTAAATTCTTCAAATTTTGCACAAAGAGAAAATCGGAAACATTTTATAGGATTAATTAATCAAATTCGTGAATGGTACAAGCTTGCATGTGATATTGAGATAAGCCAAAAGACCTATCCTATTGAAGATATTAAAGAAATATTAAAAAGTAAATTTAAAGATTTAAATAATAAAGAAGTAATTGAAAAGTTTGAAAATATTTTTGCAAAATTTCCATCTCAAATTGAATTATCGGACTATCATCTTAATAAAATTAAGAAATTGAAAAATTCGCAATTTGAGAAAGCACTATCAGAGAAGAGTGAAGATTTTTTAAAGATTAAGCTAAATAACTTGTTAAATTTAAATCGAATAAAATAAATGGGCCATTAAAAAATGAGCAGTTTTAACAATGTGATATTTCCAAAGGTGATACAATTATTAATTTTAATTCTGATTTTAAACACACAATTAAATTCTCAGAATGACACATTAATTTATAATATTGATATTAAGAACCCTCATAAAACAGCATTTTGTTTAAAAAACAATAGCAACACATTTATATCTTTTAAATTAAAATTAAACAACAAATTTTTTTATAATGATTCTGAAATAGTTTCTTACATAAATTCTGTTTATAACAATTATTCAGATGAATTATTATATCAAAAAGCATGGAGATTTGTTATTGACAACACTATTCATAAAACTCCGCTTACATATAATAGATGGCAACATAATCCATATATATTTCTAAATTCAATTGGTTTTGGTTATTGCGATGATATTAATACTAATTTATCTATATTATGGAAAATACTGGGTTATGAATCCAGAGTTTGTGACCTAAATGGTCATGTAGTATGCGAAATTAAAATTAATGACAGATGGGAATGTTATGACGCAGATTTTGGAGCTTATCATATTAATGCAAATAATAATGTTGCTAATATTGACGAACTTGAAAATAATATTGACTTATTTAAAAAATCTAACACAATAGAATATATAAATCATAACAGTACTAACAAGTTGATTAATACAAAAAAATACATATCGTTTTATCAAACTAAAGATAACCATGCAAATAATTGGTACGATTCATTCCCTGGATTTTATCCCGATAATTTTAATTTGCCACCTAATTCAATTTTAGAATTTCCGGGCAAATATATAGACTCGATAAAAACACAATTCGATGTAATAAAAAACACAACATCAAATGCTAAACTTACTATTCCAAAATCTTGGACAGGGGAAATATATCAACCATTGCAATTAGTTGCAATTGAAGGTAAGGGTAAAATAAAGATTGATAATATATCTTTTGAAATAGGAACAAAAGAGTTTAATACATTTTTAAGAAAAAATAATAAAATATTAACTTCATTTGAACTTATTGAATCAAATTCGGAAATTATTGCAATATATTTTGTTAATCCATATTTATTAAAAGTTTTTAATAATAAATTAATGCTTACAGGAAATAACATTGATTTAATTGAATGTAATACAATAAATTTAAATGAATCGGAATACATTGGTTATGGCTTGATTGATAATGTCAAAATAAAAGAAATTGTAAAAAAACTAAATAATAGAAATAATATAATAGTGAAAAATAAAACCGATTTTTATAAAAAGGTTGAAGATTACTTTTTAATTGAGAACACAGACAATGATACAAAAAATAAAATTTATAAAAATATTGAAACTATTTTTTCAAAAATTAATGCCAATAAACATACTGTGTTTTATACATACATGAGTAAAAATGTTTTTTTTGCAATGTTTATGCATGAAATTGATGATCTAAATAGTAAAATGATTAATAAAATGATAACTCATTTTAGTGGGAAGAAATAACAATTAAACAACACTGCAGCCTTAAGTTTAATGAGTGAAAAAAAGAACATATTTGTATATGCTGTTTGTGGAGATAATATTCATATCGAAACATTAAATTTTTCGTTGCTATATTTAAAGCATTTCAGCAAAAACAACATAATTGTTGTTACTGATAGCAAAAGGAATAAAATAAATATTGAGCACGACACAATAATGGACATTGATACGCCCAAAGAGTTTACAAATCATCAGGCAAGCATTTATTTAAAAACAGGTTTGCATAAATACTTAGATTTAGCTCATAATTATTGTTACATAGATAGCGATGTAATAGCTGTAAATAATAAGGTAGATGAAATTTTTGATCACAATTTAGGAATAGTAACTTTTGCTAATGACCATTGCAAATTTGATGAATTCAGCCCTTATGGAATTAATTGTGGGTGTACCGAAAGATCGGAAAGATCAAAAAGCAAATTTGATGAACTTCAAAAAAAATATTATCCCGAATTTGTTCCCGATTCAATTTTTACATCGCAAGAAGCCCGACAATTATATTGCGACTTATATAATGTAAAACAAAATCCGGTATCTAATATTCATATTGTTTTCAAATATATTTTTCAAAAAATTCTACTTCCTTATAAGTATTTTAGATTAAACAAATTTTTTAAATACGATAAAAAAAGAAAAGTTTGGATAAACAATAATAATGAAATTGTGATGTCTGATATTTTAAGTTCATACAAAGAAATTGAAAATAACAGTGATCTTAGGTTTCACAGATTTAAAAAATATTGGAAAGATAAGGAAAATAGCAACATTTTTAAATTACAATGCGACCATTTGCACCAAGAGATATTAAATAAATTTAATATAAAGATATATCCTAAAGATTGGCAGCACTGGAACGGAGGTGTTTTTTTGTTTAATAAAAGATCGGTAGAATTTCTTAACTCATGGCATGATCTAACAATGAGCATGTTTAAAGAACCAAATTGGAAAACCAGAGATCAGGCTACTTTGGCAGTAACAACATGGAAATTTAATTTGCAACATCTGCAAACATTACCCGTGAATTTTAATTTTATTGCAGATTTTTATAAACCCGAAATTTCTTTTAGTAAAGAAAAAGGATTTACCACCAATAATTTTAAAACTACATTTAAGCCTTACTTTATTCATGTATATCACCACTTTGGAGACGATAATTGGAATATCTGGCAATATATAAAAGGCTTATCTGTTTATAAGCCTCTGGAAAATTCAAACAAATGATAAAAGTGTTATTTTTAAACAACTGTGTTATTCCGAACGAAGTGAGGAATCTATTTTTTATACTTTTACAAAATTGAATCATAATTATTTTGTTTATATATTTGCATCAAAATCACATAATAAATAATGCCGAAAATAATTACAAATAAAAAACAATCAATTTATCAAAGCTTAAAAAAGTTATTTGTAAACAGGTCATTAATTCTTGCATTTGTCAAAAGAGATCTAAAAATTCAGTATGCACAAACTTTTTTTGGTGTACTTTTATTAGTATTTCAACCTCTTATTGCAATCACTGTTTATACGTTGTTTTTTAATAATATTATTAAGCTTGATACTGGAGATATTCCTTATCCTGTTTTTGTTTTTAGTGGCATTTTATTTTGGCAATATTTTCTCTTTGTAGTTATTAATAGTAGTAACGGTTTAATTATTAATCAGAATCTAATTACAAAAATTGCATTTCCAAAACTTATGGTGGTAATTTCTAAGCCAATAGTGGGCTTGTTGTCTTTTGGCATTAATCTATTAATTTTAACAGCCTTGCTATTTTTCTATAAAATAATTCCAACAATATATCTGTTATCACTGCCAATGCTTATTTTACTGGTTTATTTTACAGGCTTATCTCTTGGAATATGGCTCAACTCATTAACATTAAAATACAGAGACCTGCATCATTTAATACCAACAATTATAGGATATGCCATTTGGATAACACCGGTTTTTTATCCTGTTTCAATTGTTCCAACAAAAATGTTTTTTATTGTATATTTAAATCCTGTTGCCGGGATTATAGAATGGTTTAGATGGACAATTTTTGGAGGAGAAATGCCCTCTTTAAACTATCTCTATGGAATTGCTTTTATATTGATATTTCTTATTATTGGATTATTCTATTTTAATAGGGTTGAACATAAAATAGCTGATAAAGTATAATGGAACATAATATTATAAATATTGAGAATTTAACAAAGAAATACTATTTAAATAAAAGTAATAATATTATTCCATTTTTTAACATTACCACAAAATCCAACAAAATTGAGATTCCGGCATTAACCAACATTAATTTAAAAATAAAACATGGAGAATCAATTGGAATAATTGGCGATAATGGAGCAGGAAAAACAACCTTGTTAAAGCTTATAAGTGAAATAACCAGACCAAGTACAGGAAGAATTGAACTGTATGGAAATGTAGCATCATTTTTTGATATTGGATTTAGTTTTCATCCTGATTTATCTGGACTAGACAATATCTATTTTATTTCAAATTTAATGGGTTTTACTAATAAACAGGTTAAGCCAAAAATTAATGATTTAATTGATTTTAGTGAAATTGGGGATAGAATCAATACTCAAGTTAAATTTTATTCACGTGGAATGAAAATTAAACTTGCTTTTTCAATTATTGCATTTATAGAAGCTGATATTTTGCTATTTGATGAAATTTCTTTTTTAGGAGAGGATATTAAATTCCGCAAAAAGATTAATCAACGATTACAAGAATTAAAAAATAAAAAAACAATTTTATTAGTTAGTCATTATTTAGAAGACATAAAAAAACTCTGTGATAGAGTTGTGTGGTTAGAAAACGGGGAAATTAAGAAAATTGGAATAACACAAGAGGTCATAAATGATTATATTGAATTTAATACAATAAAATGAGAACTTACCTAATTATAGGCGGATTAGGATTTATTGGACATAATATTGCCAAGCAATTAATTATTAATTCCAATAATAAGGTAATAATATATGATGCTTATAAACATTTTCTGCCTTTCAATATTGATGAATGGAAGAAAAGCATAGAATATAGGACAAATGAAATAACTAATAAAAATCTTAAAATAATAGAAGGAGATTGTTTAGATGATAAATTATTAAAAAGTACAATCAACGAATATAAACCAGATATTATTTTTCATCTATCTTCTCTGCCAATAGCAGGTATTGCTAATAATCTTCCTTTGGAAGCAAAGTTAAATATTTTTGACTCAACATTTACATTGCTTGAGATTTTGAAAGATTTAAGATTCCCTTGCCCAAAACTTGTTTTTTCCTCCTCCTCAATGGTTTATGGACATTTTAATAGAGATGATAATAATGATGTAATACATGCAAATGAAAACCAAAGATGTGTTCCAATAGGAATTTATGGAGCAATGAAACTTAGTTGTGAAAACATAATTAGAGCTTATTATTATAAATATAAGATACCATATACAATAATTCGTCCTTCGGCAGTATATGGTCCAAGTGATTGTAACATGAGAGTTACAGAAATATTTATTAAAAATGCACTCAAAAAAGAAGCTTTAATTCTGGATGATGGAGGATGTCATAAATTAGATTTCACTTATGTTACCGATACGGCAAAGGGGTTTGTGTTGGCGGCTGATAATAAGGCTTCTGTCGGAGAAACATTTAATATTTCTGCAGGCAATGGCAGACAAATTAAAGAACTTGCGCAAATTATTGAACAATATATACCGGAAACAAAAATAAAAGATGGAACACTATTTCCATATAGACCAAACAGAGGTTCTCTTAATATTAAAAAAGCTGAAAGATTATTAGGATTTAAACCCGAATATGATTTGGAAACCGGAATGAAATTATATTTGAATTTTTTACAAAAATAGAATAAATTTATGTCCGAAATTAAAATACCATATCACGGATTAAAAAGATTTTATGAAAATAATAGATTAGAAATTTTAAATAAAATCGACAATGCATTTTGTGATGGTCAGTTTTTAAAAGGAGATGAAAATAAAAAACTTGAACATAACATTGCTAAATTTTGTAATAGAAAATATGCACATACTGTTTCTAGTTGCACAGATGCACTATACTTTGCATTAAAATCATTAGGGATAGAAACAGGAGATGAGGTTATTGTAACAAATTTCTCATTTATTTCTTCTGCTACATCTATACTACGTGCAGGGGCAAAGCCCGTTTTTGTTGATATAGATGCGGATAGTTTTTTAATGGATCTAAGCCAAATTGAAAATGTAATCACTAAAAATACAAAAGCAATTATTGCAGTACAATTATTTGGGCAAACACTTGATTTTATAAAATTAGAGAGTATTGCTAAAAAACATGATATTCTTATTGTAGAAGATGCTGCTCAATCATTGGGCAGTGAAAAGAATAACAGGAAATCTGGCAGTCTAGGAGATTTAAGTTGTGTGAGTTTTGATCCTACAAAAATTATTGGTGCTTTTGGTACAGGAGGTGCAATACTTACAGATAATCAAGATATATACAATAGGCTAAAATTATTTACAAGTAATGGAAAAAGAAATAATGACTTCATTGAATTAGCTTATAATAGTCAAATTACTACAGCTCAAGCAAGTCTTCTTGACTGGCAATTAGAAAATATTGAAGAGATAATAGATAAAAGACAAAATATTGCTAAACAATACAATGAGTATTTAAAAGCAATTGATGAAATAAAAACACCTAATGAAGAAGAAGGATGTAAGCACATTTATCATAAATATGTAATACAGACAAATAGAAGAGATGAGTTACAGGAACACCTTAAAAATAATGAGATTCAAACACTAATTCATTATTCTCATATTCTTGAAAATAATTCAGTATTTACTAAAAGTAATAGCATAAAAAACAATTCAAATATTGCAGAAAAATTAAGCAAAGAAGTCCTTTCTTTACCAATATATCCAGAATTGTTAAACGAAGAAATTTTATATATTTGTAATTCAATTAAATCTTTTTTTAATAAATAGTTATGATTATTGTTGGTGCAGGTGGTTTAGGTATTGAAATTCTTGGCATTTTGATTAATGATGATTATTCAGGAGAAATATGTTTCTTTGATGAAAATAAAGAGCATAATAGCTTGTTATTTAATAAGTATAGAGTTTATTCTGACCCCATATTCTTAAAGAAGCATCTTATTAATAATGATAATAATTTTGTAACAGGTATTGGTAATCCTAGAATTAGAGAAAAAGTGAGCAGAAAAATTATTTCTCTCGGGGGTAAATTAGCTCATATTATATCCAAAAATGTGTCAATTTTTAGTAATATTAAGATATCTGATGGCACAATTATTCAACCAGGCGTGGGAATGTCACATGGTATTGAGATGGGTGACAGTCTTGCAATACATTTAAATGCTACTATTGGTCACGCAACAAAAATTGGGAAATATGTAAATATTGGCCCAAATTCATCAATTATTGGCCCAACTGAAATATGTGATTATGCATATATTGGAGCACAATCTGTTGTTTTACCAGGTTTAAGGATTGGTAAACAGGCTATAATACCTGCCGGATCAAGAGTAGATTGTGATGTTCCAGATTATTCAACTTATCCTATTTAGTTTTTTTAGGAGAATAATAAAGTCCTCCAAATTTAGCCATTCTTGTATAATTTTTAAAGTTCTTTTCTACTTGTTCTTCCATTTCTTTTAATTCAGATTCTGATAATTCGTCAATAAAACATGTAGGGTCAGAACCAAACACGTTACCTGTAAGATAATAGGAATAAGCTCTACAACCACCGCATATATTGGTATATTTACAATTGCCGCACTTCCCTTCAAACTTATCTCTTTCTACAATTTTTGTAAATAGTTCTGATTTATAAAGTATGTCACTGAGATTTTGTTCACGGATATTGCCTCCTGACAAATTGTCTCCAAGCAAAGGACAAGGAGCAACATCTCCAACAGGATTTATAGAGTAAAAAGAGCCACACCAACATCCAACAGAAGGATTTGTGGGCAATTTATTTTCTTTTAATTTTTGACCAGAAATTTTTTCATATTTTTCAGGATCTAAAAAGAAAGGAACATAGCTAACATAACCATGGTAATATTTTCTTAAAGCAGGGTGGAGCTTTTCTTTCATTATTTTTTTATCAAACATATATTCCCTATTATCTACATTTCTAGGAACAAAAGGAATTCGGTTAAATGGAAGATTAAGTTCTCGTATGTTTTTTATAGTATTTGCAAAACTGTCACAATTAAATGATCCCATAGTAACGCATATATTCATGTTTACATTATGTTGTTCAAGCTTATTAATTGTTTTTAATGTAAATTCTGTTTCAACATCTCTTGTATCTTTATTCTTATCATCAAAAGAATTTACACCTAAGGAAATAAGAATGTTATCACCTAATATTTTTTTAAGTTTCAGAATATTCTTTTCATCTAGTGTTGAGCCATTACTTGCTATCCCTATTTTAAATCCTTTTTTATTTGAAAAATCAAGAAGTTCAAAAGCATCTTCTCTTAATAAAAATTCACCTCCTGAAAAATCAACAAATCTTGTTCCTAATTCATACCCGGGAATAAGTATTTTTTCAATAATTTCATCGTAAGTTAATTCCTTTTCTTCTTTGTAAATACCATTTGACCCACTTGAACAATATTTACAAGAAAAATTACATTTTCTTGTTGCTTCTATGTATAATGTGTGATATTTCCCAAGCATAATTTTTCAAATAATTAACAAATTTACAATTATTTATACTATTTTTATATTTTAAAGAAAATAAAACTATGAGCAAAATAATAGATTGGGTACTTATTCTAGGTGGATCAAGCGGTTTTGGCTTAGCAACAGCCAAATATTTTGCGGTAAAAGGATATAATATAATAATAGTTCACAGAGACAAGCGGTCTGAAATAGAAAAGATTAACAAGGAGTTTGAAACCATTAAAGAAAATAATGTTAAACTAATTTGTGTAAATACAAATGCCGTTACACAAGAAGGCAGAATAAAAACAATTGAAACAATTAAAAAAGAATTTTCAGAAAACGATAAAATAAAACTATTGCTTCATTCTATTGCTGATGGCAATACGCAACAAATTAATGCTAAATCTATTGAAGAACTTGAAAATTCATTCCTGTATTCAATTAATTCAATGGGAACCAGTTTTGTTTTATGGGCAAGAGCTTTAGTAGATTATGGCCTTTTTTCTGATAATGCAAAAATTATTGGATTAACTTCAGAGGGAAGTTACAGGTATATATCGGGTTATTCTCAAGTTGGAGCTGCAAAATCAGTACTTGAAAATATATGTAGAAGCTTAGCTGTAGAATATGCAAGGTATAATATAACAACAAATATTATTAACCCCGGAATTACAGATACAAAGGCTCTTAGAGCTTTACCAAAATGTGATTATTTAATCAAAACAGCTAAAAGTAAGAATCCATTTAAAAGATTAACAATACCCGAAGATGTTGCAAAAGTTATTTGGTTATTGGCTCAAGATGAAGCTAATTGGATAAATGGAGAAATAATTAGAGTTGATGGAGGCGAGCAGATAGTTTACTAAAATGTCAAGAATATTCAATAAAATATTACTATGCCTTCCCTATTTATCACCTTTTTTATTTGTTGATGACATAATTGAAATATCTGATAAACACATTATAGGTGAATACACATACAAAAGTGATGAATACTTTTATAAAGGACATTTTAAAAACAATCCGGTTACACCCGGAGTAATACTAATAGAAACGATGGGGCAAATCGGATTAGTATGTTTTGCGATCTATCTTTCAGAATATAAATTTGATAATATTCCTTTATTGTCGTATGTTAATTCAGAGTTCTTTATGTCGGTTAAGCCAAATGAAAAAGTCTTTGTAAGATCAGATAAAATATATTTTAGGAACAATACTCTAAAATGTAAAATAGAAATGAAAAAAGAAGATGGCAGTCAAGTTGCCAATTTAGAAGCGATATTAAAATTGAATCAACATGGATAAAAGAGTTGTAATTACCGGTATGGGTGTTGTTTCTCCAATTGCAACAGGGATAAAAGAATTTCACAATGCTATAAAAGAAAATCGTTCAGGAATTAAATTCATTGAAGAACTCAAAAACTATGGTTTTGCTTGTCAAATTGGAGGTATTCCTGATATTTCCGGGTCAATTTACAATTCAATAATTGAAAAATATAAACTGACCGATTCCAGCAAAATGATAATTTACGCTATAATAGCTGCTTTAGAAGCATGGGAATCTGCAGGCTTTAACGTGCCTGACTATGATTCTAATTTTACCGATTATCAGACAGGTTGTGTTATTGGGAGTGGAATAGGACCTGCTGACATTTTTGGTGAAAAAATCATACCATATACAAATCAAGGGAATATTAAAAAATTAAGAAGTACAATTGTTGAACACAGTATGTTAAGCGGTGCAAGCGCAAATTTAACAGGAATTTTGGCATTAGGGAATCATATTTCAATGAATTCGTCAGCATGTTCAACTGGAACAGAATCAATAATATTAGGATATGAAAGAATAAAAGAAGGAAAAGCTTTGCGTATGATTGTTGGAGGAAGTGAGGCATATTCTCCATATGGTTGGTCAGGCTTTGATAGCATGAGAGTTCTTACACGTTCATTTAATGAAAATCCGCAAAAAGGTAGTAGACCTTTAAGCAATACGGCATCAGGATTTGTTCCCGGAGCAGGGGCAGGAATTTTAATATTGGAAGAATATGAATCAGCCAAAAAAAGAAGTGCTAAAATATATGGGGAAATAATAGGAAGCCATATTAATAGTGGAGGACAAAGAAATGGAGGAACTATGTCTGCTCCAAATTCAGAAGGAGTAATTAAATGTATTACTGAAACTATAAAGTCTTCCAAAATATCATCACAAAAAATAGATTATATTTCAGGACATTTAAGTTCTACTATGGCTGATCCATTAGAAATAAAAAACTGGTCAGAGGCATTAGATAGAAAAAATGATAATTTCCCGTATGTTAACTCATTAAAGTCAATGACAGGTCATTGTATAGGCGCCTCAGGAGCAATTGAAACGATTGCAGGAATTATACAAATGAACAATAATTTTATTCATGCTTCATTAAATAGTGAGGATTTACACACAGATATTGTACAATATGTTTCTAGAGAAAAAATACCTCTTCAAACAATAGAAAATATTAATATTGATTATTTTGTTAAAGCAAGCTTTGGTTTTGGAGATGTTAATTCTTGTATGATTTTAAAAAAATAAGCTTAAAATTATTATCTTTACAATTATTAAATAAAAATAAAATGGATAATCTAAAACAGGAAATATTTGAAATTTTAACAAAATATAGTTTTAATAAAGAGCTAATTAAAAGCGCTACTGAAGAATCAAATATTACTAAAGACCTAAAAATTAACTCTGCCAGGATTGTTGACATTGTTCTTGATGTTGAAGAAAAATATGACATTGAAATTAATGATGAAGAGCTTGAAAATATTCAAACTATAAAGGACATGCTTAACATAATCAATTCTAAATCTAAATAATTACATTGACTTATATTGGCAATGATATTATAGATCTTAATTGCCCGGAAAATCGAAAAAGTTTCCATAATTCAAGATATTTGAATAAATTCCTAACAGCTTCGGAAATAAATTATTGCAAAGGGAAGAATTATTTATACCCATATATTTTTTGGACGTGTAAAGAAAGTTGTTACAAAATACTTTTAAAAAAAGGATTGAATAAAAGCTTTTCTCCAAGAAAATTTCAGGTAAACTTGTTATCATTTGATCAAACAATTACGTCCATCGTCAAATATGAAAACTTTTCTTGTGCTGCATACTCTACAATATCCAATTCACATTTTATTCATACTATTGCCACAAATAATAAATCAATAAAATCACTAATTCAATTTTCAATATTTAACATTAATGAATCACCAATAGACCAAATTGCTGAAATAATTAATATATCTCCAAATTTTTTAACTATCAATAAAAAAAATGGAATACCAATTCTCAAATATAAAAACATGCTTATTCCTTATGATATTTCCATTAGCCATGATGGTGATTTTTACTCTTTTGCTGTATTAAAACAAGAATAGTGTTTTATACAGATTAGTAATCAAATTGGTATTAAATACAATATAGTGTATTTCTATAAATGTTATTTAAGCTTTTCAAATAATTTTCAATAGAATAAAAGGTAGCTTTATTTTTTGCTTTTTCACTTATACTTTCATAGAGCTCTGAATTATTTTTCAAAACAGAAATTTTATTTGCAAGGTCTTTTCCGCTTTTTGGTTTAACAAATAAGCTGTCAATTTTATTTTCAGGAACCTCGTTAACACCGGGAGCATCTGAACAAATTAATGGTATTCCAAGAGCCATGCTTTCTAATTGAACCATTGCAAGACCTTCCCAATATGACGGCAATACAAAACAATCTATTATAGAATAAAACCATTTCATATCAGACATATATCCCTTATAAAATACTGTGTCATTCAAACCATGTTGTTCAATTTTTCTAATCATTTTATTTTGATCAGGACCAACACCAACAATTAAAAATTTAATATCTGTGTTATTTTTTAAAATAGTTGCAGCTTCAATTAGTTCTCTCCATCCTTTCCTTTCAATAATTCTGCCTGCAAATCCAACAATAAAACCCTTAATTTTTAATTCTTCCTTAATTTTCACATCCCTAAAATCAGTATTAAACTTTTGAATATCAACAAAATTGTTTAATACAATTATTTTGTTTTGTGCAACATTTGTTTTTTTATGCAACATTTGTTTAGATGCTTCAGAACAGGAAATAAAAACATCTACCTTTTTACGATATTTTTTTATTAGAAAAGGTAATATTTTCCCCTTATTATAGATCTCTGCATGTTCGTGAAAAACCAATTTAATATTTGAAAAAAACAATTTTTTCATCAAATATCCCATTGTTTGTGAATGAGGCAAATGGCAATGTAAAACATCAATATTATTTGTTTTAATAAATTTTTTCAAACTAAAAATTCTTGCAATTGAAAGTTTATATTTTGAATTAAAACATTTTACATTTTTGTGAGATATTTCTATTTGAGGATTTGTTTTTCGTAATGAAAATAAGAATATATCATAATTGGCAGCTTGCTTTTCAAACAAAGATTTTAAAATTGTTTGAGCGCCACCAAGCCAAAGAGTATCTATTGTGTGTAAAGCTCTCATCTTGTAACAACTTGCTTTAATTTCTTGTCATATTTATCAATAATGTTTTCCCAATTGAATTTATTTTTAAAATCATTCTGAAATTTTTCAGGAACAAAATAATTCAGCAAGTATTTATTTGTGTAATATTTTTCTAAAATATCGGCAACCTGTTCAGAATTTTGATAATTCACAATTTCACCATTTATCCTATCACTAATTAATTCAGAATTCCCACTTGCCGGTGTCGTAATAACATATAAACCACAAGCCAATGCTTCAATGATAGATATTGACATCCCTTCACTTATTGAAGGAGCAATTAGAACAGAAGCAGATTGGTATTCTTCTATCATTTTACTGTAAGGTATTTTGCCAAGAATTTTTACATTATCTTTTAAATTATTACTATCAATAAATTTTTCCATTTTCTTCCTAAGGGGTCCATCTCCCAAAATATTTAAAGTAAAGTCCTCATGTTTATCACTAAATATTTTTATTGCTTTAAGAAGTGTTAGGGGGTCTTTTTGTTTTACCAATCTGCCTACAAAAAGTATTTTCAATCCTTTTTTATGTTTTTCATAGTTTGGATAAAACATATTTTTATCGAATCCGTTCGGAATTAAAATATTCTTATCGTATTCTTTACAAAATCCATCAATATTTGCTTTCATCTCAGCAGTTTGAATGAAATTTGCCAAAGACTTTTTACATATTGATATTATTTTTAAATAGTTTAAAAAATGGGAAAAATAAAGCGATACGGGTTTAACCCATGGAATATCATGTCCGTGTGAAATTATTACGTAAGGGATATTGAATATTTTTAAAATATATTTTGCAACATTGCCTCCCGGTATTGCAAAATTTGCAATACAAATATCAAATTGATTTTTTTGGCAATGTTTTTTCAAAAATTGTTTTGAATAAGATATCCAGGAAAGCATTTCAAGCGGATTAGACCTAAAATTATTTTTACGTTTAGATTTCAATCTTATAATGGTGAGATTATTATTGCTTTCTTCTTCAGGAAGGTTTTCAAACCAAGTTGTAATTATTGTAATATCATGCCCAATTTCAGATAAGCCTTCAGAAATATATTTACTTATAATTCCACCACCACCACCAATTGGAGGATATTCATAATTTAAAACGAGTATTTTTAATTTGTTTGACAAGGTTTATTACGCAAAATTTATAAAAGCCCTAATTCGAGCATTGCTTCTTCTGTCATCATGTTTTTATCCCATGGTGGTTCAAAAGTTAGTTTAACATTTACTTTTTTTACACCACTAATATTTTTAACTTTTTCATTAATTTCTATTAAAATATCATCAGCAACAGGGCAATTGGGAGAGGTAAGTGTCATAACTATTTCAACCCTGTTTTTTTTGTCAATATTGATCTCATATATTAACCCTATTTCATAAATATTAACGGGTATTTCAGGGTCGTAAATTGTTTTTAATACGTTTGTTATTTGTTGTTCGAGTATTACGTTATCAATTTCCATAATTTTATGTAAAATTATATATTTAATAGTAGAAATACAAGAAAATGCAAATATTGCTTTATAGGCAGTTTACCTAAAAGTATATAATAAAAAAGCCTGTTGTTAGCAGGCTTTTTATATGATAATAAAGTTAATAAATAAACATTAAATTACTTTGACATTTACTGCGCTTAATCCTTTTTTACCTTCTTGTAATTCAAATTCTACTGAGTCACCTTCACGAATTTCGTCAATTAACCCGGAAACATGAACAAAATATTCATTTTTTGAATTGTCATCAATAATGAATCCAAATCCTTTAGATTCATTGAAAAATTTTACTGTACCTTTTTTCATTGTTAATGTTAAAATGTTTTTAAAACACAAAGATAGTGTTATTTAAACTTTATTTTGCAGTTTTTGAATCTTAAATTTTTTTAGTCAAAATTTTACCAATGAGAATGGGGAACAAATAGATATTATTTTTTTCTAAAAAATATCTGAATAGGAACTCCTGTAAAATTAAAATTCTTACGCAATTGGTTTTCTAAATATCGCATATATGGATCCTTAATATATTGTGGCAGATTACAATAAAACGCAAACGTAGGTGCGTGTGTTGGTAATTGCTGTACGTAATTAATTTTTATGTATTTCCCTTTTATTGCAGGAGGTCTGTATTTTTCGATTGCTTCAAGCATTACTTCATTAAGCTTTGAAGTTTTAATGCGTTGAATTCTGTTTTTGTGTACTTCAATAGCAACTTCAAGTACTTTATGTATTCTTTGTTTTGTAATGGCTGATGTAAAAATTATTGGCACATCATTGAACGGAGCAAGTTTTTCTCTAATTTTCTCTTCAAGCTCTTTTACTGTATTTGTCTCTTTTTCAATTAAATCCCATTTGTTTACCAAAATAACCAATCCTTTTCTGTTTTTTATAACAAGCTGAAAAATATTAACATCTTGCGCCTCTATTCCTCGTGTTGCATCTAATAACAGCAAACACACATCCGATTTTTCAATTGTTCTAACCGACCTCATTACCGAATAGAATTCAATATTTTCAGAAACCTTGCCTTTTTTTCTTAAACCTGCAGTATCTATCAGATTAAAATCATGCCCAAACTTATTATATCTTGTATAAATACTATCGCGGGTTGTTCCCGCAATTGGTGTTACAATATTTCTTTCATTACCAATTAGTGTATTTACAAGTGATGATTTGCCAACATTAGGTCTGCCAATAATTGAAAATCTCGGAATTTCTTCATCATCATTATTTAATGTTTCCTTTTTGAAAGAATTTACAACTTCATCAAGTAATTCGCCTGTCCCGCTACCATTAATTGATGAAATATTAAAATAATCCCCAAGTCCTAAACCATAAAATACAGCAGCATCATATTGTCTTTCAGAATTATCAACTTTATTTACTGCAAGGATAACTTTTTTATCTGTTTTCCTTAAAATATTGTTAATGGCAGTATCAAGGTCGGTGATACCGCTAATAACATCAACAAGAAAAATTATAACATCGGTTTCTTCAATTGCAAACATTACTTGTTTGCATATCTCTTTTTCATAAATATCATCAGAGTTTGTAACATATCCACCGGTATCAATAACAGAAAACTCAATTCCATTCCAATCGGATTTTCCATAATGTCTGTCACGGGTAACACCGCTAACCTCATCAACAATTGCATCGCGCGTACTTGTAAGGCGATTAAACAAGGTTGATTTGCCCACATTTGGTCTTCCTACTATTGCTACAATATTTCCCATTTCATTATTCTATTATTGATATCCAAAATTACGTAAGATTTTAGGTTTGCTACGCCAATCTTTACTCACTTTTACATATAGTTCTAAAAATATTTTTTTATCAAAGAACTTTTCCATATCCAGTCTTGCGTGTGTCCCAACTTTTTTCAAAGCTTGTCCCTGATGTCCTATAAGTATGCCTTTTTGAGATTCCCGTTCCACATAAATAATTGTTCTTATCCTTATTATTTCTTTTTCCTCCTTAAACTCTTCAACAACCATTTCTACTGAATAAGGAATCTCTTTTTTATAATTTTCAAGTATTTTTTCTCTTATTATTTCCGATACAAAAAATCGTTCTGTTTTATCTGTTAATACATCTTTGGGAAAGTAAGGCGGACTTTCAGGTAATATTTTTAATATTTGGTCGAAAACATAATCTATATTGAATTTTTTTAATGCAGAAATTAAAACTATTTCTGCTTTTGGCAGATATTTTTGCCACATTTGAGACAATTCTTCAATTTCAGTCTGACTTGAAAGGTCTATTTTATTTATTAGTAGCAAAACCGGGACATCTTTTTTTACAACTTTTTCAATATATGCCTGATTTTGCTCATAAGTTTCAAAAATATCGGTTACATATAGAATAATATCGGCATCAACCAGTGCAGAATTTGCGAATTTCATCATTGATTCCTGTAGCATATAATTTGGTTTTAATATGCCCGGAGTATCGGAATAAACCATTTGAAAATCTTCCCCGTTTACAATACCCATTATTCTATGCCTTGTTGTTTGTGCTTTAGATGTTATAATTGACATTTTTTCACCAACAAGTGAATTCATTAATGTAGATTTTCCAACATTTGGATTTCCAATAATATTTACAAAACCTGCTTTATGAGCCATTACTGATATAATTATCTATTGTGAAAAGATTTGCAAAAGTAATAAAAAATGGCATGAATGATGATTGTTTAAGTTTTTATATTACAACACAAAATTTATTACTTTTGCAGTAAAATAAATTCAATAAACATGAAATCAGAAAAGAAAATTGAAAAAAAAATTGAAAAGAAAAAAATATTTGTTTTAGATACCAATGTATTATTACATGATTTTAATGCAATATATTCTTTTCAGGACAACGATGTTGTTATACCTATTACCGTACTTGAAGAACTTGATAAATTTAAGCGAGGTAGTGACCTTATAAATTTTCATGCAAGAGAATTTACCCGTGAACTTGATAAGTTGTCGGGTGATAAGTTGTTAACAGAAGGCATTGAGCTGGGAAAAAAATTAGGAACATTGACAATTGAAACAGGTAAACCGTTTTCCAGTGAAGTAGCTGCTTCATTTTCAGAAAAAACACCGGATCACAGAATTCTTGCAATTGCAGATTTTGTTAGAAAAAAACATACAAGAAAAAATGTAATTCTTATTACAAAAGATATTAATCTTAGGATGAAAGCCAAGTCTATTGGCATAATGTCGCAAGATTATGAAACAGACAAAGTAATAAATATTGATATCCTTAATAAAGGAATAGAGATTATTGAAAACTTTGACCATGATATAATTAACAAATTATATGAAACAAAAGAAGGCATTCCTATTGAAGAATTTAAATTTAAAAAAGATCTGATAGCTAATGAATATTTAATACTTAGAAATATGCATTCCAGTGTTTTAATACACTATGATGAAAAGAATAAAATTATAAACAGAGTTGAAAAATTTCCTGTTTTTGGTATTGAACCAAGAAATGCTGAACAAACGTTTTCATTAAATGCTTTACTCGACCCAAATGTTTTGTTGGTTGCCTTAACAGGAAAAGCAGGTACAGGAAAAACACTTCTTGCATTGGCTGCGGCTTTACACCAGAACAGTAAATACAATCAGGTGTTGTTAGCCAGACCAATAGTAGCATTGGGAAATAAAGACCTTGGATATTTACCCGGTGATGTGAAAGATAAGATCGGACCATATATGCAACCGCTTTTTGATAATCTTTCAGTTATAAAACATAGCTTAAAACTGAACAATAAGGATTTTTCAAAAATTGATGATATGCAAAAGGATGAACAACTTATAATAACTCCATTAGCATACATAAGGGGAAGAAGCTTATCTAATGTTTACTTTATTGTAGATGAGGCACAAAATCTTACTCCTCATGAAGTTAAAACAATCATAACAAGGGCAGGAGAAGGTGCAAAAATTATTTTTACAGGAGATATTCAACAAATTGATTCACCATATCTTGATACAAAATCGAACGGTTTAACTTACTTAACTGATAAAATGAGAGGTCAGGATATTTTTGCCCATGTTAATCTTGTAAAAGGTGAAAGAAGTTACCTTGCCGAACTTGCAAGTAATTTGTTGTAAAAGCCCCTCCTAATCTCGAAATAAATTCGGGACAGGCTCTCCCCAAAGGAGAGGAATTAGAGGCAAAACATTACCCCGGTTACTCGGGATAAATTTTATAATTATAACCCTATACCAAGAGTACGGGGCATCAATATTTAGTAAATTTGAAATACTGAAACAATTTCTGTGCAGATAAAAAAAAGAAAGAAAGTAGCCTTTTATACCTTAGGTTGTAAATTAAATTTTGCCGAAACATCTTCTATTGCTCGCATGTTTAATCCTGTAGAATATGAAATTGTTGGTTTTAAAGAAAAAGCTGATATTTATATAATTAACACATGTACAGTAACTGCAAATGCCGATAAAAAAAGCAGAAACTCAATATCTCGTGCAATTAAAAAAAACAATGAAGCTTTGATTATTGCAGTAGGATGTTATTCTCAATTACATGCTGATAAAATAGCAGAAATAGATGGCGTTGACCTTATTTTAGGTTCAAACGAAAAATTTAATTTAATTGAATATGTAAATAAATATTCTGCTGAAAAAAATCCCATTCATAAATGTGATTGTAATAACATCAATACATTTTTACCCGCCTACTCTTTAGGAGACAGAACAAGGTCTTTTCTGAAAGTACAGGATGGTTGTGATTATTTTTGCACTTATTGCACTATTCCGTTTGCACGTGGTAGGAGCCGAAATATTACAATTGCCGAAATTGTTGAACAAGCAAAAGAGATTGCAAAAAATGATATAAATGAAATTATACTTACGGGTGTTAACATTGGCGATTTTGGTAAAACAACAAACGAAACATTTTTAGATTTGCTAAAACAATTACATAATGTTGATGGAATTGAAAGATACCGAATATCATCAATTGAACCCAATTTGATTACAGATGAAATAATACAATTTGTTGCAAATTCAAAAATTTTTATGCCACATTTCCATATTCCTATACAATCGGGTTGCAATAAAATTTTGAATTTAATGCAAAGAAAATACAAAAGAGAGTTATTTGCAGAGAAAACTGAAACTATATTAAACCATATTCCCCATGCAGGAATTGGAGCAGATGTTATTGTTGGTTTTCCGGGAGAAACGGAATACGACTTTAATGATACTTATGATTTTTTAAATAATTTAAACTTATCTTATCTGCACGTTTTTACATATTCAGAAAGACAGGGGACAAAATCTGTTAAATTTGAAGGTAAAGTAAGCCCACAAGAAAAGAAATTAAGAAGTGAAAAACTACATCGTTTATCAGAAATAATTAAAAAAAGGTTTGTAAAAGCCAATATTGGCTCCAAAAGGAATGTTTTATTTGAAAACTATAATAATAATGGGACAATGTATGGTTATACCGATAATTATATTAGAGTACAAATTCCATTTAACAAACAGCTAATCAATCAAATAGCTGAAGTTAAATTAAGGAAGATAGATATAGATTTGTGATTTGAAATTTATGTAAATTCAGTCAAATTTCATTAAGTAAGGATTTAATTCTTATAATCTTTTCACCTATTGGAGTATATCCGTCTATCCAGTGGATTTTCACTCCTTTCCTTTCCGTACTTCTAAACCATGTCATTTGCCGTTTGGCAAATTGGTGAATTGCTATTTCTAATTTGGTAAACATTTCGTTGTACGAAAGTTGTTTTGTTAAGTATAATGTCAGGTATTTATATTCAAGTCCATAGTATAATAATGTTTCTGAATTTATTCCTTTATCTATCAGGGTTTGAACTTCATCTATCATGCCTTCATCAAGTCTTTGTTTTAATCTTTGACTTATTTGTTTTCGCCGAGAATCTCTATCATACTTTACGCCAATAAAAAGACATTTTATTTGGGGATAATTTTCATCTATTTCAGGATTACTTTTATAATATTCTTCAATTTCAATTGCTCTTATTGCTCTTTTTTTTGTGCTAATATCCGATTTGTTGTGCATATTCTTTGTTTTAGAAAGAATTAAAGAAAGCTCGTCAAGTGATATTTTTTCAAGCTTTTTGCGCAATTCGTTGTTGACAGGAACTTTAATTAATTTATACCCTTTTGTAACAGCATCTATGTACATACCTGTACCACCGCACAATATTGGCATTTTGTTTTTTTCTGAGATATTGTTATATGACCGTATAAAGTCTTGTTGAAATTCATAAACATTGTATTTATATCCCGCATCAACAATATCTATTAAGTGATATGGAATTTGTTTTCCGTTTACGGTATAATCATCAATATCTTTTCCTGTACCAATATCCATACCTCTATAGACCTGCCTTGAATCTGCACTTATAATTTCTCCATTTATTTCTAAAGCAAGGTTTACAGCCAAGGTGGTTTTTCCACAGGCTGTCGGTCCAAGAATTGTAATAAGTTCATATTTTTGATCCATAAAAACAATTTATTAAGATAACAAAACTAAATAATTTATTGCAAAGTATGATGATTGTTAATAATCGCATTGTTTTCACTTGCTTAGATTGCGACCATTGCTATTTTCAAATAGCACTAATTTTTCGGTTTTTAATAAAAACAAGGTTTTTAAAATAAAAATTTGGAAATAGGCTTATGTTTATTATACCTTCGTAAATTAAAACATTAAATAATAAGCATATGCGTTTATTTAAAATAATATTAATAATAATACTGTTATTTAACTTTATTGACAGTTACTCCGTTGAAAAAACAGACCTAAGTAAACATCAGGAGAAGAGATTATTTAAGAAAACTGTTAAACTTATCTATAAAGGTTACCATAAACATGCAAAAACTAATTTATTGCAACTTTTAGAGATTGATTCAAACAATATTAATTACAATTACGAATTAGCTTTATTGTATTACTACGACTTATTTGAACAAGATAAATCGTTACCTTATTTAGAAGCCGTTAAAAGATTAAAAGAAGTGGATGAGTATCCCGAAATCTATTATTATCTTGGCAAAGCATATCATTTTGTAGAACAATATGATAATGCAATAAAGGAGTATAATACTTTTAAACAGTATATTCTTGAAAAGGATAAACCATTACAAGATGAAATAGCAAAATATATTAATGAGTGTAATAATGCAAAAAATCTGGAAATTAATAATTCAATGCGAATTAGAAATATGGGGAACAGAATTAATACAAGTTTTCCGGAATATGTTCCTGTCCCGATAAACAACGACACTTTATTGCTATTTACATCTAAAAGACCTTATATTATGTCAGAAAATTTTGGTTTTGAAGGTAAAGAACGTTTTGAGGGTATTTACTTATCGTATAAAAAAAGAAGCAAATTCTCTTTTGCAGAACAATCATTAAATTCACCCGTATTTAAATATCTCGACAAGAAAAAGAGTAACAATGCAATTGTAAGTAGTTCTTGTGACGGAAATACTTTAATTGTTTACAGAAAAAATAAACTTTGGACAACAAATAAAGTAAATGAAAAATGGCAGGAACCGATTAAGGTATCAAAGATTATAAACTTTAGTTATTATCAGCCACATGCATCAATGACAAATGATGGAAATACTATTTTCTTCAGTAGTTGGCATAAAAAAAAGGGTTTTGGCAAACTGGATATATATTATTCAAAAAAACAAGATGATAATAAATGGGGGTCTCCTGTTAATTTAGGACGGAAAATTAACACTAAATATAATGAAGACAGCCCTGAGATTTCTAGTGATGGAAAAACATTGTATTTTTCATCTCAAGGACATAGTGGAATAGGTGGATATGATATATACAAATCAGAACTTGTTGATGGAGAATGGTCTGAACCCGTTAATATGAGTTATCCTTTAAATTCAGCCGGAGACGATATTTTCTTCAAATTCAATTCAAAAGGAGATCTTGCATATTTTTCTTCTTATCGCAAGGATGGTTTTGGAAATATGGATATTTATCAGGCAATTTTTGGACCTCAATTTGAAGACTGTACTCCAATTAGTGAAACTCCGTTAGCTGACACTTATATTGGATTTAACACTGCTGATTCTATATTTGTAGGAGAAGCTTTAAATATTGATGCATCTGATACAAAAGCTGATAAATACACTTTTACAAAATACTTTTGGAAAATTGAAGATAAAATATTCGTTGACAGCCTTAATTTTGATTATACTTTCAATTGTGCAGGGAAGTATAATATTCAAATGGAAGTTGAGGCAATTGATAAAGAAACAAAAGAAGCAACAGCTTTTTGTGTTAGCAAAGTGATAAAAGTTGTTCAGGATGAATTACTTGTTGCTAATGACACATTACAATTAGCAGATATTGATTCATCTGATTATATTGCCGACATAACCGATGTTGTAATCGATGAAAATAATGTTGTTACAGATGACAATAATATTGTAATAGAAGAAAATGATGTTGTAAACAACACATCAAATGAAAATCTTAATTTAGCAAATATATATTTTGATTTTGATGATACAAATATCCGTGGTGATGCAAAAGAAATACTTGATAAAAACATAATTTTATTGAAAGAGTATGGTGATGCAAAAATAAAAATTGTAGCCCATACCGATGTGCGCGGTTCAAGTATATATAATCAAATGCTTTCGGAACGCAGGGCAAGATCTGTTTCAAAATACCTTAAATTAAATGGAATAAATGAAACCCGAATAATTGAAGTAATTGGAAAAGGAGAAACAAAGCTGGCAAACAATTGTAAAGAGGAAGTTGTTTGCAGTAAAGAAGAACATCAACTTAATCGTCGTGCTGAATTAATAATTGTGTATTAATAATTTCTTTTGTAGAATTTACAACGACCTGCCATTTTGTCCGCAATCCAAATAAATGCACGCCAATTTGTCTTATCCCACATAAAATTTCTGTCTAAAATTGTAAAATTTCCTGTAGGCACACTAATTGATTATTAGCTTTTCAAGATCAATTAAACAATTTATAAACTTAAAATATTTAGGAGGAATTAATTATGAATTTAATAAAAAGAGATAACAGAATGTATCCAGCGGTCAATTCTATTTTTGATAACTTTTTTATCGACGATATTTTTGATATGCCAAGAGATAAGTTTCATCAAAGAAACGACACAATGCCCGCAGTAAATATTGTAGAAAACAATAACGAGTTTCTAATTGAAGTTGCTGCTCCGGGTTTTAATAAAGATGATTTTAAAATTGAACTGGATAAAAATATTCTATCGGTTTCGTCTGTAAACGAAGAAAAAGAAGAAGAAAATACAAATTATTCTTGCAAAGAATTTATTCATCATTCTTTTAACAGAAAATTTACATTGCCTGAGGCAAAAGTAAATAAAGAAAAAATTGGTGCTAAATATGTTAATGGAATATTATATGTAACTATTCCAAAACGTGAAGAAGAAAATGTTAAACCTGCAAGGATGATCAAAATTTCATAGTGTTGTTTGTGTGTTGTGGATTAAAGGCTGTTTCTAATTTTTGAGACAGCTTTTTCATATATCCATTTTAACAACAATGGGGCAATGGTCGGAATGAAAAGCATCAGATAAAATTTCAGCTCCTTTGAGTTTTGCATCCAAACTCTTGCTTATCATGTGGTAATCGATTCTCCATCCAAGATTCTTTGGTCGTGATCCTGCTCTGTAACTCCACCAAGAATATTTATTAGGTTCACTATTAAATTTTCTAAAACTATCAATAAATCCACTTTCAATAAATTTATCTATCCACACACGTTCTTCGGGTAAAAACCCGGATGATTTATGATGACGTTTAGGATGATTTATATCAATTTCTTTATGGCAAATATTATAATCACCTGATATAATTAAATTTGGGCGTTCTTTTTTTAATTCAGTAATATAATTAAAAAAATCACACAGAAAATCCATTTTAAAATCCTGACGAATATTGCCTGTTGTTCCCGAAGGAAAATAAACGGATATAATGCTAATTTCTCCAAAATCAGCTCTTAAAACCCTACCTTCTGAATCATATTTAGCATTACCCATCCCAACAACAATATTATCCGGTTTTTCTTTGCTCAATATCCCCACTCCACTATATCCCTTTTTTTCGGCACAATGCCAATTGCTGTAATATCCTAAATGTTCAAATAATGGAATATCAATTTGTTCTACCTGTGCCTTTGATTCCTGAATACACAAAACATCGGGTTTTTCTTCTTGTATCCATGTAGCAAATTCTTTTTTTAATGCAGCCCTTATTCCATTTACATTATATGAAATAATTTTTTTCATTTTATATTATTAATTTTGAATTATAGTAATGCAAAGATATTAATAAAATTCATACAGTTTGTGTATATTTGCATGAAAAATTTATGTTGGTTTGCATAAAATAAATTATATACATTATGAGAAATATATTTATTATTACTTTAATTATAATCCTAAGTTTTAGGCTTGTAATAGCGCAAAATATAAGTGAAAAAACAGCTCGCATTGTTGCTAAAAACTTTTATTATGAAAATGTAAATCAGTTTAGCGAAAAGTTTTTTTCTGATATTAATATTATAGAAACATATATTAAAAAAGATGAATTTGGAACTACTGTTTTATATATTTTTAATATTGAAAATGGTGGTTTTATTGCAATATCTTCTCATAACTCGGCAGAACCGATTCCTTTTTATTCATTTAAAGGAAAATATAATGATAATTATACTAATCCTGCTTTTGATTTTTGGATAAAACAATATGTAAACCAGATATCTTATGCAATTAAAAGCAAATTAACACCAAATATAAAAACAGAACAAAAATGGTCTCATTTAATATTATCTGAAGAAAAGGATCTAATAATAAGTAAAGAAAAAGCAATTCCCCCATTATTGGTATCTGAATGGAATCAGGGAAGTTTTTATAACGAAGAATGTCCTGCAGATGCAGGTGGCCCGGGAGGATACGTTTATGCAGGCTGCGTTGCAACAGCAATGGGACAAGTATTATATTACCATCGATTTCCCGCAACCGGAAGTGGAACATATTCGTATTACCATAATGAATATGGAACTATTTCGGCAGATTATGAAAATACAACTTATGAATGGAATGGAATGTTAAATAGCTTAGATGATTCAAATTATCCTGTTGCATTGCTTTTACATCATTTGGGAGTTGGAGTAGATATGGATTATGGACCAAACGGCTCGGGGATGTGGAATCATAGTGCCGACTATGTAATGAGAACTTATTTTAAATATTGTCCCGAAACTCAATATCTTTTTAAAGACAGTACAAGTTTAGATTGGGATAGTGTTTTAATTGCAAATCTTGATAATAAAAAACCAATGTACTATGCAGGATGGGCTGATGATTCTTCTTTTACAAGTGGTCATGCATTTGTTTGTGATGGATATCAAGTTCCCGGATATTATCATTTTAATTGGGGATGGAGTGGAGCTTATGATGGGTTTTTCTATACAGACAATCTTACACCCGGTGGGTCTCAATTTACTTATGTACAAGAAGTAATAAAAGATATTTATCCCGATACATTAAACTATACTTATCCTGAATCTTGTTCAATTTCAGATACTATTACTTATGTAAGGGGAACTTTAAATGATGGCAGCCATATAAAAGATTATGAAAATAATATCAATTGTGAATATTTGATTGTACCTGTTTGTGGTAAAAGATTAGAATTAGTTTTCGATAAATTTGAATTAGGTACAGGTGATACATTATTCATCTACGATGGTACATCTGTTGCCGGTCAATTATTAAATGTATTTTCTCAGGTTAATCAACCGGAATTAAGTTCATCCACAACACCAACTACAATAATTTCCGATAATGGAGAATTGTTTTTATCTTTTGTAAGCAATAATATTGATGTGGCAAATGGATGGGATTTAAGTTATTTTTCTAAATTTTGCGAAGCTCAAACAACTCTGACAGATTCTGCAGGAGTAATTGTAGATGGTAGTGATGATTGTAATTATCTAAACTCCGAAAATTGCAGATGGTATATAGAACCAACAGGAGCCGGTTCAATATATCTTAATTTTACAAAATTTGATCTTGCACCAAATACATACGATTATATTCTTATTCACAAAGAATATGTTTCAGCATTAAATCTTATTGGTAAATTTGATTATTTAAATATTCCAACATCTATGACAATTCCATCGGGAGTTTGTATAGTTACTTTTAAAACAAATTCATCAGAAACTAATGATGGTTGGGAATTTGAATATTTTATGAACCCTGTTGGTATTAACAAGCCAAACCAAAATAAGTTTAATCTTTTAATTTATCCAAATCCGTTTGTTGGCGACACAAAAATCACTTATCTATTAACTGATAATACTTTAGTGACATTTGAAGTAACAAATATTTTTGGCGAATTAATTGGTTCACGATCATTACAATCTGACGATGGATATAATGAAATTTATTTAAATTCAATTGTAAACAACATTAATTCCGGCATTTATTTTATTAATATTAAAACAGAAAATCAGCAAGTAACAAGAAAAATATTATGTATTAACTAAGGATTTTTAAATTGGGAAAAGTAATTGCTAAAATAATATCATACTTGTTTCATCCATTGTTTATGCCAACAATTGGGATCTTTATTCTTTTTAATTCAGGTTCCCATCTTACATTAATGAGTTTTGATGTTAAAAAAATTCTTTTTCTTATCACATTTGCTTCTACGTGTATATTACCATTGCTTTTTCTTCCATTTTTCATTTATAGAAATTTAATTAAAAGCTTTAGAATGGAATCTTCAAAAGAGAGGATCTATCCGCTTTCTTTGGTTATAATCTTTTATTTTTTCACATATTACATTATTCAAGGCTTACCAATATCCGGCTTTATTGTTTCTTTTCTTTTGGGTTCATTTATTGCAGTATTTATATTGTTTCTAATAACTTTAAAATGGAAAATAAGCGCCCACATGACTGGTATTGGAGGTATACTGGGTTTGTTAATTGGGTCTTCAATAAGACTTAATCTTGATTTGCAATTTTTTATTATTACTACTTTTTTAATTATTGGGTTACTGGGGTATTCCCGATTAAAATTAAATGAACATAATCCTGCTCAAATCTATAGCGGAATAATTTTAGGTTTTCTTTCTGTATTTTCAACAATTTTCTTTTACTAACTTAATGCCAATCAGGCAACTTGTTTCGATTTTCAGGATTCAACATAGTCCAATATTTTAGACTATTTTATAATTACAATTGATATAATAAGTAATTTTTGTAAGTTTGAAAATTAATTCAACAACATTTATATTGAATAATAAATTTACATTTTATAGTTTACTAGTCATTTCCTTTCTTCTTTTTATAAACAAATTGGACGGACAGGAATATGAGTTGGGAATACCCCTTATTCAAAATATATCTCCAAAAGAATATGGTTATGAAACCCAGAATTATTCTATAATTCAAGATGACAGAGGAATACTTTATGTTGGAAATGTTAGTGGAGTGCTTGAATATGATGGAAGTAACTGGAGATTAATTGATGTCAACGGAATCCCGAGTTTCGCTTTTGGATATGATAAAATTGTTTATGTCTCGGGGTACGATGACTTTGGTTATCTCGCTTCTGATGATAAAAACAACACCATATTTAAATCTTTAATTGACAAATTGCCTAAAAATGAAAGGCATATCGGTAATGTGAGAAATATTTTTTCTTTAGAAAATGAAATAATTTTTTACACTCACAAAAAAATATATAGATGGAACAATAAATATTTAACAGTTATTGATTCTTCTTCTACTCCTTTTGACGTTTTTAAAGTTGATGACAAAATTTTTGTGAGTAAATCAGGAATAGGGATACTAAATTATGTTTATAATGGTTTTGATACACTCCCAAACACACAATTTTTTAAAGACAAAAAAGTGCTTGAAATTCTTCCTTTTGAAGATGGTAATTTACTTATAAAACTTGACATGTTAAAAGGTTTTTATGTTTATGATTTTATAACAATTAAACCATTTTTTACTCAAATTGATAATTATATTTCTCGAAATAAATTAACAAAAGGAAAATGGCTGTCAAGTGGACATTATGTTTTTGGAACAGAACGTTGTGGGATTTCAATTATTAACGAAAAAGGTGAAATAATTGTAAATATTAATCGAGAAAAAGGTTTAAAAGCCGACCAAATTAACGACATATTTATTGATAATTATAATAATCTTTGGCTTGCCTTAAATAATGGAATATGTAAAATTGAGTTTCCTTCAGCTTTTTCGTATTTTGGGAAAAACTCAGGTATAAAAGGAGGAATATCTTCAATTGTAAAACACAACGGTATTCTATATGTTGCAACCACACAGGGTGTTTTTTATTTGAACAATTCCAATATTTTAAATAATCAATTAAATTGCTTTGGTTCTCAAAAATTTAATCAAATAAAAGGTGTCCAAACGGATTGCAATATTCTAAATTCAATAAACGAAGATCTTTTTGTAACATCTGCAAAAGGTATTTATAAAATTGAAAATCTCAAAGGGGATTTGGTTTATCCTGGAGATATAGACGCAATTAAACAATCATCCATAGATTCTAATTTATTTTATTTTGCAACAAATATCGGTCTTTTAGTTTTTAAATATGAAAATAATAAATTTGTTGAACTTGGAAGCCTTAATAAACTTAACAAACCTATTCGCACAATTGTAGAAGATAAAACAGGTGTTTTATGGCTTGGGTCTGATTATCATGGCGTATTTATGGTTGACTTTTCCAATGGTATTGATCTTGATGCAGATGTAATTCAATTTAGGGAAAACTACGGATTATCAAAAGGCCATAGCTGGATAGATGTATATTCTACCAAAAATGGCATTTTATTTTCAAGTCAAAAAGGTGTTTTTAGATTTGACCAAGATTCTATGAAATTTTTTCATGATACCTTAATTGGAATTGATTTTAAGAATGAAGAAAACTGGGTTTTTCCAATTGTAGAAGATAGAAATAATAATCTTTGGATCAGTTCAGGAAGTTATGGTAAATTCTCAAAGAAAACAGCTTTTGCAAAATATAACAGTCAAAATATAAAATATAGTTTTAATACTTCAATGTTCAACAATATAACTGATTTTACAATTGAAGCAATTTTCCCGGAAAGCAATGGAGTTGTTTGGTTCGGAAGTTTTGATGCCTTAATCCGTTATGATTGCAAATTAGACTACAGGCAAAGCGTTAATTATAATGCATTAATAAGGCGTATCGTAATTGGAGAAGATTCTGTTTTGTACAATGGGGCTAATAATGGTTTTTTAAACGATACAATCTGTAAAGAATTTAATTATAGATATAATGATTTTCAATTTGAATATTCTGCTCCAAATTTCACAAGTAGCTCAGGATTAAAGTATCAATTTTTTTTAGAAGGTTTTGATAAAACGTGGTCTAAATTGAGTAATTTAAACATAATAAATTACACAAATTTATCAGAGGGATTTTATACTTTCAGAGTAAGAGCAAAAGATCTTTATAATAACATTTCACAAGAAGCATTTTTTCATTTTCACATAAAACCACCTATATACAGAACCTGGTATGCATTTGTTACTTACATATTATTTGTAGCATTATTTATTATAATGATAGTTCGTTGGAGAGAATATTTATTTGCTCAGGAAAAACTTAAACTTGAAAAAGTAATTACAGAAAAAACAGAAGAAATAGTTATTCAAAAAGAAAGAGCAGAAAAACTTTTGGCAAACATACTACCACCGGATACAGCAAGGGAATTGCAAATAAAAGGAAAGGCTTCCCGTAAAATATACAAAATGGCAACCGTGTTGTTTTCAGATATACAGGGATTTACAAAAATTGCAGAACACATGAATCCTGAAAAATTACTTGATGACCTTGATAAATTTTTCTTTGATTTCGATATGGTTATAGAAAATCTCAATATAGAAAAAATTAAAACCATTGGGGATGCCTATATGTGTGCTGGAGGTATTCCTAAAAAAAATAGAACAAATCCTGTTGATGTTGTTATGGCCGGAATTATTATGCAACAACACATGACAAAATTAAAATTTGAATCAGAAAACGACTGGGATATTAGAATTGGGATTCATTCAGGACCTGTAATTGCAGGAGTAGTGGGTAGCAAGAAATTATCTTATGATATTTGGGGAGATTCTGTAAATATTGCAAGTAGGATGGAGTCATCAGGGAAAATTGGAGAAATAAATATTTCAGAAACAACTTATGAGCTTGTTAAAGATTTTTTTATTTGCGAATCGCGAGGAAAAATACCTGTTAAATATAAAGGTGACATAGGCATGTATTTTGTAAAAAGTATTAAGCCGGAATTCTCTATAAACGGAGAAGGAGAAAAACCAAATGAAGAATTTTTAAAAAAGTTACAGTATATAAGATTTGATGAACTTGAAGAGCTTATAATGCACAAACTTGAAAAAGGACTTCCTGAAAATTTGTATTATCATAATTTAAAACACACCATTGATGTTTTGGTTGAAGTTGAAATAATTGGAACAAATGAAGGTGTTTCAAAAGAAGAACTTTTTTTACTTAAAACGGCTGCAATATTTCACGATACAGGATTTTTAATTGGTTATGAAGATCATGAACTTTTAAGTATTAAATTTTCTAAAGATATTCTAAAGGAATACCAATATACAGACGAGCAAATAAAAATAATTTGTGATTTGATATATGCTACGCATCCAGATATTGAACCTAAAACAAAATTAGAAAAAATAATTTGCGATGCCGATTTAGACTACCTTGGAAGAGAGGATTATTTACCTATTTCTCAAAATCTTTTCCGCGAACTCTTTGAAAGAGGCAAAGTAAAAACTATTGACGATTGGCATAAACAAGAAATTAAGTTTATGGAAAAGCATACATATTGTACTGAAACAGCACAAAAAATGAGAGATGTCAACAAAATGAAACATCTTAAAGAATTAAAACAGATTGTATAAATGAATAGTTTTATAATATTCATATTTCTACTATTTATTGCAATTACTGTAAAAGCACAAGAAGAAGAGCCCGATAGAACAAACATCAGACCTATTACATCGGGATATTATGTTAATCCGAATATTTTAGATCAAGGAATTTTACTAAGCGGTGAAAAACAAAAACAACTTTTTATTTTAAAAGACAATACTTCTATTCCTGAATTGTTTATAGATACAGTAGCCGATTTTAAGGAATATACTGTTTCACCTGACAAAAAAAGCATTGGGTTTAAAATAATTGAAAATGATAAAACAAGTATTGTTGTTTTCAATATTGAGAAAAAGAAAATTATTAAGCTTTTAACCACAACAAAGTATTGTAGCAAAGTTTCTTTTAGTAATGATGAAAAAATTGGATTTTCTGTTGGCAATTATTTTTACGTTTTACATAAAAAAGATACTTCTAAATATAAATTTAATGAGAAAATAATAGATGCTGTAATTTCGCCAAAAGGAAATTTTGCTGCTATTGTAACAGAAAAAGGGGTAATAAAAATATTGGATACAAAAACCGAAGAAACTTTTGATATTACAGGAACAAATAATATAAGTCCTAAATGGTCACCTGATGCCAGCAAAATTGTTTTCAATAATGGATTTGAACTTGTTGTTTGGAATGCTGAAAATAGTACTATTTATAATTTAGGTCATGGCTCAAGTCCACAATGGGCGCCAAATTCAGAATTCCTAATCTATCAAAAAAATACACCTATAAAAATGAAATTTGTAAACGCCGATCTATATATTTCAAAATTTGATGCTTTAGAAACATATCAGGTAACAAGTACTATAAATTTGTTTGAAATGCAGGCAATATTTGTTTCAGATAATGAAATAGTATATCTAACCTACGAAGACAGACAAGTTATAAGAGCCAAACTGCTTAACTATAAACAGGACAGCTTTAAAGTATTATTAAAGGTTTCTAAATGAGAGTTTATCCCAAATTAAATTCCGCTTTAATTTTATCTATATAATCTAATTTTTCCCAGGTAAATAATTCAACCTCTACTTCAACTCTGCCTGAATATTGAGAATTAAAAACTTTTTTAACTTTTCGCGGTGTTCTGCCCATATGACCATAAGAAGCTGTTTCTAAAAATATTGGATTTCTCAACTTAAGCCTTTCTTCTATTGCTGCAGGTCTTAAGTCAAATATATTTTTAATTTTCTCCGCAATTTCTCCGTCCGAAATATTAACTTTTGCTGTATAGTAAGTATTTACAAATATTCCAACAGGTTCTGCTACGCCAATAGCATAAGAAAGCTGAACAAGTATTTCGTCTGCTATTCCGGCTGCTACCATGTTTTTTGCAATATGTCTTGCTGCATAAGCAGCAGAACGGTCAACTTTCGATGGGTCTTTTCCTGAAAATGCTCCACCACCATGCGCACCTTTTCCGCCATAAGTATCAACAATTATTTTTCTTCCTGTTAATCCTGTGTCGCCATGTGGTCCTCCAATTACAAATTTGCCTGTTGGATTTACATGCAGAATAAATTCATTGTCGAATAATTCCTGTAATCTTGCCGGTAGTTCATTTTTAGCTCTTGGTATTAAAATGTTTCTAACATCTTCTTTAATTTTTGCCAGCATTCTTTCATCGTCATCATCAAAATCGTCGTGTTGAGTAGATATCACAATAGTGTGAATTCTTTTTAGTTTATTATCATCGCCATATTCTATTGTAACCTGCGATTTTGAATCGGGTCTTAAATATGTCATTTCTTTACCTTCTCTTCTTATTTCTGCCATTTGTTGCAGTAAAATATGCGAAAGGTCTAAAGCCAAAGGCATATATTCGTCGGTTTCTCTGCAAGCATAACCAAACATCATTCCCTGGTCTCCTGCTCCCTGATCCATCTTTTCTTCACGTTCCACACCTCTGTTAATATCCTGCGATTGTTCATGCAAAAGAGTTATCACCCCACAAGAATTTCCTTCAAACTGATACTCGCTTTTTGTATAGCCAATGTTTAAAATTACGTTGCGGGCAATTTTCTGAACATCGATATATGTTTTTGATTTTACTTCCCCTGCAAGTATAACCTGCCCTGTTGTAACCATTGTTTCGCATGCAACTTTAGATTTAGGATCGAAAGCTAAAAAACTATCTAATAATGCATCTGATATTTGGTCTGCAACCTTATCGGGATGTCCTTCCGATACCGATTCTGATGTAAATAAATAAGCCATCTTGTTAATTGTTTAATTATTAATTTAATTTATTATTTAAGAAAAGAATGGGGATAATTGCATTACAGAAAAGCCTGATGTTTTAGCATTATTTTTCTGTGGTTGCAAGCTATCCAAATCTTTCCACAATCTTATGGCGACAAAGTTAAATACTATTTAAAATAATTCCAAATAATTTTTGTTTTTTGTTTTTAGTCACGGAGTAACTATAACAATGCAAGTTTACTCCAAAACAATTTTCTCTACAGCAACGCCTTTTTTGCTTGTTACTTTTATTATGTATATGCCTTTTGCTTGTTGGCTTAAATCTATTTTGGTGTTTTGACTTTTGACTTTTGATATTTGGCTTTTGACTTTCTGACCCTGCAAGGTCAGAACTTCTATTCTCTCAACACCCTCTGCCTGTACTCTTATTTTTCCTGTAGTTGGGTTGGGGTAAATCAAAATATTAGATGAGTTATGTTTTATTTCTTTATCCGTATTCACAATAAAATCAAACTTTACACCCCATACATCTCCATTTCCATGTTGGTATCCAATTTCCTCACTTGTAGAATGAGTAGATCCTGAAGCAAAAAGATAATTATCAGAAGTTTCAAATATGTTGGTACAATGATCGCTGTAATTTCCACCCATACAAACATCCCATAAAATCTGTCCGGTATCATCAAGTTTTACTATCCAGAAATCATATGAATTATACCAATTACTTATATCACCATCCACAGAATTTGTATAACCTCCAACTACAAAATTATTATCGCTGGTTTGTATAATTGCACGTGGTCTGTCGCTACCAGAACCACCAATTGTATTAGTCCAAAGAGTATCTCCTGTAGAATTTGTACGGATAATTAAATAATCACTGTCGCCATGATTTCCATGTACATCATAATCGTTAGAATATGTAGACCCTGCCATAATATATCCACCATTATTGGTTTGATAAATACTTAGACCTTCGTCTCCATCACTTCCTCCATAATTTTTTTCCCATTCAATATTACCAAGAGAATCAAGTTTAACAAGCCACATATCATAACTTCCATAATTGTTTCCAACATCATAATTGGATGAACCGCTGGCACCTATAACTGCAAAACCATTATCACTGGTATTAATAATATTATGACCAATTTCAGTTAGTGTTCCTCCGTATGTTTTTACCCATAATGTATCTCCGTTTTGATCCAGATTAATTAAAACACAATCATTAAGTCCATAAATCTGGTTTATATAAAAATCTGAAGACCCGGTATAACCAAATAGGGCACAACCACCATTAAAGGTTGGTATTATCGAATATGCATTATCTATTTCACTCCCACCATATGTTTTTTTCCATAATGTATTACCATTAGCATCTAATTTAATTGCAAAAATATCCCCATTCCCATAATTATTAATAATGTCTAAATCACTAGAGTATGTAACTCCGGTGAAAACAATACAACTATCGTCTGTTTCTGCTACATTACCTCCAAGATCAAGATTAGAGCCTCCAAATGTTCTTGTCCAAAGAGTGTCTCCATTACTTTTAATTTTAACAATATAAAAATCTATAGAGCCTCTGTTTATATGCACATCAAAATCATTTGATTCTGAATCTGCAGCAATTACAATTCCTTTGTCAAATACTTCGCATGAACCATGAGATGCTTCCATCATTGAACCTCCGTAACATTTTTCCCAGACAATGTTTACCATTTGCGAATATGAATAACTGCAAACTGCAATTATGATGAAGCATAAAAGAAATAGTTTATTTTTCATAATTTTTATATTTTGTTTTTTTTACTCCAAAACTATGTCTTAGGCAGTGAGGGCTTGACTTAGAGTCAAACCATCACTTTAAAGTTGTTTGGGTTACTCCAAAACAATTTTCTCTACAGCAACACCTTTTTTGCTTGTTACTTTTATTATGTATATGCCTTTTGCTTGTTGGCTTAAATCTATTTTGGTGTTTTGACTTTTGACTTTTGATATTTGGCTTTTGACTTTTTGACCCTGCAAGGTCAGAACTTCTATTCTTTCAACATTCTCTGCCTTTACTGTTATTATTCCTGTTGTGGGGTTTGGAAAAATCTGAACATTAGTTTGGTTTATGTCATCAATTCCTATCCATAGAGTTACTGTAATTTGGATAGTATCACTCGAAACACATCCATAATAATCTGTTGTTTGTATCCAAACTGTATAAACTCCCGGACCTATATTTCCGTCAAATACATATAAAGGGTTTGTACTTCCGTCACTCCACAAATAATCAACATAGTTGCCCGGATTAAGGCTTAGCGTTGCATTACTGAAAATTGATGTATCGTTTCCAATATATGTATAAGGAGCAGTTACATCAATAATTGTAGAATCGGTAAATGTACATCCATTAGCTATTGTAACAGTAACCGAATATGTTGCTTGTCCTGTAAATGGTGTATTTACAACTATTGATTGTGTTGTTGCTGATGTATTCCATAAATAAGAGATAAAACCGGAACCGGCATCAATTGTAACATTACCACCTACACATGATGGTGTAATATCATTAAGGTTAAGAGTATTTGGAGAAAAAGTTAAACTTGTGGTATCCTCTGCTGTACATCCATAAATATCGGTAACAGTAACATAATAATCTCCGGGAAGAGTAAGATAAACTATGCCTGTTGTATTTCCATTACTCCATTGATATTCATCATAACCGGAAATATCAATAGTTACCATATCTCCCGAGCATAAATTTGAATATGTTCCTAAATTAATTACAGGAAGTGCATTGACAATAACCGTAAGTGTATCGGTAGCAGTATTAGTTTGTGCATCAGTAATTGTAACATAATAACTTGTTGGAGACAATGCAGGAAAAGGAATTACAGGATTAGCATCAGTAGAAAATACTGCGCCTAAAGAATCTGCCCACTGGTAAGTAAAAGGATAAACTCCACCTGTATGAATACTGTTTAGGGTAATATTTCCTCCAAATGAACAAGACACAGTATCCTGAGCAAAAATTGACAAATTGTTTCCAGGTATTGTTATTATAGAATCGCAGCTTAAACCCTGATTTTGACTTTTCCACCACTGAATATATTCCATTCTTGAAACAAGATATTTAACACTTAATAAATAATCTCCATCATAGGCTATAGCATTTACATAAGCTACGTCAATACATATTTCCTGTCCGGCATCAAGTGTAAAAGGACCTACTACACCAAGACCATCTCTGGCTCCGGGTGTATTACCGGCAAAGCTTTCGTTCCATTCTGTTGGGGATTGAGGATTACCAGTAAATACATAATTAACAGGCGTTGTACCACCATATCCGGTTCCTCCGTATGTGTATGGAGTGCCATCAGGCCAATAGCCTTTTAACATATTGAAATATGCTGTTGGTGTCTGAGAATATGTACCCCAATCCAGATAAGCAGCTGAAGTCATTTTGGAACTTAAAAAAGTAACTCCCTGTGCAGGAATATGAGTTCCATAAATATCGTCTAAACTATCACCATTGTATATATAATATGAATTTGTAAGAGTATCTACACCCAAAAAATCATCCCAGTATTTTCCTATACATATATCATCAAACACTCCCATATATACATTATTGTAATTATTTATTGACTTATTCTTAATCTTATATTGAACAAAAATTGTATTATATAATGCTGAATCGGCAGGTGCATTATATCCATAAACTAAAGAATGAATTTCTACTTTTATTTTATTTCTACCTGGGGTGTAAGAAATATTATCATCATTAAAAATTGCAAGTATTGCTTGGTCACCCATTATTAGTGGGTAATCTCCACTATCGGGGTCGTAAATACTATTTAAATTTGAATCGAGATATTCTGCTATATCGGGCCATTCTAAAATAGACATAGGAACAACATATCCTGTATCGTTCCAATGCAAAATATGATAATCGATTGTGGATTTATTTATTTTCCAAACTCTTTTATATGTAGAATCATATTGATAAGTATTGTAAGTATTGTTCACCGGACCCGATGCCCAATCAGTATATGAATGATATTTTCCAACAGCTATATGAAGAATATTACTGTCGTCCATTCCTCCAAGCCAAATAGTAGACATCTTATTTGAATTTTTACCGGAACCGGCAGGAACTTCAAAAAGACTATTCCATTGATCAAAAATATTATCAAATAAACTTCCATTACAATTGACAAAGGCATTTATATTATTAATGTTTATAGTATCCCTCATGTTTAATATTATATTATTGTTTGTAATATAATAACCATCATATAAACTTGCTACTAATATTTTATAATCATTAGTGTATACATTTGATAATCCGTATGTATTTAAATCTGAATTCACATCTGAATATTCATCTACATTAAGTAAATCAAATCTAATGAGTTTATCAGTGTACATTATCCATATATTTGTATCCGCATCAACTGCTATTCCTTTTACAGTACCCGATGAAGGTAGTCCGTAGCTGTTATCGTAAGTAGTAAATGTAGTTCCATCAAAAACACAAATTTTTGGACCTATTGCATTCATATATACTTTGTCTTTTGCTGTTAAAAAAGAAATTGAGTTAGTTGGCATTCCATTAGCAACAGTATATGTAGTAAAACCCGGATTATTGAAACGACAAAGACCAGCAAAAGTACCAATCCAAATAGTTCCATTATCGTCCATTGTAATTTGCCTTATACTGTTGGTAGGTAATCCTTCGGCGGTAGTATAATTTATAAAAGTAAATCCATTAAAAACAGATATGCCTGATAGTGTAGCTATCCAAATATTACCGCTTGTATCTTTTTGGATATCAAACACATTATTGCCTACTAATCCTTCTGCGGTAGTATAATTAGTAAATGAAAAGCCATCAAAAACTGATATTCCGGCACTAGTACCAATCCATACTTTATTAGTATTACTTATTTCAATAGCTTTTATACTGTTTGATATCAAACCATCATTTGTTGTATAATTAGTAAAATCAACACCATTATAATATGACAGACCTTGAAGTGTGCCTATCCACAAATTACCATAGGTGTTTTCTTTGAAACATTTAACTTCATCGCCTACAAGTCCATCTGCTGTTGTGAAATTGGTAAATTGCCCAAAAGATAATAGTGGGCATAAAAGAATAATTAGAATTAATTTTTTCATGATATTAATTTTTTGTTAAACTTACTTCAAAACAATTTTTTCTACAGCAACGCCTTTTGCTGTGGTTACTTTTATTATGTATATGCCTTTTGCTTGTTTGCTTAAATCTATTTTGGTGTTTTGACTTTTGACTTTCTGACCCTGCAAGGTCAGAACTTCTATTCTTTCAACATTCTCTGCCTTTACTCTTATTTTTCCTGTTGTTGGGTTGGGGTAAATCAAAATATTAGATGAGTTATGTTTTATTTCTTTATCCGTATTCACAATAAAATCAAACTTTACACCCCAAACATCTCCATTTCCATGTTGGTATCCAATTTCCTCACTTATAGAATTAGTAAATCCTGAAGCAAAAAGATAATTATCATAAGTTTCAAAGATATTGGTACATTGGTCGCTGTAATTTCCACCTATACACACATCCCATAAAATCTGTCCGGTATCATCAAGTTTTACTATCCAAAAATCATCAGAGTTATAATGATTGCTTATATCTCCATTATTTGAGTTTGAAGTTCCTGCAACTACAAAATAATTATCGCTGGTTTGTATAATTGCACGTGGTCTATCGTAACCGGAACCACCAATTGTATTAGTCCAAAGAGTATCTCCAGTAGAATTTGTACGGATAATTATATAATCGCTGTCACCATGATTTCCATGAATATCATGGTCGTTTGAATATGTTGATCCTGCCATAATATAACCACCATTATTAGTTTGATAAATACTTATTCCTGCATCTGAATCCGAACCACCATAATTTCGCTCCCATTCAATATTCCCTAATGAATCAAGTTTAGTAAGCCAAATATCATATCCTCCATAATTATTTCCTACATCAAAATTTGATGATTCACTTGCACTTATTATTGCAAACCCATTATCACTGGTATTAATAATATTATATCCAACTTCCGATTCAGAGCCACCATATGTTTTTAACCATAAGGTGTCTCCATTTTGGTCAAGATTGATTAAAACACAATCATTATTACCATAAATCTGGTTTAAATAGAAATCTGAAGACCCTGAATATCCAAATAGAGCACAGCCTCCGTTTTTTGTTGAAATAATTGAATAGGCATTATCTACCTCACTGCCTCCATATGTTTTTTTCCATAGTGTATTACCATTAGGATCTAATTTAACTGCAAAAATATCACCACTCCCGTAACTATTAATAATATCAAAATCGCTTGAAAATGTAACACCGGTGAAAACAATACAACTATCGTCTGTTTCTGCTACATCACCTCCAAAATCAATATTAGAACCTCCAAATGTTCTTGTCCAGAGAGTGTCTCCATTACTTTTAATTTTAACAATATAAAAATCTTTAGAGCCTCTGTTTATATGCACATCATAATCATTTGATTCTGAACTTGCAGCAAATACAATTCCTTTGTCAAATACTTCACATGAACCACAAGAACTTTCCATCATTGAACCTCCGTAACATTTTTCCCAGACAATGTTTACGTTTTGCGAATATGAATAAGTGCAAATTACAATTATAATAAAACATAAAAGAAATAATTTATTTTTCATAATTTTTAATTTCTTATAAGGTTGCCTAAAGGTAATAAAAATAATCAGGGAAGCAAGTATTTGTAATCATTCCAAAACAACTTTTTCTACCATCACGCCTTTGCTTGTGGTTACTTTTATAATATAGATTCCTTTTGGGTTTTGGCTTAGGTCAATTTCCAAACCTTCAAGGTTTCCAAAACCTTGAAGGTTTTTAATTACCTTGCCTGTAATATTTAAAACCTTTATTTTTTCTATGTTTTTTGCCTGTATTGTTATTTTTCCTGTGGTGGGGTTGGGATAAATTATTAATTCTTTGGAGTGATTGTATTGTTCTTCAATATCTATCGGATTATTGTAACACAAAATGTTACTATTATATATTGTTGGTGTAAAAATATATGTTGAATCTACAGGCAAAATTGAAAAATTATAAGTAAATAAATTATGTGAAAACTCTTCAAAATAAGGAACTGGATTTATATAAGAGAATGTAAGAGAATTTGAATTACAAAAACCTTGTCCTAAAGTATCTAGCACTGTTAAATGAGATTTACCAGCTATTAGAATATTTTCATTATCAAGACTTTCAATTGTACCTGTGTAACCATTAAAGGTTGCATAAATCGAAATATCTTTATAAGCAAATTGAATATCGCCATTATAATTAGCTGATATAAATAAAGGGCAGAAAGAAACATAACCAGTAATATAATATTGATTATTATGATTAATAATATTTTGAAAATTAATTACAACCGAAGGAATATCAAAATTATATATTTTAAAATGTGTAATATTGCCTACACTATCAAGTTTCATAAAAAAGGGTTGTTGAATAGCCCCAATTGAGTCACCGGTAATTGAACCAAGACAAATAAATTCATCCCCATCAGATTTAAAGCTATTAGTAGTTAATTTATGTCCGGGAAATCTATAAACCCTATCCCATAAGGCATTCCCAAGAGAGTCAATCATTAAAAAGCTTTTTGTTGTATCTCCATAATGATTAGTTATTAAGAATTTAAGTTTTGGAGTTTTTGCAATCAGACTTCCTTTAAAATCCAAGCTATCTTCATAATAAAAACCTTTAGCCCAATGATAATTTCCTGTATTATCAATATTTGTAACTCCTATATAATAAGGACCACCACAAGTAGCATTAGAACATACAACAATTGCTCTATTATTATATGAAACTATATCTGATATTAAACCAATTTGGTAAGTTTTAGCCCATATTAAATCCAAATTTTCACTAATATTCATTACTTGCTGATAAGCTGCCCCAATTGCCGTATCTATATATAGACAATAAAGCATAATTGTAGAATTATCTAAGAATTGGAAACGATTATGTTTTGTTATATAAATTGGGTTATCAAGAAAATTAAATTTTACGAAATCTATAACTTCACCATTAGGATAATGTTTTGTGAAAATGGGATGATTCACAGATGATGTAGTCTCCATAGAGTAACCATATAAATATCCATTTTGTGCTCTTTTAATATCAATAAAGTTTACATCATCATATTCGATTTGGAATGTTTGAGGAAGTACATTTAAATGGAATAGGCATAAAATTAGAACAATAATTGAAATTTTCATGGTTAAGAGTTTTAGCATTATAATATATTAGACACATAATGTTATTAAAAGGTTGCCTAAAGGTAATAAAAATAATCAGGGAAGCAGGTATTTGTTATCATTTTACACCGTAATAATAGAAATATGGCTTTCAATACCTATTTCCTCATCCTTGATTACTGCCCATGCCATATACTCGTAAGTAGCGTGTTTGTCCATATCTTTGGTGTCGATATACGGACTGTGAGTGTCGTGATTAAGAAATTGAAAATCTGACGGACCTTCTAATTTTCGATAAATATTTACACCATCGGTTTGGCTTTTGTTAAACGATATTTCTACGCCTTCACTTACTCTTCGCAATTTTAGTTTGGGACTAAAAGCTTTGTGATTGAAAACATGCTCGGGGCCAATAATATCAAATATCCTACCTATTCCTTCGGTATAGTCAAAGTCGTTTTTAATTCTCTGGGCTATACTTCGGCTTATTTTTATCGCTTTTTTTCTGTCTGCTGCTGTTTTTTTAAATTGCGCCAGCTTTTTGTTCAATAGCTCCATTTCTGCTATCATATCTTTGCTATAACTTTCCGAAATAGGTTTTAGCATTTCAATATCGCGTGAAGAAATACTGTATTTATCTTTATATTCTTCGGCTTTTTTAGTAAAATTTTCCAACCACTTATCTAGTTGTGTTTTCTTGGTAGGTATATAATCGCCGTGCTTTCTCATAATAGTTTTTTAAGGTTTATAAATAATTATTTATTGATATAGATAAACTAATTAGTGAGTGCTAAAAATAACTTTCAGCATGCTAAGTTAAACATTTATCATGATATAAACAAATTATAGCCTAATAAAAATAATTGATAGCATACTGCTAATGATATTTAGCATGATATAAATAACTAACAGCATGATATATATTATAATATGCAGGTATTAAATAATATTTAGCATGTATAAATTAATTGACAGCATGCCGTGAACAATATTAAGTGTGCTAAATATAACTTTTAGCACTCCCCAAATGATATTTTGGGATTAGAGAATGATGTGAAATGTACGATAGGAAATGTTTTGATGATAAAACATCAGATGTTTTAGAGACATTGTATGTTTAGGATACCGGCAATTTAAATTTTAATGTTTGGAGATGGGATTAGGTTATTTTTTTTTAATTAATTCTCCATTTAGATATTTCTCTTGTTTAATGATTTTTCCTTTTTCATTCCACCAAATCCATTTGCCTTCTCTGCGATTAGGTATTTTTTCATTAAAGAAAAATTCTCTTTTTAAACTGCCATCGTCATACCATTCTTGCCATTTGCCTATTCTATTTAAAAGATCATTATATATGTAACCCTCTTGAGAGGGTTTACTATTCCTATAATAAAAACTAAACAACTGTCTCCCTTCGTTAAATTTTCCTTTGGTAAAAAGTACTCCATTATCAAAATATCTATATTCTATAAATGAGCCTTTAGCAGAATCTAGATGAATTGTTTCATTTTCTAACTCTCCATTTTTATACCAGCTATAACTTCTTCCATTATAATAATCATCAAGCATTTGAAGTTTGCCATTATCATGCCATGATATAAAGACACCTATTTGTTTACCATTATAATTATCTACTTGAAAACAAATTTTTCCATTTTTATACCACTGAGTAGTCATTCCATGAAGCTCTCCATTTTTGAATTTGGCTTCTCTGTATTTTTGTCCATTATCGTAGTAACCAATAGCAGAAACCTTTTCTCCTGATATAAATTCTAAATAAATCGAAATCTCTTCATTTAAGTACTTGGATTTTATTGTATCAAAACCTGTGAAATTTGAATCTACTACGTCATTTGAATATAAAAAATAATCAAATACATTTTCAGGTTCTAATATCTCTATCGATAGAGTATCTTGCCCAAAACAAAAGAGAGGTATAATAAATATAATAAGTAATAGTTTTTTCATTCCCTAAAACTACATAAAAAAAGTGAAATGGCAAGCGACCCCTCTTTTATTCTCCCCTAAAAGGGGAGAAAGTCCTCTCCTCTTGAGAGGATTTAGGAGAGGTCTTACAATTTGTTTTTTGGGATTAGAGAATAGTGTGAAAGGGACATAAAGAAATGTTGGAATGATAAAACATTGGATGTTATAGAGACATTGTATGTTTAGGATATCCGTAATTTAAATTTTAATGTTTGTTGTCGTTTCGTTTTTCATTTTTTCGTTGTGTACTGCCTCTTTTTGCCGTTTTTTCTTTAGTCATTTTCTTCGTAGTAATATGAGTAGTCAATTCCTTTCATAAACATTTCGCGGTCGTTTATTTTGGAGGTGAGCGCATTATTCAAAAGCGTTTTTAGAATACTACTTTTTGTTGGACTTAGCATCATTGCGTTCATGTAATCTCGCTTGCTTATTTTACTCCAATCCACGCATTTTTTGAGGCGTTTTTTTAATATCAAATCCAACCATATTCGGGTGCTTCTGCCGTTTCCTTCCATAAAAGGGTGTGCAATGTTCATTTCTATATATTTGTTTCCGATTTCGTCAAATGTAGTTTCGGGCATTGTTTCTATTTGCTTTAATGTGTCGCCTAGAAAGCGTGATACGGCAAATTGAAAATCACCTTTTGATATATTTTTTTGTCTGATTTGTCCCGCAAAATCATACAATCCGCCAAACAAATAAGCGTGTATTTGTTGCAAACCTTTGATTGTGCCAACTTCTATTTCACCAATTAAATTACTTTCAAAAAGCATGTATGCTTTTTTCTTGCTTTGCCCGTCAATACTGTTATCGCTGTATAAAAACCAATCTAAAAATTTCATTGCCCTGTTGTTCGGGAAATGTTTTGCCAAAGCAATAATGCCATCACTATCTAATGTGTCGGTTAGGTATTTTTTGCCGTCTGCTGCTGTTAATTTCAGTCTGTGAGTGGCACTCACGAACTGAACATTTTCTTTGAGCAATTTTCGTTTGAGCCAACGCCAATAGTTACCGGCTTTGATATAATCGGCTTCTTGGTTTAAAATACCAACAACATCAACCACCGAGAACCACCACTTGGCGTTTTGTTCGTCCCAAACGGCTCGCACTTCGCGGTCGTCAAAAAAACGTATGGATATTTTTGCATTACTCATAATTTTAATGTTATCTATTCTGTCACTCTGTAATTATCAGTGCAAAGTTATGATAGTTTTTTCATTCCCTAAAACTACATAAAAAAAGTGAAATGGCAAGGTATGTTATTGTGTTTTGCAAAAATCATAATATAAAAAGTGATTGCAAATTTCAAACAGTCGGGCATTACCTAATCAAATTTAGAATTTTAGTTTTAGTAAAACTGTTAGTAGTTAATCTGCAAAAGTAAATACCTGTTTGAAGATTTTTGCTTGTAAACTCAATAATATGTTTTCCTGCCGTAATTTCATCGTTAAGCAAATATTCTATAAGTCTGCCCTGTTGGTCGTAAATTGTAATATTTACAAATTGTGGTTTATCAATATTAAAAACAATATTTGTTTTATTGCTAAAAGGGTTTGGGTAATTAAAGAAATCGAAATTTGCAAGTGGTAAATCTTCAATAATAGTGTTACATGGCACAAAAGCTGTACCCGGCGAACCTCCTTTGCAACCCGAAAACCAGTTTAAATAATTGTTGGGCTCGTTATATGGGTCAATTAGTTCAAGAGTGGTGCTATCGCCATTTGCTGTTGCCCATGGCGGTACTGTATAATATTGCACTGAAGTATATAATTCCTCATTATTATCATATAATCGCAAATTTTCGCCACTACTGCTTAATCCAAAATCAAATTGACCAATGTAGTTTGTAATGCCAGGGTAAATATTATCGAATTTAATAGTATCGCTACACAATACAAGATAATTATTCTTTGCTAAAACTGTGTTTTCGGGAATTATAAAACTATGCAAATCGTCGCTATCTTTAAATATCCATCCCGAAATATCAACATTAATATTGCCGTAATTATATAATTCAACCCAATCGCCGGCATCTAATAAATTTGCTGAATTATAATTAATTTCGCTAATTGCCACTCTGTTGGTATCGGCAGAACCATAAAAGAATGCAGTAAATACATCATTAGTATCAATATTTAAAGTAAACGATTGATTGCTGTTGGGAGATTGCATTATTATTCCCGATTGCCAAAAAGCAAATTCATATCCGGGATTTGGAATTGCAGTTATCTCAACCGGCACACCATCAAAATATATTCCCGACCAAGGGTAAACATCGGGTGTAATTGTGCTGATTTTAACTGTTCCGGCATATTCGGGATAAACATTTAATGTAACATTTACTTGCTTATTTAAGGTAAATTCTTCTTCAATATAATTTCTTGCAGGTGCTGCTCTGTTGTTTATAAAATTAATTAATATCGAATTGATATGATAATTTTCCCAATCGTTTAAACTGCCATTCCATCTTTGCATGTGCAATGGCATTTCGTCTGCAATAGAATCTTTAAACGAAAGTGCCAGCTTTGCTAAATTTTCGGGAAGAAAAATAGTATTGATAAGGTCGGCATAACGATTAACAAAATATTCTCTAAATTCTTGATTTGCCAACAACTTTTTAAAAATTACCGAATGATAATTACCTTCTTGCGTAATAACACGATGCAAATCGTTTGATGTAAAACTGCTGCCAAATAATCCCAGTCCCATATCAACATCTGTAAGAATATATCGCCATTTAGCTTCGGGTTTTCTTTCACGCCAATATTTAACATTATTCTGCGGCCAATCCCAGTTTACATAATATGTTTGTGCAATAAAATAATCGCAAAAATTATCAATATCAAGCATCGAACAAGCATTATCGTAGTTTGCAGGAATAGTCATATCGTTATTAGAAATAAATTCTGCCATATTAAGAAAATGTGTGTTTTCTCCGTCAATAACATAACCGTCAAATTGTAAGAGGTCAACACTGTCGGGGTCGATATTATAATTTTCGGCGAGATAATAATTACTTATTTTTTCGCGAAGATTTAAAATCCCAAAATATTCTCCATTAATAAACACCACAGATGGCTTATAATCCTGAATATCGATATGAGTTTTTTTGTGCACGGCTTTGTGCATAAGGGCATCTCTAAAATGCGTTTGATTGGTTTCGTTGCCCGAATTACGCAATACAAAACGTTTGAAGCTGTAAATTTCCTTATCGGGAAATAATTGGTAATCGAGAGTAGATTTACCGTATTTTCCTTTTGCAAGAAACCGTAGCGATTTTAAATCGTTTGACCTCGACCAACCTCCATGAATTTTGGTGCCTAAATCTTGTTCAAATTCCTGAGTTCCGGTGTGAGAAAAATATTCCATGTGAATTGGTATTTCCCAATCTTGCCAAAAATTTGCATTAAAATACGGAACAGTGGGGTCTGCATTTGGTCCCATTACGTATATTCCCTTATTCCAATCCCAAAAATTATCGGGGTGTGTGCTAATTGAAAAAACAGACAGTGTTGAAGTATAATCAATAAAATATGTGTTTGCTTCTATTTTACTTGGTAATTTTCCGGCATCAAAACTACGAGCTTTTAATACCATAGTAGAATCAATTGTTATTGGACTTATATATTCGCTTGAAACGGACTTCGGAACACTTCCATCTAATGTAAACCTTGTTGTTGCTCCCACCGATGTTGTTGTTATACTTACTAATTGAGAGCCTGCATAAAATCCTGCACTTAGTGATATTTCGGGCAAAGAGTTATATGCCGAAAATGTATTAGAACTATTATTACTTGAATCGGGAGTTGGAATATCAAAATATACGGTATTAATATTTCCATCGGAAAATTTCCCGTAAGAATTGTCAACATCAATTTCGCTATATGCAATAGAATCAATTATTGTTCCCGCAGTATTTGAAAGGTAGACAGATTCTCCGCTACTTGATAATTTAAAATTGGTATGTAATAAAGATATGCCGGGCTGGATATAAGTAGGTGGAGTTCCATAGTTAGTTGAAGTATCTTTAATTGCAAATGATAAATATGGAATTATAGTCATATCAGAAGAAAACGAATCAACATTATGCACCTGAATTGCCAAAACATTTAATCCGTTTTTTATTACAGTTTTAGCATCTTGTTCGCTATATAACCATTCTTGCATTTTTTGTCCCTGATATAGTTGAGCTTCATGTTCGTCGTATGCTAATTCGTCAAAATCGGTTGGAGTGTATGTAACACCAACATTTACTCTTGCAATTTCAATACCGTTTAGATAAGCAACAAAACCATCGTCGAAATCTACATTTAACATTGCTGTTGCCAATAATGAAGTGTCAACAATATTAAATACTTGCCTAATATATAATGATTTTATTGGCGGAGTAACAAGAGTATTATCATCGCCATCGCCATAACCAAAACCACCTTGTCCTGTATTCCAACCTGTATCATCAAACAAACTTGTGTTCCATAATGGGTCAACCGGAGAACTTGGAACAATGTATTTCCACATTCCTTCTGCATAAACAATAGTTTCCCAGTGGTCTATTATTTCTGTTTTATCTTTATCTGATGCAAAAAGAGTTATAAAAGAATAGGGATAAATATTTATACTTGGAAAAGTCCACTTCTGTGGCTCTGTAATATCGTCGCTAATAAAATATCCTTGTAGGTTTATCGAATTTGCAGTTGTATTATATAATTCTATCCAATCGCTAAAATCACCATCCTCATCGGCAATAATATTTCCGTTTCTTGGGCAAATTTCATTAATTACTACTTGTGAAAATAGTACAAGTTGTAGAGCAATTAATAATGTTGTGAGTAATGTTCGCTTCATATGTTTATATAATTACATTTTTATCCATTTAACATTCATTAATTCTTGTTCAGCCCTTATACTTATAATATACATTCCTGAGGGCAAACGTTGACTTATGTCTGAAATCTTAATATTATTTTCATAATAATCTAAAACTTTTGATGCACATAATTTACCATAGATATCATAAATGCTAATTTCAATATCCGATTGTTTATTTAAATCAAATTCAATTGTAGAATTGTTATCTCCCGGGTTTGGGTAGATGTTTAAGCTACTAATTAGTTTGTCAATTTCATTGATATTTGTGATACTTATTGTTTTATATGATGTATCGGTATAGCAATAATTTGATGCAATAAGCATTATGTTTTTATCGCCAACAGACGAATATTTATGATTTGGATTTTCAAGAAAACTTATACTGTCAATATCATCATCAAAATCCCAAAAATAATCTGACGCATTAATTGATGTATTGATAAATTGTACAGAATCATCAATTGAAAAATTATTGCTGCTTATCCAAAAACCGGCAGTAATAATATTGCTTACGCTAACAATTATATTTTCAATTTCCCAGCATAGTGGTTGGTCTCCAATGTAAACACTATAAATTGTAGTTGAATCGGGTGAAATAGTAATTGTCGAAGTAGTATCTCCGGTTGACCAGTTCCAATCAAAACCACCCGAAACCGATAAGGTAACAGAATCGCCAGCACAAATTGAAGTATCGGCAGTAGCAGTATAACTTATCGGTGTACAATAAATACATGTTCCATCATCAGAATTGGCAATTGGACTATAATTTACAGCAAGTGTATCGGTACAACCATAAATAATAGGCTGTGGGTATATTATTTCTAAATACTCAAGTACACTTAGGCTGTCGGTATGTGCAATAACTACAGGATGGGGAATATTTTTAGCATAATAGTGATAATAATAAAGAGTATCGAGATTTGCAGAATCGAATGTTCCTGCAATAAAAACACTATCGTATCTGTAATCAATATATTTAACACGAAGCATATCATCAAAATGATTAAAAGGAGTATCCATTGAACCCCATGCATCAACCTGAATTTCTTTTACCTTGTGTAAATCTACATAAACAGCAGGATTAATTGTTATAGTTGCAATTGTGTGTTCTGTTTCGTTGTGCCCATAAGTGTATTGATTTGAGAGCAATGTGTCAACATACATAGGGTCATAAACAGAATGAATTGTGTCAAATCCCGAACCAAAATCAGCAATTATAGACAATCCGTTTTCCCAAAATGCATTTGTATCTTTTGTATAGTAATAATAACGTTCCGACCCACCATCGTTGTAATATAATGCCATTTCAGAAGTAGTATGCTCACTATAAAATGTTGTTGAGGTGGCATCAAGATAATGAAGTGTGTCCCCAAAAGCAATAAAGGCATTTGAAAAATCATAATACTGGTTTATCCCTGCAGGACCAATGGTATCTGCTCCAAGATAAAATCTTGAATAGCTCATATCAGCATAAGGAAAATTATTGCTGTCTAAAGTAATTTGCGAAAAAAGAGAACTTTGAATTATTAAAAATATAATAACAAGGTAGAGTTTATTCATATTAAAATATTTTTGATTTATACAGGTATGTATGTATTACACTAAAAAAATAAAATACCCTTATTTGTAAACTTAAAGTTAATACTTTTTTGATTAATCAAGCATAATTTGCTAATTTTCAGAGCATATTTTTCAAAAATACAAAAAACAAAACGATAATCTTTTCTCTCTCTTTATCTGATAATTACATTTTTTTCGTAATCATCAGGCAACGAAACTTCTATTTATTTTGTCTTATTATAGAACGAAAAATTATTCTAATATGAAAAAGCTATTAATTACCTCAATTTTCTATTTATTTTTATTTGTAAATATATTTGCTCAATGTAATCCTAATGCAGGATTAGATGATGCAATCTGTGGAAATACATATACCTTTAGTGCTACCTTGGGTGATATAAACTCAACAGGCACATGGTCAACAAACGCATCGGGAGTAGTATTTTCTAATATTAATGACCCAAATGCACTTGTTACTGTATTATCTTATCAATCAATTGAATTTTACTGGACTGAGGATAACACAATAATTCCATGTACAAATGTAGATACTGTTATAATTACATTCATAGAAATTCCTGTTGCTAACGCAGGTATTGATGATCAGGTTTGTGGATTATCAGCTAATTTAACAGGAAGTTTTTCTTCAGGTAATACAGGTTTCTGGACAAGTAGTCCTGCTGGTGCAATTTTTACTCCTGTTAATAGTCCTACTGCTACGGTTACAGTTCCGGGATATGGTATATATATATTTACATGGGAAGAAGATAATAATCTATGTACAAGTACAGATGATGTTGTGGTTGAATTTCTTCAAACTCCTAATGCCAACGCAGGTATTGACCAAACAGTTTGCGGATTATTTGTAAACCTTGATGCAACAATAAGTTTTCTCGGAAATACTGGTTACTGGTCAGGTCCGGCAAATTTTAGTGATATTTACGATCCTGATGCTACAGCAAATATTACAAATATTCCAGGAACACAAATAACTCACACATTATACTGGTATGAAACAAATGGAGTATGTAGTGGAACAACAGATTCTGTAGAAATTACATTTATAGCACCTCCCATAGCTGATGCCGGAAATGGTGGCTCCACTTGTGATTCCAGTTATATTCTTGAAGCTAATGCAATAGGCATTACCCCCGATTCAGTATTGTGGACAAGTAATACACCGGGACTTTTTGTTTTTGCCCCAAGCAGTGATACAACTATTATTGATATCACACCCATAGTTCCCGGAATATATTCACCAAATGGATATGCAGAAATTTATATGTACTTTACTGTTTATGATGGAACTTGTTCATCAACGGATTCTGTTTTAATTACATTCTATCAAGCTCCTATAGCTTATGCAGGAATAGATGATTCAATTTGTGGTTTATATTATGATCTTAATGCAATTCCATCAATTTTGAGTTCCTATGGTGAATGGAGTGTAATAAGCTGTCCAACAGCTGCAGGTCCTGCAAATCTTGTTGATTTTAACAACCCTCAAACAGGAGTTAATGTTCCAGTGTATGGTTATTGGACATTCCAGTGGGAAGAAGCTAATGATAATAATTTTACTTGTTTCAGCAGAGATACAGTAACAATAAACTTTATTGAAATCCCCAATATTGATGCAGGTCCTCGTGATACTGTTTGTGGATATTTTGTGGAGTTAAATGCTACATCTGCCGGAGGAATTGGTACTTGGTTAAATTATGGAGTAGTATGGTGTACCTCCAATAATTTATCAACAGCCGATACATTACAACAAAATGAATCAAATACATGGGTTTACTATAATACTTTAAATGATTCAATTGCATTTGTATGGCAGGAATGTGATGGTTTTTGTTGTAATATTGATACCGTTTGGATATTGTTTGAAGAATATATAAATATAAATGGAAATGTTTTATATAATCTTAACCCTTTAAATCCAGGAGATGCTGAAATAGAATTATTCAATATCAATTCCGGTAATTATGAATTAAACGATATTAGTTCTATTGCAGGCAACAATATATTTAATCTTCAGGGGAATAAAAGCGGTGATTATATTTTAAAAGCAAATGTGCTCAATCATATATCATATCCTGATGCCATGAACACTTATTATGATGATGCATTTCTTTGGGAAAATGCACAGATTTTCACTCTTTCCTGCGGAGATTCAATTAATGCAGATATTAACCTTAAACGCACAATTGCATTTACTCCGGGAAGTGGTAAAGTTTCGGGTTCTATAACTTATGAAGGTTCCGGCAATCCTGTTACAGATGCTGTTTTCTTTATTGAAGATACAACTGTTAACGATCCCTATCTATACACAGATGTTAATATAAACGGATATTATCAGTTTATTGGGTTACCACAAGGCAATTTCAGAATTCTAGTTGACCTGTCTGGAATTCCACAAATTACAACTCATAATTTTTCTGTTACAGCAACAAATACTTTGTTCGAAAACTATGATTATTATGTGGATACTATCTTGTACAGAGAAACAGGAATAGGTATTTATGCCGACACAGCGGCGACTTATAATATTGATAATCCACAGCTTAATGTTTCCTTAATATCGGTCTATCCAAATCCTTTTAAGAACAATATTAATCTTGAATATAAACTGGAGCAAAACTCAATAGTTGAAATTCAGGTAATTGATATTACCGGTAAAATAATTCATAAACAATCTGTAAAGTCATTAGATTCGGGAAATTACTCTGAATCTATAGAAATTGCGGATAAAGGAGTCTATTTTTTAGTTGTAAGTATCAATAAGAATACGTACATAAAGAAAATTGTATCACAATAGTCAAATTTATTACCATAAGCTTATTGTTTTATTTTTAATAACTATAATTTTGCTTTTTAATTAATTGTTTTCAAATAAACATTACAATGTCGAAAGTAAAATTAGTATTTGCAACGCATAATAAAAACAAGTTAGTTGAGGTACAGAAACTTCTTGGAAATAATTTTCAGTTATTGAGTTTATATGATATTGACTGTAATACAGAAATTCCCGAAACACATTTAACATTGGAAGAAAATGCCTCAGAAAAAGCATGGTATGTATATAATAATTTTCAATTAAATTGTTTTGCAGATGATACAGGTTTGGAAATACGATCATTAAATAATGCTCCGGGAGTATTGTCAGCAAGATATGCGGGAGAAGAAAAAAGCTCTGAAGCCAATATGAAAAAAGTTTTAGAGGAGTTAAAGAATAAGCCTGACAGAAAAGCACAATTTAGAACAATAATTTCGTTAATAATAAACGGCAAAGAATATAGATTTGAAGGGAAAGTGAAAGGAGAAATTATTAAAGAGAAACACGGAACAGATGGTTTTGGTTATGACCCAATTTTTAAACCCGATGGTTTTACTGAAACATTTGCAGAAATATCAATGGAAGAAAAGAATAAGGTAAGTCACAGAGGCATGGCAATACAAAAACTTGTTGAATTTTTGAAAAATCAGCAAGCATTAACCAGCAACAATATTAGGTAGTTATTTAATTTCATTATAATACTTAATATAAAATTTAACTCTTTATTGGCATATAAAACTGTTCAGCATCGGTATAATAAATTGTTTTTAGTAATTTTATCCTGTTTTTTCCCCAATTCTGTAAATAAATGATATTTATAATTATAGCAATTACATCTTTGGTTTCTTTTCTTGCTTTTAGCAAAAGAGAAATAATGTATAAGTTTCAGTTTAATGCTTACCAAATTTATCATCGTAAGGAAATTTACAGAATTATAACACATGCCTTTTTACATGCAGATTGGACACACCTTATTATAAACATGATAGTTTTATATTCTTTTGGTAATAATGTAATGGCGTATTTTAAATATCACTTTGGAGATAAAGCAACGCTTTATATTATCATATTATATTTTGGAGGCATTATTTTTTCTACGTTATTTTCTTTGATAAAAAACAGAAACAACCCGCATTACAATGCTGTTGGAGCATCAGGAGCAGTATCGGCATTTGTGTTTACTTCAATATTTTTTGCTCCAATGCATAAAGTTTACTTATTTGGAGTAGTACCTATTTATGGTATTTTGTTTGGTGTTATATATATGGTGTACTCTTATATCCAGAGCAAAAGAAGCAGGGATAATATTGCACATGATGTACATTTTTGGGGAGGAGTTTATGGTTTTGTTTTTCCCATTATACTTAAACCGGAATTGCTTGACTCATTCATAAATCAGTTTATATGAAAAAAGCGATATTTCTTGATAGGGACGGTGTAATTAATAAAGAAGTTGGAAACTACGTTTACAAAGTTTCCGATTTTATTATTAACGAAGGAGTATTTGAAGCTCTTAAATTATTGCAGGATGCAGATTATTTGTTAATCATTATTACAAACCAAGGGGGTATTGCAAAAAATATATATACAAAACAAGATGTAGATAAAGTTCATGGATTTTTAAATTCTGAATTACAAAAGCACAATATAAAACTAACCGAAATATATTATTGCCCGCACCATAACGAGGTGAATAATATTTGCTTATGCCGAAAACCAAATTCAATAATGATTGAAAAAGCAATTGCACGTTTTAATATTGATGTAAATAAATCGTATATGATAGGCGATAGAAACAGAGATGTTGAGGCTGGGGAAAAGGCAGGATTGAAAACAGTTAAAATTTTATCTAACGAAAATATTCTTGAAATTTGTAAAAAAATAATTTCTAATGCCAATTGAACCATATATATGTTTTAACGGAGATTTTGTAAAAGAAAAGCAAACTGTACTTACATGCCAAAACAGAGCTTTCAGATATGGTGATGCCTTGTTTGAAACAATAAGAGTGTCATCAAAAAAAATATTCTTATTCGACGACCACCTTAAAAGACTTACAAAAAGTATGGGATTTCTTAAAATGAATATTCCTTCAAGCTTCAATAAAGAAGATTTAAGCAAACAAATTATAAAGTTATTAAATACTAACAGGCTTTTTCAGGGAGCAAGATTAAGATTAACAGTTTTTAGAGCAGATGGTGGATTTTATACTCCTGTAACAAACAATATTTCATACATAATTGAAGCAGAAAAGCTTGAAAATGAAAAATATATTTTAAACAAAAAAGGATTGATAATTGAAATTTACGACGAATTTAAAAAACCCGTAAACGCATTATCTAATTTTAAAACAACAAACGCCTTTCCTTATATTTTGGCAGGTATCTATAAAAAAGAAAACGGGTTTGACGATTGCATTTTACTAAATCAGAATAATAATATTATTGAAGCAATAAGTTCAAACATATTTCTTGTAAAAGGAAAAAGTATTTATACTCCTTCAATTGACGATGGCTGTGTAGCGGGAGTAATGCGTAACAAAATTATTGATATAGCCATTGATCTAAAGTACATTGTTTTTGAAGATGCAAGCCTTAGAATAACTGATCTGTTAAATGCTGATGAGGTTTTTTTGACAAATGCAATTAATGGTGTTAAATGGGCTATAGCATTTCGCACAAAGCGGTATTATAATACAGTTTCAAAACAACTGATAGCAGAACTTAATAATAAATTAAGTGTATAGGTAAAATAAAAATCTTATTTTTGAAACATGCAAAAAATCACAATAGCAATTGACGGGTATTCTTCATGTGGAAAAAGTACGCTTGCAAAAGACCTTGCAAAAGTATTAAAATATAAATATATTGATAGCGGGGCAATGTACAGGGCGGTTACCTTATATTGTATGCGAAATAATATTATTTATGATATAGAAAAGATTGATATTATAAAATTAGAAAATGAGTTGAAAAATATAAGCATTGACATTAGGCACAATAATGACTTATCTGAAAATGAGATTTTTTTAAATAATGAAAATGTTGAAGAAGAAATAAGAAAAATTGATGTTTCTAATTTGGTAAGCATTATCAGTAAGGAAAAAATAATTAGAAAAAAAATGGTGAAGCTGCAGCGAAAAATTGGTGATAAAAAAGGTATTGTAATGGATGGCAGAGATATTGGAACGGTAGTTTTTCCTGATGCAGATCTGAAAATATTTATGACTGCCGATGTTAACATTAGAGCAAGAAGACGTTATAATGAATATCTTGAAAAAAACATTGAAATAACATTAAAAGAGGTTATTGATAATATAACAAAACGTGATTTTTATGATGAAAATCGTAAAGAAAGTCCACTAAAAAAAGCCAACGATGCCATTGTTTTAGATAATAGCAATTTAAGTATTAAAGAACAATTGCAATTTATTATTGATATTATTAAAGAAAAATTTTAATATGCTAGTTGATATTGATAAAGGTTCAGGATTTTGTTTTGGAGTTGTATATGCTGTTGAAAAAGCAGAAAAAGAACTTGAGAAAAATGAAAAATTATATTCATTAGGGGATATTGTTCATAACAATGTTGAACTTGGCAGGCTTGAAAAAATGGGATTAAAATCAATAAGTCATGATGAGTTTAAAAAATTAAAAAATTGCAAAGTTCTTATTAGAGCTCATGGAGAACCTCCCGAAACATATAGAATTGCAAAAAATAATAACATTAAACTTATTGATGCAACTTGTCCTGTTGTAATAAAATTGCAAAATAAAATAATGCATGGGTACAATTATATAAAAAAGCAAAAAGGACAAATTGTAATATTTGGAAAAGAAGGACATGCAGAAGTTAACGGTCTTGTTGGACAAACTGAAAACACAGCAATAGTTATTGAAACAATTGATGATTTGAAAAAAATTGATTTTTCAAAACCTGTTATTTTATATTCTCAAACAACAAAAAGCACAAAAGGCTTTGAAGAAATTGAGGCAATAATTAATGAAAATTTAAAAACTAATAAAAAAGAGGATTTGCTTTTTATTGCTAATAATACAATTTGTAAACAAGTATCTACACGTGAACCAAAATTAAAAATATTTGCCAAAAAATATGATGTAATAATATTTGTTAGTGGGCATAAAAGTTCAAATGGCAAAATGCTGTATAATATTTGTAAAAATGAAAATGATAATACGTATTTTGTTTCAGATGAAAAAGAATTAAATAAAAATTGGTTTAATAATGTAGATTCTGTTGGAGTTTGTGGTGCAACATCTACACCGCGATGGTTAATGGAAAAAATTTCAAACTATATAAAAGCTAAATATTAAGAGTAATATAAAACTTTTAATATTTTTATTCGTAAACATAACTTGGTTAAATGAATAATATCGGAAAATATATTATAATAATTGCCATACTTACAATAATAGGATTCATAGTGTGGTATTTCATGGCTATAATTGCTTACATACTTTTTGCAGCAATACTTTCACTTATTGGACATCCAATAGTTGCCTTAATTGGAAAATTAAAAGTAAAAAAAATAAAAGTCCCGAGAGCTGTTAGTGCAGGTATTACTTTAGTTTTACTTTGGGCAATGGTATTTGGATTTTTCAGTTTTTTTCTGCCAATCATTACTGATGAAGCACAACAATTGTCTGAAATTAACCCCGAATCAATAATGGAAAACCTCGAAGAACCACTAAATGTTGTTGATGAGTGGGCAAAAAAATTAAATTTCAATCCAGACAGTTCTGCTTCAGCGCAAGGCTTGGTGGTTAAGCAAATTACACGATTTTTAAGTGTTTCTGATGTTTCAAATATTTTTGGAACAATAGCAGGGGTTCTGGGAAATATATTTGTTGCATTTTTTGCAATTTCATTTATTACATTTTTCTTTTTAAAGGATGAGAAACTATTCGTAAACGGGATATTGATTTTAATACCAGAAAAACATGAGAATTCTGTAAAACATGCTATGTCTTCCATTAAAAGATTACTGATGAGGTATTTTATTGGCATGGGCATAGACGTATGTATAGTAATTACATTAGTAACCATTGGATTAAGTATTGTTGGATTAAAATTTGAACACGCTTTAATTATTGCTCTTTTTGTTGGAATGGTTAATATAATACCTTATGTGGGACCAATTATCGGGATGATATTCGGGTTATTATTCGGTGTTCTTACACATATTGATATGAATTTCTACACGGAAATTCTTCCGATGTTAGCTTATATGATGATTGTTTTTGTTTCGGTACAAATTTTAGATGCAGCTTTATTGCAGCCTACAATATACTCTAACAGCATAAAAGCGCACCCATTAGAAATATTTTTATTAATATTAATTGCAGGAAGTATTGCAGGAATTCCGGGAATGATACTTGCAATACCAAGTTACACTATTTTTCGTGTAATTGCTAAGGAATTTTTTAACGAATTTAAGCTTATTAAAAAATTAACACAAAATATATAAACATTTTTGTACTTTTGTTTTATTGAAATTATTAAAATGAAAATTAAACAATACTTATTACAGGTTTTTTTAATTGTGATTACACTTAGTTCTACAGCGCAATCACTTGCTGATTTCAGGTCAGATACAACAATTGTTTGTGAAAGTGTTGTTGTTTATTTTAACGATCTTTCTATTTCTGATACAACTATTATAACACGGTTGTGGGAATTTGAGGGAGGCACACCGGCAACATCAAGTACCCAAAACCCTGTTGTTGTATATGATACGGCAGGCGTATATAATGTAAAACTTACTGTTGCAGATGAAAATTCTAATGTTGATTCTGAAATTAAAACAGAATATATTACAGTAAGAAAAAGACCAGTTGCTGCGTTTATATTAAGTCCTGCTCAAGATTATTTTTTAACAGACACATTTTCATTATCTTCATTTTTTTACGATTTTACCAGTCAATCTATATTAGATGAGACACCAAATGATATATTAAAATATTCCTATTACTGGGATTTTGGAGATGGGATTTTTGTTGATTCAACATCATCTTTAATATATAAGTTTCAAAATGCTGGTGATTATTCCGTAAGATTTGTTATTAATGCAGGAAAAGAATGTACCGATACAGCAGATGCAAGTGTAACTGTAGAAGACATAAAATTAGTGCCTAATATTTTTACTCCAAATGGAGATGGCATAAATGATTTTTTAACAATAAAAACAAACGGTATTCATACGTATGAGCTTTTTATTTTTAGCAGGTGGGGCGTAATAGTTCATACAATTTCTGCAAAAAAAATTACATGGGATGGTCATACATCTGCTGGAATATTAGTTGATCCTGGTGTTTATTATTATCACTTATCTTCTGCAGAAAACGGACATAGTGAAACCGGATTTATTCATGTAATGAGATAATTTTCCAGTTCATCTATCTTTTTATCAATATCAAATTGTTCAATTACCCGCAATTTTCCTTTTTCTCCTAATGCTTCCCGTAATTCTTTATTATCAATTAATAATTTCACCTTTTCTGCAAATTGTTCAACATTAGGGAATTCCACAAGAAAACCTGTTTCAGCATCAATAATTATTTCCGGATTACTTGTAATATTAAAAGCAACAACCGGTTTTTCTGCAATCATTGCCTCAACTATTGCGAAACCAAAACCTTCCCAAATAGATGGCAAAACAAAAATATCTATCTCGTTAAGAAAACTTTTAACATCAGAAATAAAACCAAGAAAGGTTACATATTTTTTTAAGCCGCTTTTTTCTGCCAATTTAACAAGTTCGTCTTTACTTTCTCCTTCACCGGCAATAATAATTTTGAAATTTTGTGTGGTATTTTTTAAAATGGCAGCTAAGTCAATTAAATATTTATGTCCTTTTTGTTCTGTTAATCGTCCAAGATTGCCAATAATTATTTCATTTTTTTCTTTTTCAAATATTTTATTTGTTGATTTTTCGGAGTGTTCCCGAATATCAATACCATGATATATTACTTTAATTTTTTCGGGTTCAATATCATTAGCTAAATTTTTTAAAATAGTTCTTTTAGTCTCTTTTGAATTTGCAATTATGTGAGTAACAACTTTTTTCAGCAAATAAATATTTAAAAAATTGCGCTTTATAGGAACAGCTATACCTCTTAAATAAACAATTTTTTCAACTCCGGCTTTTTTTGCCGCAATTCCTCCTGCTTTTAAATCGGAAGGAATAATAAAAAAAACAGTATCAATATTATAGGACTTGTAAAATGATCTTATTTTTTTTTTCTTAAAAGGGTTTAAAAATGACAAATTACCAATATTAATACTGTGTACTTGAAATTGAGCATCTTTTGCCTTTTGGAATAATGGACTGTTATTTTTTGCAGTAATAATTACATTATATCCTTTTTCACGAAATTTAACAGCATATTCTAAATGTAGCTTTTCTCCCCCTCCCCAAAATTTTGTGCAATTAAAAAAACAAATGTTTTTCATGTTCGTTTCATAATTTTTATGCAGGGATTATTGCATAACATTTTCGAATTATTTGTTCTCTGTATCTCCTGAAATAGTATCGGTTCCGGCTAAAATAGAATTATAAAGTTCCATATCATTTAATATCTCAACTGCTTTATTTGCATTTTTGTCTGTTACTAATAAAGATTCTATTCTGCCTTGTTGAAAATAATATCTACTTACAATTTCCTCGGTAAGTAAATTAATTATTTCTTCCTTAAAAGTATTAAGGTCTTTATCTTTATCGTGAACTAATTTCGTTTCTAACTCTTTTAATTCTTTTTCAGACATTTTAAAATATTTTTCTTTTTTTGATATTTTAATTAATTTTTTTAACTGTTCCTCGCTGTTTGTCTCATAATCAAACTCTTTGTCACTTATAAATTTTTTAAAATCATTATACTCTGTATCAGATAATCGATATTCTTTAGACTGCAATATAGAATCATGCTTGATACTATATTCGGTAGCATAATCAAATATTAAATTTTTAATAAAAAGACTTGTTGAAATATTACTTAAAAACTCTTGTTCAATTGTTATATCGGGTAAAATGCCTCCTCCGTCAAAAACTTTTCTTCCGTTTTTTGTTTTAAATTCTGTCATTAAAGAATCCTGTATTTTTCCAACGCTTCCATCTTCGTTTCTATGAGTATAATCTAATGCCTGAATACATCTTCCGCTGGGAATATAATATTTTGCAGTGGTTATTTTTAGTTTGGTATTATAGCTTAAAGTTCTTGTTGTTTGAACTAATCCTTTGCCAAAAGTTCTTTCGCCAATTATAACACCTCTGTCAGAATCCTGAAAAGCTCCAGAAACAATTTCCGATGCAGATGCGGAGCCTCTGTTAACAAGTACAACAACCGGTATTTCCGTGTCAACAGCACTATGCATTGCATAATATGTCTTATCCCATTGCGATATTTTTCCTTTTGTTCTCACTATTTCCTGACCTTTATCCATAAATATATTACAAATATGGACAGATTCTATTAGTAATCCTCCGGGGTTGTTTCTGAGGTCTAAAATAATTTTACTTGCATTATGTTTTTCTTTTAATTCCAGAAATGCTTCTTTAACTTTATTGCCTGCCTTTTGTGTAAATTGAGAGAGCTTGATATATCCAATATCATCTGTTAACATTCCAAAATATGGTACACTTTTTATTTTAATTTTTTGTCTGACAAGTGTTTTTTCCAACACTTCTTCTGTTCCTGGTCTGTTAATTTTAAGTTTTACCTCTGAGTCGGGTTGTCCTTTTAATGCTTTGCTAATATCGGAAGTAGATTTATTTTCTGTAGATTTTTCATCTATTTCAATTATTATATCTCCTGCTTTTAATCCGGCAGAGTGAGCAGGGAAATCTTCATAAGGCTCTGATACAACAATATATTTACCGCTTTTCCTTATTAATGCTCCAATACCTCCATATTGTCCTGTTGTCATAAATTTATAATTCTCCATTTGAGATTCAGGAATATAAATTGTATAAGGATCAAGGCTTTCAAGCATTTTGTCAATTCCGGTTTTTATTAGATCACCCGGGTCGGTTTCGTCAACATAATATATGTTTAACTCTCTGAAAAGTGTGTAAAAAATATCTAAATTTTTTGATATTTCAAATGTCGCATTATCATCATTAAAAGCATAAAACAATAAAGATGAAATTGCCAATAATGATGAAATTATTATTACGGATGTCTTTTTAAATATATTTTTAAGCATTTGCAGATGTTTTATGGTCTTTTATTAAACGCTGTAAAATTACAATTATTTTATTTTCTATTTCATGGTAATCTAATACTTCTTTTTCCAAATAGATTATAATAAATATAATCTGCTTATTGTTATTGTCAAGATAATTATATAAAATATGTTTGTTTAATCTATACGCTTCACGCACTCTTCTTTTCAACAAATTTCTTGTAACAGCTTTTTTAAAACTTTTTTTAGGAATGCTTATTGCAATTTTTGCATTACTATTTTCAGACCAATTTTTTTCTTTCCAAATTACACGAAATGGATTTATTGTGAAAGCATTGCCATTTTCAAACAATTCTGTTATGGGTTTGGTGCTACAAAGACGTTCAGTTTTATGTAGTGAATAAGCTTTCATTAAGTTGGTATTTATAAAAAACATCGAACAAGTAAATGTTCGATGTTTTCTATATCAACGAATTTTATTTTATTGATCATGTTGTCTGACAACTGAAAAATGACCATTCTCAATAAGAGTTCCATCAAGAGTTATTCCAGAGAATGTGCCTTCAATTAATTCTCCAACATTTCCGTAGGAAGCAACTGTAATAGAGCCTATGTCAAATGAATCTGACCAAGTAGGTGGTCCCATATATTGTATTCCGGCACTTATCATTGGGAATGTACCAGCGGAATTACCACTAAAATATATATAATAATCTCCTGATTGTCCTGAACACTCTATAACAGTTTCTGTAAAACTATTATCGTAAACTCCTTCTTTAATAGTAAATCCTGTCAATTGAGCATTAATTGGATCGCCATTAATAGTTAAATAATTTGGTCCTGTTGGAATAGGTGGGCATAATACTATTTCTACAGGAACATTAACATTAACCATTGATAAATATTTTTCAACGCCATTTCCAAAAGCATAAATATCTACATTAAATGTTCCTGTGGTTACTTCAATAGAAAAGTATCCTGTTGTTGTATAAATTGCAACATTTTCGCCTGCCCATGATACAACAATGTTTCCGGCAATTAGATTCCCGTTACAATCAACTAATGAACCGTAAACGAGTTCCACAGAAGCAGGAGTAACAACTATATCAATTGTTGTATTTCCATAAGGAGTAACTGGATATGGACCATAAGCAGTACCCAAATAATTAGGAATTTCAACATCAACAGGAACTCCGGCAATTACTTCTCTTGAGTAGAATCCATCCTGATTTGTAATTGCATAAGATTCTCCAATTTTTACAGTTATACCAGGAATTGCATCACCGTTTGCGTTTGTAACATGCCCCATAACAGTGGCAGAGGTATTGTAAGAAATTTCGCAACTTATGTATGAGAAATGACCAACTCTACCCACAACCTTTGTTCCTTCTTTATGGGCTTGAGAGCCAGTTGTATTTCTTAATCCAAAAACATTATTAAATGTCCATATATCAATATCAGCAGGACACAAGTTTTCTAAACCTGGTGGCAATTCTATTTCAAAATCAACATCGGGTGGCATATTTGGGTCTAATTGTAATTTCTGACCACTGTCATCGTACAACATTATATTTGCACCAACAAAAGCTCTAAGCAAATATTCCTGATTATTACCTTCAATTATTCCTCGTTGATCTCCACCATGTACTCTTAGGTGATAATTTGGGTCGGTAGGATCCATATATAATACTGCAACATTTACATTACCGGTATATGGTGATCCACTTTCATATATAAAATTATCGGCAGGAAAAGTAAAGTTGAAAATATTACCTATGGCGATTTGGCCTCCTGCTGAAGCATCAAAATTTGTTACTTCTGTTGTAGCTGTTGACTGTATTGGCATTAAGCTAACTTTCATTTGTCCGGGACTTCCGGTAACAACAGCTTCAGAACGTGTTACTGAAAAATAATTTTGCCTTGAAAATTTTATAACATACCTGTTATTTGGAACAGTAAGATTATAAAAAATGAAAAACCCTGTTGTTGTTGTTGTGTAAGTTTGACCGTGAGCATTAACCGTAACGCCTGCAAGTGGCAAATTATTTTCATCAACAACTGTTCCCGATAATGATTCTAGCGTTTTTTCTTCAAAAGATTGTTCTCCTTTGGCAGGGTCTAAAATTTCATTTTTATTGCAACTGTTAAGCAATACCATAGATGCTATTGCAACAAGCGAGAATATATTAATTAATTTTTTCATATTTAATTTTAAATATAGAATTTATTTTAACCGATAAAAATAGAAAAAAATAATTGAAAAGAAACAATTTGATTTTATTTTTATTTACAATTAGAAAAAATCTTGAAACTTTTACATTGGAAAAATTTATTGTAACACAATTTTCTCAACAGCGACTCCTTTTTGCGTTGTTACTTTAATAATGTATATTCCTTTTGGCTGCGAGCTCAAGTCTATTTGGTTTTCTTTGCCTGTGTAAATTTGTTTCCCTTCAATATTCATTACTTCAATAATCTCTGCTTCTTCTACCATTATTGTAGTTTTTCCGGTTGTGGGATTTGGAAATACCTGAAACATTAATGTTTCTTTGTTTTGAATTGGTATAATATTGTTCACAGTATTGTTATACTCATAAGCTCCAATATCAACTATAGCATTAAAAGGCACAGGCTGTCCGGTAATGTCCATATTAAGACCCAGATATACTCCAGTATCAATACAAGCAGAATAAGAATTCAATGAAAAATCAAAAGGATAATTGGTCGAATTAATAAAAAATGGATTAAGTGTAAAAGAATTACTATCCTGATTGGAAAAACCTTGATAAAAACTAAATTCTGCCGTGGTATAATTATTACCAAGCCAGTGAACCAGATTTGCGGATGGAATAGAATGGTAAAAGCAGTTATAATCCATCTGAAAATCAGTTCCAATATCTGCAATTTCAATTACATTATTAGAATTCACAGGATTGCATACTATATTATTTTTAACTGAACAATGGTCTGAATTACCAGCCCAATATCCTCTGAATGATATACCTGCGTGTAAGCAATTATAAACAGTATTATTATAAACAAGAGTACTATCATTTTCCTGCTCAATCATAATGCCGATTCCATAATGGTTATAACAGAGATTATAACAGACCTCGTTCCCAATAGAAGAATAACCATATGTTCCATCATCATTGTCTAAATGAATTCCTACCATTCCATCTGAAACAATGTTGTAATAGAACTTGCTATGGTTTGCTCCAAATGTGTAGATACCAGCAGAGAGCCATCCACTATATGGACTGGAACCATCATCTTCAGCTTCTATAATTATATTATTGTTCACTATAATATAATCGCAATTTTCTAAGCCTATTCCACAACGATCGGGGATATAAACAGATGCTTTGTGAATATAATTATTAGAAACTTCAATACCAATTGCATAACTTACACCTATGGCACTTCCGCCTATCATTATTAATTCGTTATTGCAGATTTGGCTTCCATAAAGTGTAGATGGTGGTGAGCCTACGGGAACAAAAATCCCTATATGCCATATGTTATATATTTTATTATTGATTATAGTTATTGTATCGTTGGGATAAAGAAAATGTACAAATATCCCGTTTCCATGAAATATTGCTGAACCGGGACCTCCAATATTAGCAATAATGTTATTATCAATCTTCAAGCCGGCATCGGGAATATGAGCATAAATTGCATCGTTGGTATAAAAAACAAACTTGAGCTTAGATATGGTAATATTACTGCAATTATCCCCAATATGTATTCCATAATCATGCTCTGTTATTTCAATACCATTGGCAATGATAGCCGGGTTATCAGAAGGAGAATAAACAATAAGTTTGTGTGAAATAGTGTCATAATAAAAATCCCATAATGTATCAAGATCAACAAATGCACTTTCTTTATTTGCTCTTAATGGCAGCGAATCGTTAGTATTATAAAATAATACTGATATATCTTGATTAAAAGCTATGGCCGATTCCCATATACCACTTCCGGAATTTATCCAAAAGCTTGTTGAATCTGCTTTTGTGCTTCCTTTTATAATAGGATATTCTCCTAATCCATATGAAGAGAATACAATAGGCTGAGCCGAATTTCCAGAATAATTAATAGATATTTTACCTTTCCAGCTATGCCCCCGATGAAAAAGAATACTGTCTCCCGGCTGAAAAACTATTGAGTTAACCTTATCTATTGTCTCCCATGCTTGACCTGGAGAAGTCCCAATATTATTATCATTTCCAGACAATGTATCAATATAATAATTAGTTGAAAAACCAAGATTGATAATAAAGCATATATTGATTAAAAAAGAAATATAGAAAACCGGGTTTTTCATTTGAAACTTTCTAGAATAAGAAGATAATAATATATAAGTTCGTTTTTTTCATTTTTTTCCCCCATAAAAATACACAAATTTTTGAACTTGCAAAATGATGCTGTTTTGCAGGGCTCTCGCACTTTACATTATTGCATAAAAAAAAGGGAAGTTTCCTTCCCTCTTAATTTCTGTTTGACCCCTATTTATCTCCCCTATAGGGGAGAATTCCCCCTTTCAGGTAGGGGGTCATACAGGGGTCACTCCGTTTTTCTAAGCGCCACATCCAATTTCAAAGATTGACCCGGATACAATACAATTTCTTTTTCAAAGGTATCGTAATTATGTAAGCTAAATGTAATAATATATTTCTCCGGCTCAAGACCTGTAAGTCTGTAATAGCCTTTTTTTGTTGTTAGTTTTTGTACAGGAACTTCTATGTTGGCAGAGGCTTTAGCTCTTATTATTGTAACTGCTACATTTTTTAATACCAATCGGGTTTCTTCGTCTATTACATAACCATAAACATCTAAATGGCGGGTAGCAGGGTCTACTATTTCACGAATTTTCTCATAATCGTTATAAAACACATTATCAGAGTTTATGTAGTTTACCATAGCATTATCTAAGTTGCCTACTACTAAATTGCGGAGTTCTTTTATTGTTTCCTTAATTTTTATGGTAGCTGTAGATTTTTCGGCTATTGCTTCTCTTGGTCTTGTCATGCGGAGCAAGAAATCGGAGCTGTCTGCATCAAACTTCTCCATATTTTCTTTTGTAAGACCATAAGCCTCTAATTTTTTAAAGTTTTTTACAGCAATCTTTTTTACATTTTCGGTATAAACAAGCAAAACAGTATCGCCCATAGCGGCAATCTTTGATACAGGCTGTTTTACTGCATTATACATAAGTGTATTACTTGTATCGTAAGCGTAGGTGCGAATTGCACCACTCACCAGAAATATAATTTCGGCAAGTTGTTTTTTACTTTTTTGCTTATCTCTTGCCAAGCCCGATGTATCTTTCTTTTGTATTTCACGAAAATGTGCTATTAGCTTAACTTTTTCCTTAATAAGCTTTAAAGTGTTTTGAATTATTGCATTGTCTTTAATTTTTTCTGCATACCTTATAAAGAAACTGATTAATGCTAAAATCATTTTCATGTATGCTCTATTAGTACTTAACATAATTTATAAATTTTAATGAATACTTGTTTCGATTTTCGAAACTTTAATTAAACATAAAACGGC
>Ga0208648_1000068_pt1 | contig 103691 bp, 74 predicted proteins | sample AntAceMetag02UKL_FD_184772 | JGI IMG/M metagenome (GOLD analysis project Ga0208648, IMG submission 184772) | Saline lake microbial communities from Ace Lake, Antarctica - Antarctic Ace Lake Metagenome 02UKL (SPAdes) (version 2) | ecosystem: Environmental > Aquatic > Non-marine Saline and... | reverse complement strand
ACCTTATAAAGAAACTGATTAATGCTAAAATCATTTTCATGTATGCTCTATTAGTACTTAACATAATTTATAAATTTTAATGAATACTTGTTTCGATTTTCGAAACTTTAATTAAACATAAAACGGCGTATTGTATGTTTTATTGTGTAGAAGTATAAATAAATGTATGTTTAATTGAATAATGTTTAATGTGATGTTAAAATATTGCTTGTTTGTTTTGTTTGTAGCTTTTGTTAAACCCACACGCTGCAAAGCGTGCGGGAGCGGGGAGGAATCTTTAATTTATTAAAATGTCATTTTCCCATCTTCCAATATCCTGACATCCATCCGTATACGTCAAAGTTCCATATCCATTCCTTTTTCCATCAATAAATCCTCCTACATATATGTTCTTATTTGCATATATCAATGTTCCTTTTCCATTACGTATATCATCCTTGAAATTACCTATGTACACATTTCCGTTATTATAAATGTATATTCCTTGACCATTCTGTTTTCCATCCTTCCATTTACCAACATATTTATCTTTGTTTACTTGTATATATATTCCATGTCCATTTTGTTTCCCATTAAACCATTTGCCAACATATATATTTACATTTTTAAATGTTCCATGCCCGTTCCTTAATCCATTTTCCCATTCACCATTATAATTATCACCATTTGAATATGTAAATATTCCCCGTCCGCTAAACTTATCATCTTTAAAATTTCCTACATAAATATCCCCGTTTATGTATGTTAATGTTCCTTGTTCGTTCTTTAAGCCTTTTCCCCATTCACCAACATATTTATCTCCGTTTGCAAATGTAAAAGTTCCTTGTCCTTTAAACATGTCATATTTGAAATCCCCCACATATTTATCTCCGTTTGCATACGTTAATGTCCCCTTCCCATTAGATTTATCGAACATAAATTTACCGGTATATATATCACCATTTGCAAATTTTAATGTCCCTTGTCCATGTTTTTCCCCATCTTTTTGTTCTCCAATATAAATATCTTCATAATTATTAATCTCTTGTGAATAAACATAACATAAGCTTATAAAAAGGCTTATTGTAAATATTATTTTTCTCATGCTTTCATTTTTTAACTTTAGGCACTTCTTTTTCTCTCCCATAAAAATACAGCCTTTTTATTGAATTGCCAAAAAGCGGGGGCTTTTTAACCACCAGAAAGAATTCTGGCGGCAGCGGGGGATTTCAATTTAAATTATTATTCAGGAAATGCCACTGATGTCATTGAGAAATAAGGATGAAAGTCCGGAACTGTTATCTCATATTCATCATTTGAATTTAACCAGACCTCTCTCACATTCTTAAATATACCTTTTTGAAGAGGGTTAGTAGCATTGGGATTATGAAAAATAGAGACTCCTTCTGCCCATGTTTCAATATGATCGTCTTCACCTATTACAAATTTAAAATCCTTTGCATAATCATCATTGAAATCATAACACTTCCCAATTCTTGTTATTATATTATCCTCTTCGAAAAAATCTCCTTGCTGTCCCATTCGATTAAATTTTTGCAAATCACATGTATTAGTAAATAGTACTGCACTTATATTTTCAGTTTCTGGAAAAGAAAAAAAATTAGAAGGAATCGTTTTATTCAAATGAGTATGATTTTCTAATTGTGTTTTTGTAAATGACAATTCGTCACTATCCGAAATTTTTGATTTATATTCTATCCCATACAGGTACTCAGTTATTTTAGCATCAGGTAAAAACCTTGCAAAGGAATTATGTGATGGAAGAACCGCAAATATTAGGGGCTTTCCCTTCACCCATTCTAATTCCCAATATTCTTCTGATAATTTTGAATACAAAACACTACCTAGTTTTATAACGTAATATTCAACAAGTTTTCTTTCAATATCTTTATCTTGTTCAATAAATGATTTGGCAATTACATCTTCGGTGTATAAATCATTTACTGAAGGATTTGAGCTACTAGCTTCGATAAAAAACTCTAAAGAATCTATACATAAGTGAAAATCTGGTCTATTGTGTTGATTTAGTATTTCAAATTTTTGTTCTAATAATAATTCATTTAAAAACAATTCCCAAAGCCTAGGATAAAACGCAGTTGTTTGAAATTGCTCAACAAAATTTCCATCTAAATCCTTATAGTCTTTTGAAATTTTTTCAATCAACCCTCTTGCTGGTTTGAATGCTATATGATTCTTTAAATTAATATATTCTTCAGATTGTTTCTTTTTAGGGTTTTCATTATTAAGAAGTTCCATAATGCAAATATCTTTAAAATATTATATTCTATCTAATTCAATTCTAATTTCTCCCATCAATTGATCCCTTAATTCTAGAATTTTTTTCCCATCTTTATCAACTTCAGTCATGGATTTTTTTAAAGCATCTGTATCATTAGAGATTATAGAATTAGCCAAAAGTTTTATTTGATTTGTTGAATTTTCAAACATTATTTCATATGCCTTATCTAATATGGACAAAGTTGATAAAATTTCATTATTTGCTATTAATTTTAATCCATTAGTCTCAGTTCTTAACCTAATTAAATATTGATTACATTCTTTCATCAACTCTAAGATATCATCTTGAAATTTAGTTATAACAACATTTTGCATTGTTTTGTCATCGTTTGTTGTTGCTTCTAAGAAATTTAAATTATACTCCGATAAAATAGGAGTAAATTTATTCATTACATTTTGTGAGGACATAACAGATAATTCATCTAATAAATTAAAGAATTTAGTAAATTGAACTTGTTTACTTTCATATTTATATTTTCTTTTTTCAATATCTAGTTCATGTTCTTTTTTAACTTTTTCTTTTTCCTCCGTAATTTTTGCTATATCTGATTTCAAAGCTTTATTCTTTCCCTTTTCTTTTAAATAGGATGTTAAAAAACCAAATACAGCACCAATTATTAACCCTATTAAAGTAAAAATTAAATCCTTCATAATTATTCATTAATATATAAAAACTCTGCAAGTTGCTAAATATAAGTGAGAAAAAAAAGAGATATTGATATTATTAGGTTGTTTTGATTATATCCTTCGACTCCATTTCGACTCCGCTCAATGTAAACGCTCAGGGCTAGCGCTCAATGTGAAAACTATAGCTTTGCCATTTTGTCGCCAAAAACAGTTAGAAGCCTAATAAACAAGCAAATTGCATGGTCTGTAATTTGTATTATTGCCATTATACTCAAATCAGTTTGCGTAATACTTACATCAGTTTGCGTAATACCGAAGTCAGTTGCAACAAAACCGAAGTCTAATGGCGTATTACCGGAGTCAGTTGCAATAAAACCGAAGTCTAATGGCGTATTACCGGAGTCAGTTGCCGTAAAACCGAAGACTGTTGCTATAAAACCGAGCTGTGGCATGACACTACGGCAGTCTGGCACCCCCTTAGGTTCATCTAATGGCTTGTTACGTTCATCTGTTTGCCCCTTATTGTAATCTGTTTGCTTGTAAGGGGCATCAGTTTGCTTAATAAGAGAATCCATTGGCTTATAAGCGAAGTCTATTGGCCTGTTACGGTCATCTGTTTGCTTATAAGCGGAATTGGTTTGCTTGTTAACGGAATACATTGGCTTGTTACAGCTCTTTATTATCTTCCAACTTTTCAAAAGTTCCAAACTTTTGAAAAGTTTAGCATGTAGCATATTACCTTGTGTGTTGAAAACAACTATTCCTTAGCTTTCCCCCTAAAGTATCTTCTCATTAACTGTCCCCATGAGTTAAATTCTTCTTTGTAAAACAAACCCACGCCTTGTGTATGTGGCGATTCTTCGTAAACCAAATTATGATTTGCCTTGCTGTAGCCTTTAATTTTTAATTTACCGCTTTTGTTAATCTTAACATCTACATTAAAGTCGCCAACAATATTGCTCGATGAAGCGTATTCTCCCCCCACTCCTACATTGCCGTTAATACTTACCCTGTCGTTTAGCAATTGGGTAGAAAGAGCAACTTCTACTTCGTCTTTTGTAAGTTCGTCGCCCGGTCGGTAGTTAACACCTATATCAAAATCGTTGCTAATTTGCGATAACCAGTGGCTTAACTGATTTGAAAGCAATTCGCTTGAGGTAACACCCACGGCACTTGTGCCTTTATAATCGTCGGCGGTATTTATTCCGCTTAAAGCGGGAGGAGTAAAAAACCTGTTTAACACCAACAGCGATAATATTTGCTTATTAATCTCTTCATCAGACATTTTACTTAGTATTCCGGTTGCCTCGTCGCCACCCGAAGGAATTATTATGTTAAAATTAATATCGGGAGTCAACAGATTATCGGACATTCTTAAATGACACTCAACCGGCACGCGTCCCGTATAGCTGGTATCAAGAGTTAGATCGTATAATGATGTTTTTAATCGGTAAATTGCATTTATATCCATATAGGCATTATAAGGACTGCCGTTCCACTTAACATATCCGCCTTTTTCCACATCAAACTTTTTGTTAATTACGTTTTGTAGGGTAAATAAATAATCGCCTTCCTCAATAACATATTCGCCGCTCATAGAAAAATTTCCCAATGTGTTGATTTCCATATTAAGATTTGCGTTCCCTTTTGCTTTAACCACATCACCAACCTTTGAATCGAAAATTATTTGTACTTCGGCATCGGGTGTAACCTCCAAATCGAAATTAAGTTTTATCCCCGAAAGGTCAACCTCGTATTTTTTTTCTGCCGTTGTATCTTTTTTGGTATTAACAAATGTTATAAAATCGTTTTCCGATATGTCTTCGCCCGTAAACAGTGGTATATAAAACTTTGTGTATTCCGTACGCTTTTCAAACTTATGATAATATTTCTCGGTTTTGGCTGCAATTTTCATGTTAATGTTATCTTTATTTCCATCGATATTAATAAGCCCGCTCATAAAAGCCTTGCCGTAAAAAAGCTCATTGTCTTTTTCCTTTGTATCTAAAACAAGAAACTTATCGATATTCATATCGGCATTAAATTTTATATCCTTAAAGTTATTATGAGTAATATTTCCGTTTAACATTGCCTGGTTGCCATACCTATCGTACATTTTAACCAATTCAAAACTTATTTTGTCTTTCGATATAAAAATATAATCGGTTAAATTATACCGGGTTTGCAAATAATCTACAGTAAATGATGTTTTTTGCAGCGATATTTTTCCGTTTAGTATCGGATTATCGGATTTACCGCTAACAAAAACCTCACCCCCTGCAATACCTCTTACATCGGTTAAAATACCATCAACAAAGGGGTCAAGAATATTTAATTTAAACTTATTCAGCGATAATTTAAAATCAAGAATATCGGCTTTTGTATAATAACCTCCGTTAATATCAATGGTTTTTAGTTTCCCACGCATAACATAAGCGTTCATATTTACTTTGTTGGCATTGTTGTTCCACTTGCTGCTTACAAACATATTACCAAGCAATTGCTTATTAATCGAAAGCTTATTAATATCTATTTGTGCAATTGCCATTGGATTATTATAAAAGTCGGAAAGCTTTGCATCGCCATTTAAAATGCCTTTTAATTCAATTCCGCTTTCTGCAATAAACAAATTAATGTTTGCCAACATAATATCGTTAAAAATAAGCTGTAAGCTGTCGTTGGGGTTTTCGGAAATTAAACCATTGGCATAAATATATTGCTGATTGTTATTAAGTGTAAACTTGTTGATTTTAATAAATGAGCTGTCAATTTTAAAACTGCAATCGTTAATAAACCACATATCGTTAGCCAGAACCAACATCGATGGTATTATTTGAATATCAACTATAGGAAATTTAGAGCTGTCGTTTTTTGATAATATAGCATCGGCAAATATTTCGCCACTATACTCCACTGTATCTCTGTTGTTCCAAAATACACTTACCTGGTTTAGGTTATTATTTATTGTATTGTTGATTCGCAGGTTCTTAATAAAGGTATTTTCCTTTAAATATAATTTATTTGACCTTAAGCTTAAATTTAAGTTACTGTTGTTTGTTTTTGTTTTCAGCACAAACATTTCATACTCCAAACCATACAGTTCTAATTTGTTAGATTGAAAATAAATATTAAGACTATCGTTTGCAGAATTGAAATATCCTGTGAGTTTAGAGTTTTTGCTAAGTTTAATATCCGGTATAAAAAGCTCTGTAATTTGCCTGGTGTTTTTCAATTCTAAATCAAACTCAAATTCGTCAGAATGTTCGTTTTCTGCAATGTCTCCATTTTTAGTAGATAGGGCAGGAAGATAACGTTCAATAAATTTATGATAGGAATGCTGCAAAGTAGAAAACCTGAAAACACCCGATATGTTGGCATCAACAATATCGGAATTAAAAACAACATTGCGTTTATCTCCATCTTTTTCCGATGTTATTTGCATTGCATCTAATGCAATATCTCCATTCTTATTTGTGTAATAAATTTCTTCAATATCAATATTACCTTGTATTTCGTCAAGTTTATCGCCCTCAAAATTTGCAGTTAATATTAGCGATATTGTTGCAGTAGTATCAATAGTGTCGATATTTAATTTATTGAAATTCAAATTATAAATATCTGCTGTAAAATCGAACACCGGAATGTCTTCATTAAAATTAAATGTTCCCAAAAAGTCCATTTTTATATTTGGGTCATCAACAAACAAAAGTCCGTTAAACATTTTATTGTCAATATCGCCTTCAATTTTAAGATTTTGATAATTATAATCAAGCAAATCAATATTGTTAATAATACCATCAAATCTGCCTTTTACATTTTTCCCGTTAAGATTGCTGTAGCCATCAATTTTTGCATTTAAAGAAAGAAGTCCCAGAGTTTTTTCATTAGAAGCTATTTTCCCGATATTCAGGTTCTCGGTTTTAATTTTTCCCGTAAAAGCAATGTGCTTGTTAATGGTATCTTGCTTAATTGAAATATCGGAAACAATATTGCCAGCAGCAGTAGTAAAATTTCCATAAGCAACAAAATCACTGGTAAATCCTGTAAAATTTCCTTTGTATAAAATATTTCCAAAGTGCTTAATTTCATCGGGCAATTGCAAAGTGCTGTTTTTATTAAATGGAGGAACTTGTATTTTTTCCAGATCGCTTGTATTTGTTGTTAACTCTTTTATGTTGGCATGAACAAATGTATTTTCAATATCAGGCAAACCATCAAAACTTAAATCCCCCTCAAGATGTGTGTTTTCTCCATAAAAAAGCTCAAATCCTTTAAACTTTATCCTGCTTATCTTTCCTTTTATTATCCCCGAAAAGAAAAAGTTTTGATTTAATCCTTTTAATTTGGGAGCAAAATAAGATAAGTCTGCCAAACCAAATTGTGAGGAGATCAATCTTGCATCAATTTTTACTTTGTTTATAAAATCTTTAAAGTCATCGTTAAAGTTTTTGTATTTCAACGACAATTCGCTAAAGTTTAATTTTGAGTTTGCAGTATGCAAATTAACTTCCGTCAAAAATATTTTTGTGGAGTCAATACTACACGATGCATGAAAGTTGTCTAACTTAAAACCACTTTTGTCGGTGCAATTCAAATTCTCTATATTAAACAAAATTGTGTCTTCAATAATGTTAACATCATTAATTTCAATGTTTACCTTGTTTAAAGCAAGATTGTTAAAATCAAGAATTTCATGCAGAGTATCATCAGTATTTACCGAAGTTCTGTAAATAAGGCGAGAGTCAATTAATTTAAAGTTATTGCAATATATATTCCAGTTAGATTTTGTTGTATCCTTTTCTTCGGAATCTAAAGCATCTACAATAAATTGGTAATTAAATGTTTTTGCAGTATCGGCATAAGCATTAATGTATGTATTTTGAAATATTATTTTGTCAAGATCAATATTGTTGTTGCTAAGATCAATTTTATTTAATGCCAGTTTTAGCTCATCAATAAACAAAAGAGTGTCGTTTTGCAAATCCTCAACATACACTTTTTCTAAAACTATTTTATTGAAAAGTTCAAAGTCAATATGGTTTATTTCAACTTTAGTATTTAATTCTTCCGAAATAGTTTTTGTAATTTTATTAATTATGTAATTTTGAACGGTGTTACTGTGCAGTAATAAATACGCAATTAATAGAATTCTTATTATAGATAAAAAGAACATAATAAGAGTTCTGCTAATTTTCCGTATTATATTTGGACTTCTGCTCATTAAAGGCAAAAGTATAAATAATATATTAATAAAATGAATATTACAATACTGGGAATAGAATCTTCGTGTGATGATACTTCTGCTGCAATAATCAGGGATGAAACTGTTTTGTCTAATATTGTTGCAAATCAGGATATACATAAAAAGTATGGAGGCGTTGTTCCTGAGTTGGCTTCAAGGGCTCATCAGCAAAATATTATCCCTGTAGTTGATATCGCAATAAAGAAAGCAGGAATAAAGAAAGAAGAAATAAACGCCATTGCTTTTACAAAGGGTCCCGGATTATTGGGCTCTCTTTTAGTTGGTACTTCTTTTGCAAAAGGATTTTCACTTGCCCAACAAATACCAATGATTGAAGTAAATCATTTACAGGCTCATGTTTTGGTTCATTTTATTAAGGAAAATGCCGGTGAAAACACAAATCCTTCTTTCCCGTTTTTATGTTTATTGGTTTCGGGTGGTCATACCCAGTTAATTGTTGTTAAAAGCCATTTGGAAATGGAAATTATCGGGCAAACTATTGATGATGCTGCCGGTGAAGCTTTTGATAAATGCGGTAAGGTTATGGGACTTGAATACCCTGCCGGACCCGAAATTGATAAAATATCTAAGCAAGGAAATTCAAAGGCGTTTACATTTTCAAAGCCAAAAATACAGAAACTTGACTTTAGTTTTAGTGGACTAAAAACATCTTTTTTATATTTTTTAAGAGATAGTTTAAAATTGAATTCAAATTTTATTGAGGAAAATAAAATCGATTTATGTGCTTCCATACAATCAACAATAGTTGAGATTTTAACAGATAAAATAGTGAAAGCTGTTGAACAAACAGGAATTAAAGAAATAGCAATTGCCGGAGGAGTTTCAGCAAATTCATATTTGAGAAATGAACTTTTAAGGTTTTCTGAAAATCATGGATGGAAATTACATTTGCCAAATACTAAATATACAACAGATAATGCCGCCATGATTTCAATAGCTGGATATTACAAGTATTTGAAAAACGATTTTGCAAGTCATGATATTGTTCCCGATGCAAGGTATAAATTTTAGAAACCATCTCTAATTTAATTTCATCAAATATTGAATGGAATTGTAAATAATAATTACTTTTGCACAAAATAAATAAATGTTTAACTAAAAGTATTTTACTATGAAAATTTTAAAAATTTTATTAATTTTAACAGCAGTAGCTGTAATGTTTACAAGCTGTACTGTTAAGTCACATTCCATGAAAATGCCTAACAATCATGTTGAATTTACAAAAGGTGATTTTGATTTTTCAAAACAAGTATCTGGAGAAGCAACACAGGTGAAAATTTTAGGAATTGATTTTGCAAGAATATTTGAACGCAAACTTGGAGAAGTTGAAGTTGCAGGTGCTCTTCAAATTCCGATAATTGGTTCTTTTATTGCAAAAAATGTAAATCTTTATGCATTATATAATGTAATGAAAGATAATCCCGGATATGATGTTGTATTTTATCCTCAGTTTGAAACAGAAAAAACAGGGTTTCCAATTTTTTTCACTACTACTAAAGTTAAGGTTACTGCCAGATTAGCAAAAATTAAATAATATTTTTTTAAAGAAACCATCAATATTGATGGTTTCTTTTCTTTCCTTAAAAAAAAGTATTTAATTTATCAGAGTACACTCACATTTTTTTTGATGTTTATATATATTTATGAAAAAAATTATGTAAGTTTGTATATTGATACAGAATTTGTTTACAAAGCTGTATTTTTGTGTGTGAAATAAACTTGGTTTAATTTTTGATAATCTGATTTATTCATGCTTTTAATTTTTACAGTAAAAAAATATTTTGCTATGACTAATTTCCTTAATATAACAAAAAAACATATTTTAACACTAATAACTTTTGGTTTAATATTTCTTGTGGTTACACCGGCAATAAGTCAGGAAACTGATGACTATGCCATAATATATGTTTATAGGTTAAAAAAATCTACCGAAAGTGATATTAAATTTAAAGTGTTGGTAGGAAGTGAATATGTTGCCAGCTTTGATGGTGTTAATTCTGCTTTTTCAGCAGAATATGCAGGCAAATGGATTGCATGCAAAAGAGATAAAAACGAAAAATGTCTAGTTAAAATAAACTATAATAAAAAAGATAAATTTAAAGCTAAATTAATGTTAGATGTCAGGGTTGGTAAAAGATATTTTCTTGAATTTAACCCTGCGGTAGGTTATGGCGAAAATCCATTACGATTGATGTCAAATCACGAAGGCTTTGAATTGCTTGTTATGTCGGATATTGATGATATTAATATTATTGATGCCGATATTAAAATGCAGGTAAAAAAGGAAAAAGATAATGGATATTTTGAAGAAGCAGCAACAGAAGAAATAGCTTATGTTGATGAACCTGATAACGGAACAACACAATATAGAGGAGGTGGAGACCCTTTAAAAGGCTTAAATGTTTCGAGTGCTAAAAAAGAAATGGAAATAGGAAATTACTATGCTCTTATTATTGGGATTGATAATTATACCGGACATTGGAGTAATCTGAATAATGCTGTAAATGATGCCAAATCTGTTGAAGATATTTTAAAGACAAGATATAAAATTGACCATTTTAAGACTATGTATAATGAAAATGCTACAAGAACAAAAATTATTACCGAATTAGAATGGCTGGTTGAAAATGTTAAAGAAAAAGACAATGTATTTATTTATTATTCAGGACATGGGGAATTTAAGCAAACCCTAAACAAAGGCTATTGGGTACCAATAGATGCTACAACAAATTCAACTTCACAGTTTATTTCAAATAGCGATATACAGACTTTTCTTGGAGGAATTAAATCAAAACACACACTGTTAGTTTCCGATGCTTGCTTTAGTGGTGATATTTTTAGAGGAAACACAATATCTGTACCTTATGAGGATTCTGACAAATATTACAAAAAAGTACATGACCTTGTTTCTCGTCAGGCAATTTCATCGGGAGGTATAGAACCTGTTATGGATGGTGGCAGAGATGGGCATTCTGTTTTTGCATATTATTTATTAAAATCTTTGAAAAACAATACAAACAGATATTTTGATGCAAGCCAATTGTATTCTAATATTAAAATACCGGTAACTAACAATTCAGATCAATCGCCTAAATTTCAGCCAATAAAAAACACAGGGGATGAAGGTGGACAATTTATTTTTATAAAAAAATAAATTTCCTGTTGCTTACAGGTTATATTGTAAGTATTTGCATTCTATTTTTCCGTTAAGAAGTTTAATGGTTTTTACCGACTCGAACTTAATTTCTTGTAAAGCATCATTATTACTTGAGATTATACAAAATCTGCTATTTGTTGACTTGTGCAATAATGTTTCATAAAGCTTTTTGTACAAATCTTCAAGACCATCATCCATAATCCTTTCGCCATAAGGAGGATTGGTTATTATGGTGTAATTATCTAATTTATTTATTGCTTCGAATGAAGAGCATATTAACCTAATATTTCTATCAACATTGGCTTTTTTAGTATTTATTTGTGCAATTCGGAATGCATTTTTTGAGTTATCGTAGCCAATTATTTTATGGGGAAAATCAATTATTTGTTCTTTTAATTCAAATAATGCACCGGAATATAAATTCTTGTCGAAATCAAGCCAGTTAAAAAAACAAAAATTTGTACGATGTAAGTTTGGGGGAATATTCATTGCGTAATATGCCGCTTCAACTAAAATAGTTCCTGACCCACACATAGGGTCAATAAAATTACTTTTTTTATCCCACCCGGAAAGAGAGATCATACCGGCAGCCAGAACTTCGTTAATTGGTGCAACATCAGACATTTCTCTGTATCCACGCTTGTTTAACGTTGCTCCTGATGAATTTAATGAAACAATGCATTTGTCGTCAGCAATATGAATATTAATACGTATATCAGGATCAGCTTTATCAACATCAGGTCTTTTGCCTGTTTTATCCCTAAAATAATCAACTATTGCATCCTTGGTTTTTAATGAAATATATAATGAGTGATTGAAATATTTTGAATTTACAACAGAATCAACCATAATGGTGTCAGAATTTGTAAAATATTTATCCCATTCTATTTTATAAATATTATCATACAACTGTTTTTCGTTAGTAAGCCTAAATGATTTAATTGGCATTAATATTGAAATTGCCGTTCTTAAACCTAAATTTAATTTATAGAGCAAATATTTGTCAACAAAACACGAAACAGCACGATTTTCAGTTCTTGGTTTTATAACATTAAATCCTTGTAATTCGTTTAAAAGAACTTCTTCAAGACCATATAATGTTTTTACAACAATTCTAAATGTTTTTTCTTTTTCCATATTTGTGATTATAATCGTCTTATTGTTTAATTCGCTTGCTAATTTTCGTAGTTACTTTTGCAGATGTTCTTCTGCCTGCTTTTTCAGATAAAGTTTTAAAAATATCATCAGAAAGTAATTTTTGACGATATTCAGAATTATCTTTATTGGTTCCAAACATATAATCGCCTAAATTTCTATTATTTGTTATTTTCTCTTCCTTATTTACATTAATTGAATAAGTATCAATCAAATAATTATCTTTTACATCTCCTTTATAAAGTTTAAATTTAATATCAACATCACAAACTATTAATTCATAAGATTGCCCATTATATGGAGAAGATTCATCATTAACAGTTTCAGTTTTTGTTTTTTCCTGTAATAATAATTTATCAATAACTACTGTAAAATCAATTTGAGAAGTATTATTATTTATTAATGTAACATTATTAATTTCCAAATTACTACGTAGCTCATCAATGCAAAATGTTTGGTAATTATCGGCATTATTATTATTTATATATACTGAGCTAATTGAATTATCAATATCCGGGATAAAATCATCTATTATTTTTATTTTCTGATTTTTTTCAAGATTTCTGCCCCAATAACACCCTGATATAAAGACAATAATCAATATGCCAAAAAAATATTTTTTCATCTATTCTAGTAAATTTGAAATTGTAAATATTTATTTAAACCTAATTCAATTATAACTTCATCAATATCATTATTAAAATGAGAAAAAAGAAAATGATCTGCAGGTATTCCATTTATTAATATATGTAATGAAATAACTCTATTATAAATTTGAAATTTTTTGGAAATCTCATGAGGAGTGCTTTGGTCAATTCTTTTTAATTTTCCTGTTTCATCATAAATAATATAATCTTCATAAAGATAAGGATATTCTTTAAACCCCGGTTTTTCACTTTTTAAATGATCAACATCTAAAGAATCTATTCCAGAATATTCCCAGCTTATTTTTATTAGTTTGCCCCCTTTGTATTGATATTCAAAATATTTTGAAAAAATATTATTATTAATTTCAGGTGATTTTTTTTCTTCAATTGTTAGAAAATCCATGTACTCAATTGAAGTTATTTTTAAGCTGTCGATTTTATTTTCATCTATATAAAAAACATTATTTTTTGTTAGAAATAAATCAATTTTATTTTGAGAAAAAAGAAATAATGAACTTAACAAAAGGAGTGTAAGCAATTTTATTTTTGTGAAATTTAACATTTAAATTGCTTATAAATTAATTAAAAAAAGAATCAATTACTTACATTTATAATAGAATCTTTGCGATATATAATAAGCGAATCTTTTTCATTTAATGTTTTTACTATAGGATCTTTTTCTTCAATAAGAATTACTTTATCACTACTTTTACAAGCAAATAATAGGGAAATAATGAATAGAAAAAAAATGAAATAAATTTTTTTCAATAGATGTTTCATCTGTTTACATTATAATTTTTAATTGCCAGATGTAACATCCAATATTATCATTACTTTGTGTGATTAAAATATTTAGAAATGGATGTTTCATGAGAATTTACTTATCATTTTTCATCTTCGTTTTTAGCAAATTTTCTGAATACACCTTCAAGCATAAAGCCTTCTGTTTTATATCCGCAGACAGTGGGGTCATCGGTAAAATATATTTTTCCGTGAAAAACATGTTGAATTCCTGTTTCTTCATCAAGTAGGTTTGAATCTTCTTTGTCCTTCGTTATATATATAGAAAAATTTGAAAATCCCCAAGTTTTAAATTTCCATTTACATTCCCATAATTGATATTCTTCTTTTAGTTCTGTTTTATAAATAGCAATATCCGCTTTGGATATATCATCTACTTCTAATAAAATTAAATTAGCATCTCCCGGGTGCGACATTTCTATTACTGTTTGTGCATTTAATACAAAAACAAACAATATAATTCCTGTTATTAATATGATGGTTTTCATAAGATTTATTTTTAAGAGGAAACAAATGTATAAAAAAAAACTTTATAAGTCAAGTAATTTTTTTATTTTCCCATATACTGCTGAAATTCAGACAAAAAAACAATCGGGTATTTTTTTTAAAAATAATTAGTATCTTGCTTGTTATTATATTTTACAATATGGATGATTTTAGAACAATTATATATTTAAAAAAACACGAAGAGCAAATATCTTATAAAAATAATATAATGATTTTAGGCTCATGTTTTACTGAAAATATTGGAGTTAAACTTCAAAATTTATTGCTTAAAACAGATATTAATCCTTTTGGGGTTATTTATAATCCTATATCTGTTGCAAATAGTCTGCAAATTTTAATCAATAAAAAAGCTTTTATTAATTCCGATTTAAAACAAAATAATGAACTCTGGTTTAGTTTTTTTCATCATGGCCGATTTTCAAATACAAACAAGAATCGGTGTCTTAAAAATATTAATGAAAGAATTAAAACTTCATCAAATTTCTTAAATAAAACAGATTATCTTTTTATTACTTTTGGGACGGCATGGACTTATGAATTAAAAGAAACAGGAAAAGTTGTATCGAACTGTCATAAGCTTCCTAAAACAAATTTTAAACGCAAACTTTTAAGTGTAGAGGAGATAGTTGTTGAATATCAAAATTTAATAAAAGAGTTAAAAAATTATAACCCAAATATTAAAATTGTATTTACAATAAGTCCTGTACGACACTTGAAAGATGGTGTTGAACAAAACAACCTTAGTAAATCAATTTTAAAAATAGCTGTCAATAAACTAGTTGAAAATAATAATATAAGTTATTTTCCTGCCTATGAAATTATGATGGATGATTTGCGAGATTATCGATTTTACGATAATGATATGCTTCACCCTAATTTACTTGCTATAAATTATATTTGGAACAAATTTTCCGATGTTTTTTTTAATAATGAAACCTTAGGGATTATAACTGAAATTGAAAAACTTATTAAAGCAAAAGAACACAGACCCTATAACCCGAAAAGCAAAAATCATCAAAAATTTATTGAAACTCAATTAAAAAAGATTAAAGTTTTAAATCAAAAATATTCTTTTATTGATACAGGTATTTTTGAATCATATTTTAAAGAACAAATTGTGTAATTTATTATTTTTTATTTTGAAAATTGCCAAAAATTAGTATATTTGTTAGTGAATAAATTCTTTATGAAGATAAAATAATATATTGCTATAAAAATTATAATCGGGGAAATTGATATAAAAATGTATTTAAGATATATAATATTGATATTAATAATTTTTTCTTCTTTTAAAATTGGTTTTTCCCAAAACAAGGTTGACAGTTTAAAGAAACTGCTTTCTGCAAAAACTGAAAAAAATTCTGCCGAAATATTAAACCAACTTGCTTACCAATTATCAGCAAGCGATATGGATGAAAGCAAAAAGTTTGCATTAAAAGCACTAAAAATATCAAAGAAATTTAAAAATACTGCTCAAATAGCAATAGCTTATTCAAATATTGGCGATACTTATTATTTTAGCGGTAAACAAGATTCATCAGTTTACTTTTATAAAAAAGCAATTAATTATAAAAATCAAATTAATGATAGCTCGGGCATAGCTTTATTAAGTAATTATATTGGTATTGCATATTATGAACAAGGCGATTATAAAAATGCTCTAAAATATTATAACAAATCACTAAAAATTTATCAAAAGCTAAAAAATAAAGATGGTGAGGCCGGAGCATTAGGTAATATTGGAGTAATATATAAATACTGGGGAAATACCGAAAAAGCTCTTGAAAATTACAATAAAGCATTAGACATTCTAAAGCAGAGCGATAATCTTAAAGGCTCTGCAGGAATATTGGTAAATATTGGCGATATTTTAAAAAATAACAGTGAATACAAATCGGCTATTAAAAAATATCAGGAAGCACAAATATTATATGATTCTATTAACAACAAATTTGGTGTGTCAAATGCCGTTAACAATATTGGAATAGTATATTACGAATGGGAAAATTATGATAAAGCAATAGAATATTTCAATAATTCGTTGAAACTAAATAATGAAATAGGAAATAAAAGAGGTCTTGTTGATGCACAAAGTAATATTGGCTTAATATATATGGATAAAGAAAACTATGATAAAGCTCTTGAGTATTTCAAAACAGCATTAAACATTAGTTTAGAAATTAATAAAACAAAAGCTGTTTCAAATTGCTACAATAATATGGGAATGATATATATCCAAAAAGATGATTATTTAAAAGCAATTGAATGTTATGAAAAGTCATTGGCAATTGAAGAAAAATCGGAAAATAAAAAAGGAATATCAGGAGCAATGCGCAATATTGGGGAATTGCATTTAAGTCTTGGCAATTATACTCAGGCAAAAAAATGTTTGAATAACAGTCTTGAATTGGCAATAGAATTTAATATCGTTAATCTGCAAATCAAAAATTTTCTTTCGCTTTATAAATTATACAAAAAGATGGGGAACCCAAATAAAGCATTAGAATGTTATGAAACCTTTTATGCTTTAAGCGATTCTGTTTTTAGTGCTGAAAAGCACAAACAGTTCAATGAACTACAAACTAAATATGAAACTGAAAAAAAAGAACAACAAATAAAACAACAACAGATTACAATTGAAAAAGAAATAGCTGAAAGCGATAAAAAAGCAGCACAAAGAAACATAGTTGTTTTAGGCTTGGGTTTAATGACTATATTGGCTTTTGTAGTTTTTAGAGGCTATAAGCGAAAGAAAAAAGATAATACTTTGCTTGTTGAACAAAAAACTGAAATATCTGAGAAAAATGAAGAACTTAACCAGCAAAATGAAGAAATTGCTGCTCAACGCGACGAAATAGAACATCAACGAAATTTTGTTGTAAGTCAACGTGATGAGATTGCAGAGCAAAAGCTTAAAATTACCGATAGCATTAAATATGCAAGCAGAATACAAGCTGCTATTATGCCTCCCGTTGATGTTTTGAAGGATATTTTACCTAATTATTTTATATTAAATAAACCTCGCGATATAGTAAGTGGGGATTTTTACTGGGTAGGGAAAAAAGATAATCACTTAATTATTGCTGTTGCAGATTGCACGGGACATGGTGTACCCGGAGCTTTTATGAGTATGTTGGGAATTGCTTTTTTAAATGAGATCGTAAATAAATCCCGAATACATAATGCCGCAGAAATTCTTAACAGACTAAAAAAACAAATAATATTTTCTCTACACCAAACAGGAAGCGAAACAGAAGCAAAAGACGGCATGGATATAGCTGTATGCCTTATTGATCTGAATAAAAAAATTATTTCTTTTGCCGGTGCAAATAATCCTTTATATTTAATTAGAAACAATGAATTAATAGAAGTAAAAGGCGACAAAATGCCTGTTGGGATACGTGTGAGAGCAAAAAATGAATTCACAGATAATGAAATTGAGATAGAAAAAAATGACATTATTTATTTATTCTCTGATGGGTATATCGACCAATTTGGCGGACCCAAAACCACTAAATTCAAATCAAAATATTTTAAAGAAAAGCTACTGCAAATTTATAAACTTCCTATGCAAGAACAATGCTTATATCTTGACAAAACAATTGAAAACTGGAAAGGAGGCCTGCAGCAATTGGACGATATTTTAATTATGGGAATTGAGCTTGGGTAAATTGTTTTGCAAACTACTTTTTTAGAGCAATTCTAATAGTAGAGCCTTGGTTTAGTTCAGAACTTTTTACAAATATTTTACCCGAATGATAAACTTCAACTATCCGTTTTGTAAGAGATAAGCCCAAGCCCCATCCACGTTCTTTTGTGGTATATCCGGGTTGAAAAATAGTTTTGTATTTCGATTTTTGAATACCTTTTCCCGTATCTTTAAAATCAACATATACAACCTGATTGTGGTCTGAAACAATAATATCAATATTTCCTGTTCCGTTCATTGCGTCAATTGAATTTTTCGAAATATTTTCAACTACCCATGCAAAAAGCTGTTCGTTAAGCGGAACAAAAACCTCATAATTTTCTGTAGAATGTATTTTGAAATTAATTTTTTCTGGCGATCTGGACTTTATATAATTAATTGATTTTTGTAATACTTCAACAATATTATGTTTTTTAAGGGTAGGAGCAGAGCCAATTTTTGAAAAACGATCTGTAATGATTTCAAGTCTTGCAACATCTTTTTCAAGTTCATTAATACTTTCGTTGTCTATATCTTTAGTTTTTAATATTTCAAGCCATGCCATTAATGATGATATTGGTGTGCCAAGCTGATGAGCAGTTTCTTTAGACATCCCTACCCATATTTGATTTTGCTCAGCTTTGCGAGAACTACTAAATGCAAAATATGCAACCAGTATAAACAAAAAGAAAACAATTAGTTGAAAAAAGGGAAAGTAATATAATCTTTTAAGTAAAACTGAATCACTATAATACAAATATTGTTTAATTTCATTAGTAACTATTATTTCAATAGGTGCATTTTCTTTTTTCATCTCAAGTAATCTTTTCTGAAGATATCCTTTATTTTCAACTTTTAAAGAATCCAGATTACGATGATTAGTAATTTTACCATTTTCATCAACATGAATTAATGGAATTGTTTCATTTGTTGTCATTACTTCGACAGCAAGACCAAAATCCTGAAATTCATTAGTGTTACATGTGAGTTCTTGCATCGCTTTTGCCCATAATTCTGCTTTTTTTCTTTCTTCAGAAGAAAGTTTTTTTACCAAAATATTAGTGTACCATAATGATAAAACTCCTATTATCAGAGCAGCAATTACAAGGAAAAGTTTCCAGCGTTGTTTTTTTGAATATGTGTTCAAAAAATTTTATTTTTAAATTTTAAGTTTACAAAAGTATAAAAACTATGGTTATTACGATAATTTTTTAAATAAAGTTATTTTTCGGCAGAGCATTTTTTAATTAATATTGCATAAAATTTGTTTAATTTTCGTAACTTCGTATTCAAATTAATTTTTATTAAAGATGAAAAATATTGCTGTTATTTCACATGATGCTAAAAAACCATTTTTAGCAGAATTTTTCAAAGTTCACCTTAAGTGGATATCAGGTGTAAACATTATTTCAACAGGGAGAACTGCAGAATACCTGGAAACAAATAATATAAAAGTAAAACATTTAAGTCAAGGCGAATATGGTGGCTATAACCAGATGACTGAGTTGATAAAAAATGGAGAAATTGATCTTGTAATTTTTTTCATAGATTCTTCTGTTGAGCAGCCACATCATGAAGATATAAAATTATTAATAGATACTTGTGTAAGTAAAAATATTCCTTTAGGCACAAATTATGCCAGTGCAGAATTATTAATAATTGGTTTAATTAAAAAGGATATTGCCAGTAAAGCACAGAAATAATTAAATTTTGTTAATAAAATTCAATACATTTTGTTCAATTCTTTGTTGTACATTTTCAATGTTGCCTTTAATGAATTTTTTGCCTGTAATTTTTTCGTAAAGTTCTATGTAACGTTCAGAGACTTGAGATATAAATTCATCAGACATATTGGGCAATTGTTGTCCGGGATTACCCTGAAAATCATTAGCCATTAACCATTCTCTAACAAATTCTTTTGATAATTGTTTTTGTACTTCATTTTGTGCTTGCCTTTTTTCGTAGCCTTCCAGATAAAAATATCTTGAAGAATCAGGGGTGTGAATTTCATCTATCAAAAATATTTTACCGGCTTTTTTGCCAAATTCATATTTGGTGTCAACTAATATTAGTCCTTTTTCTGCGGCAATTTTTGTTCCACGTTTAAATAATTCAATTGTGTATTTTTCAAGTAAAGCATAATCTTCTGCCGAAACCAAGCCTTGTGCAATTATTTCTTCTTTTGAGATGTTTTCATCATGCCCTGTTTCGGCTTTGGTTGTTGGCGTTAAAATAGGTTCAGGAAATCTTTCGTGTTCTTTCATTCCATCGGGAATTTTTACTCCACAAATTTGTCTTTCCCCCTTTTTGTATTCACGCCACGAGCTGCCTGTAATATATCCTCTAATTATCATTTCTATTTGAAAAGGCTCGCAATTATAACCAATTGTAACATTTGGATCGGGAGTGGCAATTTTCCAGTTTGGAACAATATCAGAAGTTGCATCAAGAAAATCGGAAGCAATTTGATTTAATACTTGTCCTTTGTAGGGAATCCCTTTTGGAAGAATAACATCAAAAGCCGAAATTCTGTCAGAAACTATCATAATTAAATATTCGTCATTAATATTATATACGTCTCTTACTTTTCCTTTATAAACACTTTTTTGTTTTGGGAATTGATAATCAGTTTTAATAATTGCTTTTTCCATTTTGTTTTAAATTAAATATTTTCAGTTTATTACAATAATGATTATTGAATTATAACAAGAATCAAATATATATATTCAGTATTATAAGTTTTACTAAAATGGAGAAAAGTTTTATAAAATTATCAAGGTTTTCCTATAGGGTATAATTTAAGAGTTTTTCAAAAATTATATTATTAAAATTATTAAGTGCTTGTCTGTTTTTAAATGTTTTCATCTGCATTATTATTCCTTCCCAACTATAAAAAATAAATTGAGCAAGCTCGTTTGGCTCATGTATATTTTCTATTTCATTATTTTCTATAGCTTTTTGCAATGTTTCGGAAATTTGTTGAATTGCATTTGCAAATATTAATTTTAATGCTTCTTCAAATAGTTTTTTAGTATCGGCAAGTTCTAATGCGAAATTTCCAAGAGGACAACCTCCTTTAAATTCATTTATGAAAAATTGTTCCAAATGAAAATTGAAAAAATTATACAAACGTTTTATGTATGAATAATTTTTGTCATTTAAATATGTATTTAGGTCATTAAATAAATGTTCGGAATAATAATTAATCAATTCAATTCCAAAAAAATCTTTACTTTCAAAATAAAAATAGAATGAGCCTTTTGGAACCTTAGCTGCTTTGGTAATTTCCTGTATGCCGGTATTGTAAAAGCCTTTTAAGTGCATTATTTCTGCACCTTTTTTCAATATTAATTGTTTAATATTTTTTTTCGTCATATTAACAGTTGACCAGTCGACTACAAAAATAAAATTTACATTTGTAATAACAAATTAATTTGCAATAAAAATCAATTATTAAATTATTAACAGCATTTTATTAATAACTTAATTTAAAATTGGTATCAGATATTGTTTTCCAATATAGATTTACACTCAATATTTTTAATTAATAAATTATTGTTTAAATGCTGTCAGTTAGAGGAGTTAATAATCATTTTGTTGCCACATTTGTTGATACCAATAGAATTAATGCAGTATATGCAGATAAAGTAAAGGCTGAATTACTAAAAATTGTAAACCGGAAAAAAGATCTGATAATTGATCTTAAGGGTATTTCATTTATTGACAGTACAGGTTTTGATACAATAGTTGCAGTAGCAAGAACTGCAAAAGAAAAAAACATTGAACTTAATATTGTAAATCTTTCAAAAGAAGTAAGCGAGCTTTTTGAGTTGATGAAATTAGATACGATTTTGAATTTAGAATACGCTTAATTTTAAACATTACCGATTAAGCTTTTTTGTGAGCCACTCATTTTTTGAGTGGCTTTTTTTGGCCAACCTAATGCCATTGTAGTTCTTTTAGGTTTTTGAAGATATGGAATTTATTGGATTGTTTAGAATGCTTTTGCATTTTAGTAGTTATAAACTACTTTTTACTTGTGATGGAATTACAAACTCCGCTTAGCAGGTAAGGGGGTTATAAATCTTTTAAAATATTTTCTATTTCTTCTTTGGTTTCGCTTAATTCTAATTTTTTTATTGCATGACTTACAGATGAGCAATAAATATATTGATTGGGTTTTTTAAATTCTTCAGTATACAGATGTACCATTGCTGTTGACATTGGTTTGTTAACCAACAAAACATCATGGGGCATTTCCTGCATAAATTCCTTTCTAATATTAGCTGCGGTTAAAATATTATTAATATCTTCTTGTTCAAAGTTTACTTCTCTTAAATCGGTTAATCCTATTTTTACAAACTTCCAATCAGGGTCATTTACTAAGCTTTTTAATAAATTCTCAAAATCCTTATTAGACCAATTTCCTTTGTATTTTTGAATAAAAAAATTACGGTCTTTAAATATTCGATAGTTAACTTCCATTATATTTTGGTTTTACAATTCACAATAAATTAATGATTAGGGTTAAGAATCAATTTGTAAATATAATTAAAAAAATTATATATCAAAATAAGGCTGTGTCAATATTTTGACACAGCCTTATTTTGATATTAGTACCTTAATTATTATATTTCTTTTCCACAAACCAAACTATACAATTGCCTAAAAAACTGGACAAGATGTATGGTAGCGGGAGGCAATTTCATCATTCCTCATTTTCATAATATATTTTATAAAACTTTCTACCATCACTTTCAATTCCTTTTTCAATTAAGCTCTTATCACCATGAATATATACGTGAAAGTTTTTGTCCAATTTTAAAACACTTTTGAATATACGAGATTGTTTTTTTACTGCTTGTGATGATATTTCAAAACTATCATTTAATTCAATTTCATTTTCAGTTCTAAAAGAATTGTCAAATTCCCTAAAAGAATTAATTACATTTTCATCCTGAAATACATCTTGTTCAAATTCTGCTTTATCAAAAGATTCATTTACTTTAAAATATTCAATACTACGATTCAATAGGTCAATTTTATCAGTTCTACTAATATCATATTCTTCTGAAAGTTGTTTAGTAACAAAGTTTTTTGTAATATTTAAAAATTCTTTTGTGTGGTGGAAATTATCGCTACAAGGTTTTAATTGCAGGAAAAAATCTTTCCAATATTGTGCTTCAATAGATTTATTTGATTTATCGACAATACAAATCTTTAAGCCTTCATTTCTGTCTGTATCAAAAATTAAACATCCTTTATCTAATTTGTCAATATTTATTCCGTCATCATATTTAAGAAAAAAGTTTTCTGTTTCATTATCTAACTTTAAAAAAGCTTGTCTGTTTTCAGATTTAAATATTCCAACAACATTAGTGAGTTCTTCACCAATCTGAATATCGGAAAATTGAACAACAAACAAATCACCCGATTTAATATTAGGATGTACTGAAGTTTCAAATAAATGTTTGGCAACATTTATTGAATTCTTATAAAAAGAATCTGAATCTTCAAAAATATTTGTAGCAAAATTGAATATTGGATTTAATTTGAAATCATCGTTTGAAAATGTAAAATTATAGAATTCCATATTGGTGAATGATTGCAAAAAATATCTGATTAGCAAGTCTCTTAGTTTAGAATCTGAAATATCAAGAATTGTTTTTGATAAACAAAGTTCTTCATCATTGGTTTTATTTCCAACTTTATGAACAGATAGCTGTTCAATTTTACAATTTGTATAATCTATCATAATTATTAATTTATTATTTTTCCCAAAACCACACTATACAATTCCCGAAAAACAAAACAAGCTTTGCAGGAGCGGTGAAACGCGGATGATTGATCGTTTTTTCGATTGTGTTGCTCAATTAATATTTTGTATTCAGCAGGAGAAATTCTTTTTACCATAGCGTTTAGTTTATAATTTCTGTCTTTTTTTGCATTACATACAACGGTTGGTGCTATGAATAGTTGCCTATTGCGGAGTACTAATCTGTCAAGTCACACTCAATTTAATGCGGGCTGCAACCCTTATTTTTATAGCATTTCCGGCAATTATTTATGAGCGCGTGTTATGCGATTTTCTTTATTTCTAACATAAATCAACTTATACTTGCCTTTTTGGCTTTCTCGTTGCTCTATTTCAAATTTTCCGGTCGACTTGATCAATGGAGTCAACTTTTGAAAACCATAGTTTCTAGGATCAAAATTTGGTCGCTTCTTTTGCAATAAACTTCCGACATCTCCTAAAAATGCCCATCCTTCATCATCTGATAAGTCTGTAATTGTTGATGTAATTAATTTTATTTCCTTCGGACTAATTTTATCGAATGTTTCCTTGTCCAATTCCTTCTCATCTTCAGATTCTTTTTCTTTTGATTTTGTTTTCAGGATTTCAATGTATATAAATTTGTCACACGCAACAATAAATGGATTTGGTGTCTTTTTTTCTCCAATCCCAATTACTTGCATACCAGCCTCTCTTAAACGAGTTGCTAATCTGGTAAAATCACTGTCGCTTGATACAATGCAGAATCCATTTACTTTTTCTGAATACAAAATATCCATGGCATCAATTATCATAGCTGAGTCTGTAGCATTCTTTCCAGTTGTATATCCATATTGTTGAATGGGAGTAATAGCGTTTTCTAAAAGTATATTTTTCCATTTAGATAAATTCGGTTTAGTCCAATCGCCATAGATTCTTTTAATTGTTGGATTACCATATTTAGCTATTTCTTCCATCATTTCTTTTACAAAAGCTGATGGTACATTATCGCCATCAATAAGTACTGCTAAATTTATATTCATTGCCTTTATTTAAGTTCAAATCTATTTATTCTTTTATTATTTTTTTGCTTATTGTTTGTTTGTTGGTTATTACTTTGATAAAGTAAATGCCCTTGGGCTCTTTTCTTAAATCTATTTCCTTTTCATTGCCTGTATATATAGTTTTTCCTATTAAATTAATTGCTTCTATTTTTTCAATGCCCTCTGCCTCTATTCTTATTTTTCCTGTTGTTGGGTTGGGGTAAATTGTAATTTTTGTATTTGCAGTATTTTCTTTTATGCCTGATGCATAATTATATACTCTTACATGACCTGCATCAATTCCATTGCCATCATTATAATAAGCTCCAATAGCTACCATTGAACCATCAGAATTTAAATCTACTACAAAGCCTGAGTAGTCATTAGGATTTTCACCTTCAATATCATTACCTTGTTGTAACCAAGCTCCCACACTATAATTATAAATTCTAACATGACCTGACATTGAGCCATTACTATCATTTCCTGGAGCCCCAATTGCTACTATATTACCATCTGAACTTAAGCTAACTGAATTACCAAAATAATTATCAGCACTTTCACCATCAATATCTGCTCCTAGTTGCGACCAAACACCACCACTATAATTATATATTCTTACATGTCCTGCATAGTTGCCATTTCCATCGTTACCAATAGCACCAATTGCTACTGTATTACCATCTGAACTTAAACTAACTGAGTAACCCGACTGATCATTAGAAGCTTCTCCATTTATATCGTCCCCAATCTGCGACCAAGCACCACCACTATAATTATATATTCTTACATGTCCTGAAGCTAATCCGTTTCCGTTATTCATAATTGCACCAATTGCTACAATAGAGCCATCGTCACTTAAACTAAGAGACCAACCAGATTGATCACTAGCACCTTCGCCATCAATATCGTTTCCCATTTGTGTCCATATTCCACCAGAATAATAATAAATTCTTGCATGTCCTGAATGTAAGCCGCTGCCATAATTTGTTGAAGCTCCTATAGCTACAATATTACCATCAGAACTTAAACAAACAGGAACACCTGAATAATCATCGGCTGCTTCACCATCAATATCGCTTCCCATTTGCGTCCATATTCCACTACTATAACGATATATTCTTACATGTCCTGCTGATGTTCCATTTCCATCATTATCACCGGCTCCAATTGCTACCGTGTTGCCATCAGAGCTTAAACTAACCGATATTCCTGAACGATCAAATGAATCTTCGCCATCAATATCACCACCTTTTTGTGTCCATATTCCACCGCTATAATTATGTATTCTCACATGTCCTGAATTTGTTCCATTTCCATCGTTATAAAATGCCCCAATAGCCACAGTATTTCCGTCAGAGCTTAAACAAACAGAAACTCCTGAATTATCTCCGGTTGTTTCGCCATCGATATCGTTGCCGATTAGGCTCCACTGAGCGTTTGTAATGTTTGTTGTTGCTAATAGCAAGAATATAAGGATTGTTGTTGTTGTAATATTTTTCATGTCTTTTATTAAATTAATTTAACATTATAGATTATAATTTATATTTATTTGAGTACCACTTTTAAAACAGCTACATTCTTATTTGTTCTAACTTCCACAAGAACTGTTGAACAAATCTGGAGTACCAAGAGCAGGAGAATTCCAGGGTGGAGCTAATAAAATCTCGCTTACCGCCGGGCATGTATCTTGTACTTCAAATCCAAAATTTGGTACTAGATTTTGACCAAATGAGACAACAGGATTAACAAAAAATAAAATTGATGTAATGATAAAAAATAGAATGTAGATTTTTTTCATAACGTTCAATTTTGTTTGTTAATGATATGATTTTACAAATATAACATAAAAATCAAAGAAAATTATATAATTCACCAAAATGCATGATTTTTCCCATGGAGTGACCTTCTATTTCAACAATACCTTGCCAGTAGCAACACTTTTGTCAGGTCTTACTTTTATTATAAAGATGCCTTTTGCTTGATTACTTAAATTTATTTCATTCCTGACTTGATTAGGAATTCATAAATCTGGATTGACTTCCCCGAAAAAATCGGGGCAGGCTGTCGAATTTGCATTTTCCGTTTTCGTGGGAATGTTATTCTTTTTGCCAATTATTTTTTTCCCTATGATCAAGATCAACCGTAATATTATATTTTCCTTTTAGATGTTGAGTTAAATTTTCGGCACAGAAAACAGACCTGTGTTGACCGCCTGTACATCCAAAATTTATCATAAGGTTTGTGAAATTTCTTGATATGTATTTTTCTACAGAAGCATCAATTATACTATAAGCATTTTGCAAAAACTGTTCTGCTTCAGGTTCTTTATTTAAAAAATCAATAACTGGTTTATCTTTTCCGTTAAGATGTTTATATTCATCAAATTTTCCGGGATTTGGAATTGCTCTGCAATCAAAAACAAAACCACCGCTGTTGCCGGAATTATCTTCTGGAATACCATTTTTAAAAGCAAAACTATTAATTGTAATCGTAAGTTCTGATGTAGTTGGTAAATTTGTCTTGCCAATTTTTTGCAAATATTCCGATTTAACAATTTTATCTAACACATGCAGTAATGTAGGAATTTCTATCTGAAATTTAGCATTATTAAGCAGCCATTTTATGTTGTTTATAGCATAAGGAATACTTTGCAAAAAGTGAGACCTTTTTTCATAAACTCCCCTAAAACCATAAGCTCCCAGCACCTGCATTGTTCTAATTAGAGCATAGCCGTAGTAATGCTCAATAAATTTTTGTTCATCAATTTCTGTATATTGTTTTGCAGTATTTATATAATGCTTAAGTAATTCTTGCCTTATAGCAACAGGTATATTTGCTTTTGCCTGATATAGTAATGAGACAATATCATATTGCAAAGCACCTTTTCTTCCTCCCTGATAATCGATAAAATAAGGCTTGTTGTTTTTTAGCATTATATTGCGCGACTGGAAATCTCTGTAAAGAAAATAATCTGTTTCTGCTGTAAGAAGAAAATCGCTTAATGTATTGAAATCATTTTCTAATAATTGTTCGTCGAAATGAATTTTTACAAGTTTTAAAAAATAATATTTGAAATAATTAAGATCCCACATCATTGATTGTCTGTCGAATTTTTTTCTAGGATAGCATACTTCGTAATTCAAATTTTTATTTCCCTGAATTTGAAATTTGGGAAGCTCTTCAATTATTGATCTATAAATATTAATTAAATTTTCTGAGAACGTATTTTCCTTTTTTTCTTTTTTTAAAATACAGAATAAAGTAATATCGCCAAGATCTTCCAATAAATAAAAGCAGTTTTCAATATCTGTTAAATATATTTCGGGAACATTTAAGTTAAGCTCAAAAAAATGTTTTGAAAATTCAAGAAATGCAATATTCTCTTTTTTATCGTGATTGTAGGTACCAATTGCTTGTTTGCTTTTACCTTTAATCCTATAATATTCCCTGTATGAACCGGATGGAGGCAAGCTTGTAAAGCTTTCAACTTTTTCATTTGCCCAATTCTCAAATAGTTGCGATAATCTTTTTTCTTTATCCAAATCTTAAAGTTTTAGAATAATTTCGTGTAATTTATTAAAAATTGCAAATTTAGTTAAAATTTAAATCTAAACTGAACCTTAAATTCCGATTTTGTGTTGCCATTTATCTCTGTTAATCCCGAACCAATAATCTCTTTATCCACATAGTTGGTTATTGAATATTTTACCCATATATCAATATTATTGATAATACTATATTTTAACATAAGGTATGCTCTAGAACCTTTTGAATAGTAGGCAGGAATTGAAAATGCATAAAGCAGATCATTTTCATAAGCATAAATTCTAGTATCCCACGAATCGGTATCAAATATAGCATATCGAAAAGCAAAAGACAATGGCAGTTTTTCGGGTTTGTAAATTACATCCTGATATATCATATAACCCTTATCATTAACACTTTCTTTTTTATAGTTTGTTAATTCAATTCTGTTTTTACATTTAATAGTATTTGATACTGTGTATGCAATATGATACCTGAATTTTAATAGGTTAACATCTTCAAGATTTGAAATGGGGCTTGTTTCTTCACTGCTGTTTTGTGGTTTTATCTCTTGTTTAAGTTTCCAATACATTTTCACCTTTCGTGATGCGCTGTAATCTGCCTGTACAAAATAATCAAAGCCTGAAGAGGGAGCGTCTGTTCGGAATTTTAACCACGGAAATTTATAATTGTCAAAATAGGCAGATAGTTTCCATCGTTTTACGGGAAATATTTCTGTGCCAATATAGACACCATCTTCATTTGCAGTTTTTGAGCCTTCGGCAAAAGCATTTGCATAATATGACTGGTAATCCCGTTCATAATGTCTGTGTAATACTGCCAACGACATTTGAGAGTGCAGATATACAACAGCTCCATTAACAAAAGCTTTAGCATGATTTTCGCTTATTGCACTTTCGCCAAAAAAATTAATATTTCGGTAACTGAACTGATAATCAAATCCGATGTTATAATTTGAATTTCCACTAAATTCAAACTGATTATACGGACTGATCGCTTTTGCCTGTTCTGCACTAAATCCATATTGCAGGATAGTTAATCCTAATTTATAGTTTTTTTTGTTAAATGTAATATTTCCACCAACTATAGAGTCTGTTATAGCATCTTTATCGCTAAGTTCGTTTGGGGTTGAATGCAAGCCTGTTGCTTGAAATGACGAAACTGTGATCACTTCTTCAGAAATAGTATCTAATAGTGTAATATTGGCATCAATTTTTTTTCTTGATGCAAAAACAGAAATATCAAAATCTTTTATTCTTATTGTTGTACCAATTCCTCTCATAAATAAATTTTCATCTGTCGATGAATATTTTCTTAATCCCTGAGCTTTCTTTTTTATATTTATTGCATAAGGAGATTTTCCGTAGCTCATACCCGACCATGCCGTAAGTCCTTGTCCAAACTGTATTTGATAATCGCCAACTACAATTTTTTTAAATATACCAACATCATTTATTTGAAGATGTGCAGAATAAAAATCAAAACCATTTTTAAGATTTTTACCTAAAAATTGCTGAACGGTATCAGCAACAGAATTTTTAAGAAAAGCTTCACCTGCGTCTTTTTCAGCAGTTATTCCCCACAACAGTTTGTTTTTATAGTGATATTTGTAACGAGTATATATTTTGTATTTACTTCCAATATATCCTGAGTTTAGATTTTCTTTAAGAGCAGAATCAGAAATTGCAAATCCTTTTTGTTCCTCAATTATTTCCTGCCCTCTTATAAATACCTGATGATTACCATATTTCAATGCGTTTTTTATTGCGAAATAATCTTTTTGTTTTATTTCTAAAGTAATAAAGGGTAGTATTTTTTCAATAATATTTTTATTATAACCATCAATTAATAGTAGCTCATAAATACTTAAAATGTTACCATAATCTTTAGTGTATTGTAATAAATTATTTATTTGAAAATCAGAAAGTATCTGTAATTTTTCCAGTTCTTCTTTCGAGGTATTGTTAATATTTAAAGGATTATTTATAAAATAATTAAGATTGTCAAATAATGTTGTATAATCTAATTCCTCTTCATCTGAATTTGCAGCAATTTCTTCTATAAGGTCTTCAATAGTAGAATTACTGCTTTTCTCAGGTTTTTGAGAATACGCTGTAAAAAGTAATAGTGAAAATAATATTAATAATACAATTCTAAGCATTTATAAAAAAAAAGTTCCATTAATCATAATTATGCAAAAATAGAAGATTATTCTGTATTTCTTGTTTTTATTTTTTGGCTTTTCATTTTCCTGCTTGTAAGCAGTAGGTTTTTTATTAGCCCAATTTGATTTGTATGCAGAATTAGCCTTAACAAAAGGTTGATGTAATAATTTTATTTTAAGTTTTAGATATACATCTTTCTTTTCTTTTAGTTGTTTTTATTTTAAGCTTTTAAATATCATTTTTTTCAGAAAATAATTCAATTTTCAGGCAACCTTTTTTAAATTTTCGAGTCATACTTGTGAGAACAAACAAATTAATACATTCGTAAAAATATTTTGTATAACTAGAATAAAATAATTATATTTAGCAATTATTATAATTTTTAAATTAGGCATTTATGAAAAAACTTTTATTTTATTTTATGTTAATATGTGCTATTACTATTAGCCATAATTTGCATGCTCAAAATACTTCTATCAGCGATAACCAAAGTTCTTCTGTAAATGAACTTTTGTTAAAATATAATTATCATCAGGATTTACCTGAATATAAAAAGGCTAAAGAAATTTTGGAATTATTGATTTCAGAAAAATCCCTTAGTGAAGCTGAAATTAAGCAAATTTTTAATGAAATGATGTTAGACCCAACACCTGTTAAAAAACAATATTATGTCAGGTTTCACGATTTGCCGGTTTATATAAATTCCGGCAATCCTGAAATTGATAAAGAAAACTATAAAAATGCTAAGGATGAATGGATAAAAAACAATCCTGAAAAATATAATAATTTAATTAAGTAAAATACAATCATTAATTAAGTGCAAGATTAAAACTATGAAAAAATTTATATTATTTATAACACTCATATTTACTGGGTTAATGATTAATGCGCAATGTAACTATTCTATTTGTTTAGAAGATACATATGGAGATGGCTGGGATGTTGCAAACGTAACAGTATCTGTTAATGGAGTAATAATTGGAACTTATACTGGGGTAGGTTATGGTCCTAACTGTTTTGCTATCCCAGTAAATGCTGGCGATGTTATTTTTATAAATTATACCGGTGGTACTTGGCCAACTGAAAACGAATGGTATTTATCTGATGCAACAGGAACATTGGTTCAATCTTCAGGTGTTGGAGGGTTAACACCAGGAGATTACACATTAACTAGTGCGGTATGTCCTTGCGGACCAAGTGGAGTGCTTATAAGTCCTATTGGTACTATTATATGTGGGGGAGTGCCAGATATTTTAACATTTACTGCGCTTGGAAGTTGTTCTGGAAATTTTGAATATCAGGTGCTTGATGGTGCTACTATAGTTCAGAATTGGAGTACAACAAATACATATGCTGCATCTCCACTTGTTAATACAACCTATACTGTTGTTGTAAGGTGTTCTTCTTGTCCAAGTAATACTATTTCAGACAATTTTTTAGTTGAGGTAATTGATGCACCAATCATAACAGGAAATTTACATATATGTGCCGGTGACAACACTACACTTACAGCATCTGGTTCAACAAATGATTTTGAATGGTGGACAGCTCAAACAGGTGGTACACAATTAGCAGTTGGTCCGACATATACAACACCAAATTTGTTTGCAAACACAACTTACTGGGTTCAGGCAAATGGTTTATCATCAAGTGGTGGTAAAATTCTTATTACTGAATGTGGGTTAGAAGGTTTTCAGGGCGGCACAGGCAGTGAAGATTATCTGGAAATTTCTAATTTGTTTTCAACAACGATTAACTCTACGGGCTGGGTTGCAGCAGTTAGCGATTCGTATTCAAATATAAATTTAGTAAATCCAATTTTGTGGAATTTACCTTCTTCTTTTACGGCATGTTCTGTTGTTTGGAGGTGTGATGATGCTAGTTATACTGGTAATTATTGGGGTAATAATATTTTTTGGAATTCAAGTAGTAATAGTTGGGCAATTATTATTGATAATGTAGGCAATGTTGTAGATTTTTGTGCTTGGGGATGGACTGCTGCCGAAATAGCCTCATTTAATACAGTAATTAATGGTTTTAATATTACACTTGGACCTGAATGGACAGGCAATGGCTCCCTACTTCCTTGTCCTGTTACAGTTGGAGCAACAGATATTAGTTTACAAAGAATAGGTAACACAGATAGTAATACTGCTGCAGATTGGGTTTGCCAAACCTCTACTGTTGATGTTGTAAATCCTGGGTTATTTTGCGGTTGGGTGGCTGTAAGTTGTCGTTTTCCTGTAGATATTATTGTAAATGATGTTGAATTTACTACAAGTTTTACAAATCCATTGTGTAATGGAGGAAATGATGGAACAGCAACTGTTAATGCACCAACAGGCGGAACCCCTGTATACACTTATCTTTGGGATGCTACAGCAGGTAATCAAATAACTACTACAGCAACTGGACTTTTGGCTGGTTCTTATACGGTTACGGTTACTGATGCACTTGGTTGTACGGAAACTGCAATAATTACTCTTACAAATCCTTCTGGCATGACATTGACAATGTCAAATACACCAGATGATTGTGGTTCATGTAATGGAACAGCAAGTGTATCCGTAATAGGTGGAACTCCTGGTTATACCTACTTATGGTCAGGTGGAGGAGGAACAGGTTCAACGGCTACCGGGTTATGTGCAAATACTTATGCCGTAACTATAACAGATGCAAGTGGTTGCACGGCTACAAATAGTACAACAATTACAGCTACCGGTGCAGTTACAGCAAACTTCACTTATAACGGTAACCAATGTTTAAATGGTAATAGTTATATATTTACAAACACAGGAACAACAGGAGGAGTAAGTACATTCCTTTGGAATTTTGGAAATGGAGTAACGTCAACTCAAGAAAATCCAACATATACATATCCTGCAGCAGGAACTTATACTGTAACATTTACTGTAACTCAGGGTGTATGTGTTGATGTTTATACACAAACAGTAACTGTATATCCCCATCCAACACTAGCAATTACACCAACAGATGCTACTTGTTTTGGTTTTTGTGATGGTTCTGCCCTTGCAAATCCGGCAGGAGGTTCAGGAACATATAATTATCAATGGGATGCAGCAGCAGGTAATCAAATTACGCAAAACGCTATAGCATTATGCACAGGCTCTTACGATCTTACTGTTACAGATACTTATGGATGCTCAATTACAGAAAGCGTTACAATTAGCGAACCTGTACAAATAGTATTAACAATTACAAGAACAGATGCCAGTTGTAATGGAATTTGTGATGGAACAGCCCAGGTTACTGTTGTTGGCGGTTCAGGATCATTCACTTATCTATGGAGTAATCTTGCCACAACAGCAAATATAACAGGACTCTGTGCAGGAACTTATGATGTTACAGTTACAGATGCAAATTCAACACCAAGTTGTTTTCAAACAGCAAGTGTAATTATTATTGAACCACCTGCAATTACTTTAACTTCAAGTACTATTGATGCAACATGTGGAATGTCAAATGGTACAGCAACAGTAAATCCAAGTGGAGGTTCTCCTGGTTACACTTATCAATGGGATGCAAATGCAGCCAACCAAATAACTCAAACAGCAACTGGATTAGCAGCAGGATCTTATACTGTAACTGTTACAGATACTGACCCATGTACAGCTGAAATAACAATAAATGTTAGTGATGCCGGCTCCCCAACAGCAACAATAACTTCTTCAACAAATCTTACATGTAATGGTATTTGTGACGGAGACGCTACTGTTACAATTGGTGGAGCACTAAATCCTCCTTATGATTATGTTTGGTCAACAGGCACAAACACAATTGGTACTCCCAGCACTCTTGAAACTGAATCCAGCTTATGTGCCGGAAATGTTTCTGTAGTTATTACCGATAATAACGGATGTGTTGCTACAGCAAATGTAAATATTACTGAGCCTACTGCTGTTAGCGCAGTGATTTCGGCTATAATTGATGCTAATTGTGGAAATGCTGATGGTTCTGCTACAGTTTCTGCTGCAGGTGGAATACCAGGTTATACTTACCAATGGGATGCTAATGCCGGTAATCAAATAACACAAACGGCAACAAATCTTGCAGGAGGAAATTATACTGTTACAGTAACTGATCTAAGCGGATGTACAACGTCAGTGATAGCAACAATTGGAGATATAGGAGGAGGAACTGCTTCAATAACAGCAACAACAGATGTGAGTTGCAATGGTGATTGTGATGGAACAGCTACAGTAACGGGTGTTGGAGGAACAATTCCTTATTCATATTTATGGGATGCATTAGCTGGGAATCAAGGTACTCAGACTGCTGTAGGGTTATGTGCAAATTCATATTCTGTTACAATAACAGATGCAAGTGGATGTATAGCAACAACAAGTGCAACAATAAATGAACCAACTATACTAACATCATCAATAAGTGCAAGTTCTGATGCAAGTTGTAATGGTGCGTGTGACGGTTCTGCAACTGTAAATGCTTTAGGAGGTACTCCTGGATACACATATTTATGGCCAAGTACTGGCACTGGATTTGTTGAAAATGGACTATGCACAGGATTGTTTACTGTAACAGTTACTGATGCTCATTCTTGTACTACTGTATCAACAGTAACAATTAACCAACCAACTGTTGTTAGTGGGTCAACTACCGTTGTTGATGCTCATTGTGGAAATACAGATGGTTCTGCAACGGCAACAGGTTCTGGAGGTACACCGGGTTATACTTACCAATGGGATGCTGCCACAGGAAATCAAAATACGCAAACTGCTTCAAATATTTCTGCCGGAACATATAGCGTTACTATTACAGATTCTCAAGGATGTACTTTTGTAACGACAGCTACAGTTGGTGACCTTCCTGGCGGCACTGCAAGTATTTCATCATATATAGATGTTTCATGCAATGGTGCGTGTGATGGTTCTATAACTGCCTCAATGGGTGGAGGAACTATTCCTTATACTTATTTATGGGATGACCCATTATCACAAGTCACAATTATAGCAACAAATCTTTGTCCTGGAGATTATACAATAACAATAACTGATGTTAATGGATGTACAACAACTGCACACCAGATTATTACAGAACCAATAATTCTTGATATAACATTTAGTGTTGTAGAGATTTCATGTTTTGGTGTATGCGACGGAGAAATAACCGCAGATGTGACCGGAGGAACATTAACATATTCATATCAATGGGACGACCCTTCATTGTCAATAAATCAAACTATTACCGGTCTTTGTGATGATACTTATTGTGTAACAGTTACCGATGCAAACTCCTGTACCGTAGTTGCTTGCAGAACACTTACAGACCCTCCTTTATTGGTTTTAAGTGCAGTAATTACAGAGGCCAGTTGTAATCAAGCTGATGGAGCAATTGATCTAACTATTACAAATGGAACCGTATCCTCAATAATATGGGCACCCGGTGGTTATATAACTGAAGATTTAACAAATATTGCTGCAGGAACATATAATGTTACAGTTACAGACATAAGAGGATGCACAGTTACAGGGACATACGTTGTGCCTGACCTTACCGGTCCAACGGCAACTATTGTTGCATTTGATAATGTAGATTGTTTTGGTAATTGCAATGGTACAGCTACTGTTTCAGGCTCCGGAGGGCAAATCCCATACACATATTTGTGGAGTGACGGGCAAAATACAATTACAGCTACTAATTTTTGTGCTGGAACTTATATTGCTTCTGTTACGGATGCAAATGGATGTATTGCAACAACATCTGTAATTATAACAGAACCTATAAAATTAGAAATTACAAATATTATAACTTCAAATCCTGATTGCAATGGAGATTGTGATGGCACTGCAGAAGTAGTAGTTGTTGGAGGAACATTACCCTATACTTATCTGTGGACAGGAGGTTCTCCTGTTGGTGGTAATAATCCAACAGACTCACTAACTACAGGTTTATGTGCAGGGAGCTTCACAATAATCGTAACAGATGGAAATGCTTGTATAGCTACTGATAATACAACAATTACCGAGCCATCGTTTATTTCATTATCTACAAGTTCTGTAGATGCTACATGTAACGGATATACAGATGGATCAGCAACAGTAAATGCATTTGGAGGAACCCCAATTCCTGGATATTTATATCAGTGGGATGTTGCAACAGGAAATCAAACCACACAAATAGCAAACAACCTTGGATTTGGAAATTACTGTGTAACTGTTACAGATGATAATGGATGTACAGAATCAATATGTGTAACAGTAAATACTCCTAACCCAATGTCATTTGTAAATGTAGGTTCAACAGATGATGATTGTTATATGGCAGGAAACGGAAGCATTTCTACCAGTGTTACTGGAGGTTCTCCAAACTATACATACACATGGACAGCTCTTGTTAATGCAACATTTAGTGAAAGTACTCAAAACATAAGCAATCTATTTCAAGATACATATTATTTAACTGTTGAAGACATTAATGGTTGTTTTATTGATACATTTATTATTATCAATCAACCGCCACAATTAAATCTGATTCTATATCCCGATTCTGAAAACTGTTATCAGGCTTGCGATGGCTCAATTAATGCTGTTGTTAGTGGAGGAACTCCAACAAGCTATACTTATACATGGTCAAACTTTCAAAATAATCAATTAGCAGATAATTTATGTCCAGGAACTTATAGTGTTACCGTTACAGACGGAAACGGATGTACTATAACAGACAGTGAAACAGTTTTTGGACCTCCTGAGTTGCAGCTTATTATTCAAAATGTTATTGACGCAACTTGTGGGGATGCAAATGGTTCTGCATTAGTTGCTCAGATTGGTGGAACAACAGGATATACAATAACATGGTCTAATAATTGTCCTAACTTTTTCAACAACAACTTAGTTGCCGGTAATTATACGGTTACTCTTACTGATGTTAATGGATGTTCTACTGATACTGTTATAACTATTAATAATTTGGGAGGACCACAAATTACAAGTGTTATTACAACCGATGTAACTTGTTATGGAAATGCAAACGGAACGGCTACGGTTAATTATAATCCTTCTTCTCCTCCTGCTCCTCCTTATACAATTACTTGGAGTTCTTCGGCTAATACTTCATCTACTGAAACAGGATTAAGTGGGGGAACATATTACGTTACTGTGGAAGATAATAACGGATGCCAATCTGCAAGTTCTTATGTTATTAATGAACCAAATGAATTAATAACAGCAGTTATTAATTATTCTAATGTTAATTGCTATGGTGATTGCGATGGTTCTGCTGAAATTCAAATTGGTGGAGGAACAACTCCATATTCTACAACATGGTCGGGTGGACAAAATGGAACTATTGCAAATGGATTATGTTCAGGACCGGCAACAGCATTTGTTACTGATGCCAATGCATGTCCAACTAATGCTTCAATTACAATTACAGAACCTAACGATTATATTATAACTGCTAACATTACAGATGCATTATGTAATGGAGATTGTAATGGTATTATTGATGTGAGCGTTTCGGGTGCAACACCTGTATATACTTATAACTGGTTAGCTCCGGCTTCCGGAAACAATTCTGTTTCTGCAAATTTATGTGGCAATATTACATATACAATTATTATTTCTGATGCAAATGGTTGTGACACAATACTTGATTATTATGTTGGTGAACCGGATCCTATAAATATTTATACATCAACAACTTCTACTACTTGTGGAATGTTAAACGGGGAAGCTCAAATTGATTCTATTACTGGAGGAACAAGCCCATTTGATTATAATTGGTCTCCGGGAAATTTAACAACAACTGTTATTACAAATATTGATAATGGAACTTATTTTCTACAAGTTACTGATGATAACGGATGTAATGCAATAATTCCTGTTAATGTTTCTGATATACCAGGACCTGAAGCATTAAATATAGTATCAACTAATATTTTATGTCCGGGCGGAAATGATGGCAGTGCATCTGCCGATGTTTATGGATATTCTTACCCATTTTCTTATGCTTGGTCTAATGGTTCTACTAATCAAACAGCAATTAATTTAATAGCTGGACAATATCAGGTAATTGTTACCGATAGTAATAATTGTACAATATCAGGTATTACTATAATTGAAGAGCCTGATCCAATAACTGTTTTTGCCGACGCAAATCCATCGCCTATATGTATAGGACAATCTTCAACAATATCCGTAAATGCAAATGGTGGAACATCACCATATACGTATATGTGGTCAGATTTTACGGATTCATTGGCATATCATTTTGTATATCCTGATTCAACAAGCTATTATTTTGTTACTGTAACAGATGCTAATGGATGTCCGGGACCAGTTGCTTCTGCTGAAGTTATTGTGTATCCTCCATTGGCTGTGATTACTTCAGATGACTTAATAATATGTAAGGGAGAAAGCATAGGTGTTGAAGTATGGCCTAGTGGTGGAAACGGTGGACCATATTTAATTCAATGGTCTGGTGGTAATCAACAAAATAGTAGTCCAAATACAGTTAATCCAAATAGTACAACAACATATTATGTTACGGTAAGTGATAATTGTACAATGCCTTCTGTTATTGGAGATGTTTTAGTAGATGTTATTGCAGCACCAAATGTTACAAGTATTACAACTGATAAAGGATGTGAGCCATTAACAATTGAACTGAAACCAAATAATTTTAATAGTACTTGGGGTTATATATGGAATTTTGATGATGTATCATCAGGTACTTATAACACATCAGTAGATTCTGTTGGAATACATACCTTTAATAACAGTGGAACTTATAATGTTGAATTAACAATATATAATGCGGTTTGTACTACAATTGTAAACGGAAATATTGTTGTAAACCCAATTCCTGATGCAGAATTTTATCCAAGTCCTGAAATAGTTGGTGTATTTGATGGAGCTATTGAGTTCTTCGACCAATCAACTCCTGTTATTTCATGGTACTGGTCATTTGGCGATAATACATCTGCCACAGATCAAAATCCGGAACATATATATACTGAAGCAGGAATATACCCTGTACACCTAATTGTTACAACTGCAGCAGGATGTATTGATACTATTACTCACGATATTGAAGTAAAAGAGCAACATACTTTCTATGCTCCTACTGCATTTAGCCCTGCTTCAGGATTCCAAAATAATTATTTCTACCCAAAAGGAGTTGGCATTGACCATTCTAAATATCAGCTTTATATATATGACAGATGGGGTGAATTAATTTTTGAAACTACAACATATCCTGATGGAACTCATCAAAAATCTGAAGTTGAAGGAGGATGGAATGGCAGATATAATTATACCGGTGATTATGTAAAAGTTGGCACTTATACCTGGTATGTTATACTAACAGATGTTAATGAGCAAGAGCATGAGTACGTGGGTTCTGTTACGGTTATTAGATAAATAGAACATAAATATTATTCTTTAAAAAAAAGCTCCTGTTCTAGGAGCTTTTTTATTATGCTGAACCTTTTAGTATATATTTACTTCGGGTTCAATTTTAACATTAAACTTTTTTAAAACAGAAGCTCGTATTTTGTTTGATAATTCCATTATTTCTGTTCCTGTGGCATTTCCTATATTAATTATAATAAGAGCCTGATCCTTATGAACACCTACATTTCCAATTTGTTTTCCTTTCCATCCACACATATCTATAAGCCATCCGGCAGCAAGTTTCGATGTTTTATTATCAATAGGATAAACGGGAGCAGGTGTAAATTCTATTTTAATTTTTTCAACTATTTTGTTTTCCACAATAGGATTTTTAAAGAAGCTACCTGCATTACCAATTTTTTTATAATCAGGTAATTTTCTTTCTCTAATGTTTATAATTGCTTGCCTTATGGTTTTAAGATTTATTTCTTTAAATTTATTTAGTTCTTCATTAACATTACCATAATGAGTAATGAAATTATGTTTTTTATTAAGTTTAAAAGTAACATGAGTAATAATATACTTGTTTTTCAAAGTATTTTTAAAAATACTATTTCTGTAATTAAATTCACAATCTGCATTTGAAAAATATTTTATACTTCCATTCTCAATTTCTACGGCATGAACTTTTTCAATAACATCTTTAACTTCTACTCCATAAGCTCCAATATTCTGTACAGGACTTGCTCCAATATTTCCGGGAATTAACGAAAGATTTTCAATGCCTGAATAATTATTATTTACACAAAACTCAACAAATTTATCCCAAACCTCTCCTGCTCCAACTTCAATAAATAAATGCTCATCGGTTTCATTTATAATTTTTATTCCTTTGATGTTTGGATGATAAACAACACCTTCAAAGTTTTTTGTAAATAAAATATTACTCCCCCCCCCAATTACAAGATGCGGCAAATTTTTATATTTATTATTTTTAAAAAAGGATATTATTTCTGCGGAATTAAAGAATTCTAAAAAGTAAGTGCATGAAGCATTTACTCCAAATGTATTATATTCTTTTAACTGAAAGTTTTCTTTAATATCTATCATTAAAAAGATTTTTACAAACCTACATAATTTTTTTTGTTAAGCCCAAATACGAATTGGCAAATCTAATCGTTTTTTAATTGCAATATACAATTGATTAGTATCTTTGTTGATTAAGTAATACACATGAAAAGAGTAATAATATCCGTTTCAAACGATTTGGTTTCAGACCAAAGAGTTCATAAAGTTGCAACATCATTGCACAATAATGGATATAGTATTACTTTAATAGGAAGAAATTTTTCTAATAGCTTACCAATTAACAGAGAATATAAAACCAAACGCTTTCGATTATTATTTAACAAAGGTCCCTTATTTTATGTTTGTTTAAATTGCCGCTTGTTTTTATTTTTACTTTTTGTTAAAGCAGATATTTTTCTCTCAAATGACCTTGATACATTATTAGGAAATTATACAGCTTCTAAAATCAGAAATAAAAAACTTGTGTATGATAGTCACGAATATTTTACTGAAGTTCCAGAATTGCAAGGCAGGAATTTTATCAAAAAAAGGTGGGAAGGAATTGAAAAAAGAATATTACCAAAACTAAAATATGTCTATACTGTTTGTAATACCATTGCTGAAGAATACAAAAAAAAGTATGATGTTAATATGCTGACAATTAGAAATGTTCCAAATTATGATAATTCAATTAATAAGGCTGAGAAATCAAATGAAAAAATAATTATTTATCAGGGAGCATTAAATGTAGGAAGAGGAATTGAGCAAGTAATGAAAGCTTTAAAATATATCGAGAATGTTAAATTTCATATTATTGGAACTGGTGATATTGAAAAAGATTTAAAAGGACTTGCCGTAAAACTTAATATTAAAAATAAAGTCAGGTTTTTTGGTAAAATACCTTTTGAAGAACTTAAACAACAAACCATTAAGGCTGATATTGGAATATCTCTTGAACAAGATATGGGATTAAATTATTACTACTCTCTTCCTAACAAAATATTTGATTACATACATGCAGAAGTACCAATATTGGCATCAAAGTTTCCTGAAATAGAAAAAATTGTTAATGGGTTTAAGATTGGTGTAGTTATTGAAAATTACGAGCCGGAATATCTTGCCAAAACAATTAATGACATGCTTTTTGATGAAGGAAAAAGAAGGATATGGCAAGAAAATCTCAAAAAAGCATCAGCAGAACTTAATTGGCAAAAAGAGGAAAAAATCCTTTTGAAATTATTTGAAACAATATAAAATAAAAGCCCCTGAAAAATATTTCTTCAGAGGCTTTCAGAATATTAAAACAAAAACTCTATTTTTTGTTAGAATTTAAAAGCAATACTTCATTAACAATTATTTCTGTTATGTACTTTTTTTCACCTTCTTTGTTTTCATAAGAACGATAATTGATTTTTCCTTCAACAGCTATTTCTTTTCCCTTTTCAGCATAGTTTTTAAAAACTAAAGCTGTATTTCCCCAGGCAACCAAATTATGCCATTGCGTGTTTTTCACTTTTTTTCCATCCGCATCTTTGTACGTTTCGGTTGTTGCTAATGACATTTTTGCTAATGTTTTTCCGTTTAAATCTTTAACTTCAGGATCCATTCCCAAGTTTCCGATAAGTTGAACTCTGTTCCTTAAATTATTCATAATACAAAATTTAAAAATTAATAAAAATAAATTACTGCACAAAGTAATAACCAGCTTGAATTTTTATTCGGTTAATAAATATTTGTAGTCGTTTAATATCCGTTTGTAAACGTTTGTAAACGTTTTTTTCGTACATTTACAGAAATTTACAAGATATATTATGAAAGAAAAAAATAGATGTTTATTTTGCAATGAACCACTTTTAGGGAGAATTGATAAGAAATTTTGTTCCGATCAGTGTAGAAATTCTTATAACAATACACTTAATCGCGATTTATCAAATTATATTAGAAATGTAAATAATATTTTGCGTAAAAATCACAGAATATTAGCAAAATTTAATCCCGAAGGAAAATCCAAAGTAAAAAAAACCACACTTGAAGCAAAGGGATTTAATTTTAATTATTTTACAAATGTATATATAACAAAAACAGGTAAAACATATTATTTTTGTTACGACCAAGGCTATCTTATAATTGAAAACAATTATTTAGCATTGGTGCAGAAAAAAGAATATGTAGATTAATGTATCTAAGTTAAAAGTTCCGACCCGATAGCTATTGAGTTGGAATAATTTAATTGAAATTTTAATGATAAAGAATTTTTTTAAATATCATATTGTTAGCAGATTTAAAGCCGTATTATTTATATTGTTTGTGCTTTTTATTTGTACAACATGCATAAAGAAGATTGAAAATTACGATGTTCATAATTTAAACGGGAATAATATTACAATTCTAGGACACAGGGGAATGGGAGAACTCTATAAGCATCCGGGAAATACTTTTGAAGGTATTACTCCAGTTTTTGGGATTGGTGCAGCCGGGACAGAAATTGATGTTCAGATTACAAAAGACAGCGTTCTTGTTCTATTTCATGATAAAGACATGAAACTCACGACAACATGCGAAGGTGCAATTTATGATCATACATGGGTAGAAATTGGTGCTTGTGAATATCATTGTCTGGTGCAAAATGTGTATATAATAACAGTAGATAATTTATTCAGTCGTACACAGAACCTGAATAATTTGCATTTTTCTTTTGATTGTAAACTTGCAGAAAATGTTGATGACATGGGTGCATACATGGGTACATTTCTACGTGCTATTAATAATCTCTGTGATAAATATTCCATGTCAGATAATATCTATATAGAGGGTGGAGAATTTTTTTTAACAAAAGCTCAGGAATTAGGTTTAACAAATAAACTATTTGTTACCGGTACAGGAAATATGGATAGCAGTATTGAGATTGCTAAAAAAATAGGAGCTTTTGGAATTGGAACCGATAACGCTATATCTTCTGCTGAAGATGTGCAAAATGCACATGAAGCAGGTTTTTGGGTTATGATGTGGGGTGCAAAGACTAGACAACAAAACATAGAGATTATTGAAAAATGCGCAGATATTGTTCAGACAGACAAACCAATACATATGTTGAAAGTGTTTCGGCATTATAATTATGACTATAGTATTCCTTAATCCAAAAAAATTATGAAAGACTATGAAAAAATGAACATGAATTTATACTAATTCTAATTCAAAATGCATATTGTATAAATTAAAAAAAACGTCATTACACTATTGTAATGACGTTTTATATATATTAAAGCAAATAAGTGCTAAACATTACTGCACTATAAGCTTTTTCTTAATATCATTTACTTTAACGATATATATTCCTTTAGAAAGATTTGAAATATCAAAAGTGCTAAAATTTGAATATAATTTATCTTCTAATATTATCTCTCCCACCAAACTGTAAACTTGAACAGTGATGTCCTGGCTAAGGTCATTAACATAAACAGTAAATTCACCGTTACTAGGATTTGGGAATAGATTATAATCATTACTAAGAACTTTTTTCGTGTCAATTGAAGTAGTGATATCTCCACATACTGCTCTTATATGAAAATTGTCTGTAGTGTTTTCCAACCAACCAGAACCATCAAAATAAAAAGAATTAAGAACAGTCCCGGTAGTGTCGTATAAAGCATTTGCATCACCAGAAGGTGTACTAAAGCCAATATAAACTTCCATAGAAATTCCTGATAATTGAGCAGAAAATGGTCTTAAATCAATTGTTGTCCATGCTGTAAGGTCTGTCGCACTAGCTGCCGGAATTACTATAAATGGAGTTATTAAATCAGCCCCGGGTACTCCAGCATTATCAGCAAGAACATGAACTTCAATATCAGCATTAGGTGCACCTGAATCATAATAATTTCTTATTAGTGCAGAAACAATGTTTGTAGTTCCATTAAATGTCATTTTTACTGCTACAGCAGGATAACCTGATGCACCAACTGCAGTATAATAATTTGGATTACTATTATCAAATGCAAGATAATTACCTGCAATATAACGGAAAGTATCAGTTTCTGAAACATATGGTGTTGGAGTAACTATATCTGTTGCGCTAATCCAATATTTAACCATTGCACCCGGTGTTTGAGTTGGAATAGTAAAAGTATATTCATTCCCTGAAACATAAAGACCAGATATGTCTGCTTGAAGTATATCATCTACCTTATAACTCAATGTAGATGAAGCTACTCCTGTCATATCTGTAATATCTGCTGATACATCCATATCACCAAAAGTTCCTTCATAATAAATAGGGATAGTATTGTTTGCAATATTTGGTCCTTCAATATCTGTATTCTCAGTAGTAATAGCTCTGAAATGATAATCTGAAGATCCATTTTGTCCTTCAGCCGCTATCCAACTAGTTCCATCAAAATCAAAAGATCTTATTGCACTACCAGGTTGTGTCATTGTTAAGTTTGTAATACCACTTGGAACATTGTATCCAATATAATAATTTCCTGTTAAAGCTGAAAGTTGTGCTGAGTAAGAACGAAGATCTACTCTTGTCATTGCACTTGTATTAGTTAATGTAGCTTCGGGAGTAATTGTAAATGGTGTAATTACATCATTTCCAGGAACACCGCCGTTATCATCCCAAATATGTATTTCCATATCATCATTTGGATGACTATTATCAGTGTAATTTCTAATTAAAATCGCAACTAAATCAGCATTGCCAATTGCAACTCTAACAGCAACCTGTAAAGGAGATCCTGCAGGAGCTCCAGGGCCAATCTGTCCGTAAAAATCTATTACACCATTATCGTAAGAAATGTAATCGCCTGCAATATATTCACTTGAATCTGTTTCAATTTCATTTGGTGTAGCATAAGCATCCCGTGCCCAGATTTTATATTCAACCCATGCTCCAGGTGTTTGAGTTGGGATTGTATATTCATAAGTATTACCACTAACAAAAATACCTGCCACAGGAGTTTGAGGAGTACCGTCAACATCATACCTTAATTCTGTTGCATTAATACCTGAGAAATCAATCACTTCAGCAGCTACAACATGGTCATTTAGTGAGCCTTCAAAAAATGGAAGAGCAGAATGAATAATTAATGGAGGTGAACTGTCAACTGTAGATGTTACAATTTCAAGATCATCAATGTACATTCCATCTTGCGTCCAACCTTGATCTGTTACAAAATGAAATCGAACCTTCACATTTGCATTGCCTGTATATCCACCCAAATCATAAGTGTATTGAACCCATGGAGTAAGAGCTGCATCAGTATCAAAAGTTGCAATTGTATTATAAGTAGAAAAATCATCGGTAGAAACATCTACATACATATAATCAAAACCTGATTCAATATCCATAATAGCCCAAAATGAAAGTGAAGCTGATGGAACTGATGATAAATCAACACCTGTTGCCATAGTTGCCGAACTATTTACATCATCTAAATAATCTCCACTAGGACTATCTGTTAATGAATTAGCACCTGTATAAAGCTGAGATGTAGTTGTTCCCCAGTCTCCGGTTAAGGTCCAGTTTGCAGTTCCTGACTCAAAGTCATCAGAGAAAACTACTTGTGCATTAATGCTATATCCTATGAATAGTAAAATAGCAAAAAGAGATAAAAATTTCTTCATAATTAAAAGTTTTAGTTAATATAATTTAGTTAAAAATCAAAAATACAACAATTTTAAATAAAAAGTTTTCGATTTTTGTTTTTTTTCAAAAATAAAAAAAAGATTATTAAAATCAATAAAAACAATTATTTTAATTCCATTGAATTAAATATTGCTTTACATTTTTTCTGTGTTTTCTTATCGTCTTTATGATAGAACAACCAAAGCGTAAAATCTTGTTTTTTTAATTTTTCTTTTGGTACCAGCTTATACTCAAATCCTTCTTCTCCCGAACTTGAAAAACCATGCATTCTTTCAATATCAAAATCAGATGTTTTAAAAATTTCAACACGGCTTTTTTCACCTTTTACTGTAACTATTACAGGTTTCTCTTTCGATTTTTCAACTTTATATGAGCTTGGATATTGAAATATATAGGATTCTGATTCATAAGTTTCGAGTTTTTTATTAATAAAACCAAACAGAAGAATTGCAATTAGGACTATAAATATAGATGTATATCGTTTTTTCATTTTAAAGTAACTTTTTTAGAACATTAATATCAGCAAATTTATTACTTTTAACCCACAATATCATTCAAAATATGAAAATCTTATTACATATATCTTTAATATTCTTCCTTTTTACAACTAATATTTCTGAAGCTCAGAAAGGAGTACAAATATTAAATGATATGATATCTGAATCGGAGAGTATTAACAAATTACAGCTTTATACAATAATTAAAGAAAGGTTTGATGGTAAGCTGCATCTTCAAAAATCTTTTGTAAAAGTTCAACATAAACCTTTTAAAATATATTATCGACAAGATTATCCTGACAAAGGGATTGAGATACTTTATCTGGAAGGCAAAAACAACAATAAGGCATTAATACACCCCAATAGTTTCCCTTGGATAAATTTAAATTTAGCTCCGCTTAATAACCAATTAAGAGTAAAACAACATCATACAATTTTTCATCCCGGATTTGCTTATTTAATTTCTATATTAAAACATATGTCGAAAAAGCATAAAGATAAATTTTATGAATTAATAAAGTATAAAGGAGATCAAAACTTTAGCAATTACCAGTGTCATAAACTTGAAGTTTTAGATCCTGATTTTAAATATGTAAAATATAAAGTAAAAGCAGATGAAACTATTGATGATATTGCAGACAAATTTTTTATTAGCAGTTACATGATTTTGGAAATAAACAAAAATGTAGATAGTTATACCGATATAAAAGAAGGGCAGGTAATAATAATACCTAATTCTTATGCAAAAAAAATGATCTTATTGATTGATAAAATAAGAAATATTCCATTAGTAATAAAAGTATATGATGATAAAGGCTTGTACGAGCAATATGAATTTTCTAATATTAAGCTAAATGTATTATTCAAAAAAAATGAATTTTCATCTTCATTTGAAGAATATAATTTTTGATGTTAAAAAAAGATAAAAGCTCCTCCTAACCTCCCCAAAGGGGAGGGACTAGAGGCAATACAAATAACCAACGTCATTGTGAGAAGCGAAGCGACGAAGCAATCTGCATATAATAAAAAGATTGCCACACTCGTACCTCGTTCGCAATGACGAACTAATTATAATGTAAAATAATTAAATATCAGCACAGTATAAAGAAATATGAATATATGAAAAAAGATCAGATAAAATCTAAACATATTCTCCCTCTTGTATTTCTGCTTGGCTTCGTTAGTCTTATTACACAAATAATTTTATTACGTGAGTTTTTGTTTGTTTTTAACGGCAATGAACTTGTAATTGGTATTGTGCTTTCATTGTGGATGTTTATTACAGGACTTGGTGCTTATATCAAACAATTTATTTTCAAGAAAAACAATTTATCCTTAATAATGATTTTTCAGATTATTTACGGAGTATTGCCTGTTGTTATGATGTTTTCCACAATTTGGTTAAGAGACTTAATGACTGTGGAGGGAGTCTTGTTAAATATAGGGCAAATAATATTTATTACCTCAATAGTAGTTTTTCCGTTCTGTTTTTTATCGGGCTTACTGTTTGTTTCATACAGTAAAGTAATTTCCAAAATAAATAAAGAAAATAATATTGTTAAAACATATTTATACGAAATACTGGGAAGCATAACAGGAGGCTTGTTATTTAGTTTTATACTGGTTTTTTATGGCAATACTTTTAATAATCTTTTTATCCTGTCGCTTATTTCTGCAATTACAATAGTTTTTGTTTCAATAAAAATAACAAAACTATATCCTGCGGTATTATCTGTAGTAGCGGTAGTTGTATTAGCTTTTGTAGTTTATCTTAAACAAGCTGATAAGTATTATTTTGAGAAAATATATTACGGACAAAATATTATTGAAGAAAAAAATTCTCCTTACGGAAGAATTGTGATAACGGAAAGCAACAAACAAAAAAATTATTATGAAAATAATTATCTGCTGTTTTCTGATAATAATATCATACAAGCAGAAGAGGCTGTTCATTATGCAATGTTGCAACATAGTAATCCTAAAAATATACTCTTATTATCGGGTGGATTATCGGGCTGTATTCCTGAAATTTTAAAATATGAAATTAACTCAATTGATTATGTTGAATTAAATCCCGAGTTAATAAATATTGGCAAAAAATACATTGAAGCTCTTAATTCTAAAAAAGTAAATATAATTAACAGCGATGCAAGGTGGTTTATAAAGCAGACTGATAAAAAATATGATATAATACTTCTTAATTTGCCTGAACCTGTTACGCTTCAGTTTAACAGATTTTATACAGTTGAGTTTTTTAATGATATTGATAAAATTACAAACAAGGATGCTGTAATTTCGTTTAGCTTAAATGCCGAGCCAAATTACATGAGCAGTGAAAATGCCGAATTTCATAAAGTAGTTTACAATAGCTTAAAAACAACATTTAAAAATATTGAGATAATTCCGGGAGATGTAAATTATTTTCTTGCATCAAACAATAATTTACGAAAAGATATTGTACAACTTTATACAGAACACAATATTGAAAATGAATATGTAAATAATTATTATTTAGATGATTTTTCTATTAATGAAAGAAACAGAATGATAATGGAAAGCTTACCAAATATAAAAACCATAAACCGAGATATGCGACCAATAACATTTTATAATCAGTTGGTTTATTGGCTGCGAAGTATTCAAAATATTAATTTTAATCCAAACTTGCTATTATTGATATTTGCAGGTATTTATATTTTCTTTTTAATATTTTATAATCCTGTTGGTTTTGGAATGTTTTCTTCTGCATTTACAGCTTCGTTTGCCCAAATAAGTCTTATTTTTTTATATCAGATAATATTTGGTTTTGCATACTATATTCTTGGAATAATTTTTTCTTTGTTTATGACAGGGCTTTTGCTGGGTGCTGTTTTTGGGCAAAAAATAATTATCAGAAATTTCTTTGCACAAGTTAATAAAATACAACTAACTGTTACATTATATTCTGTTCTTTTGATTATTGCATTTTTGGTTTTACCAAATATCAATAATTCAGTTTTTGTACATATTATTATTATGTTGCTTGTGCTTGTTATTGCTTTTCTGATATCTGTACAATTTTCAATAATTTCAAAACATAAGCAAACTAGAATTACAAATACAGCAGCAACAAATTACAGTGCCGATATGATGGGAGGAGCATTTGGGGCAATAGTGTTTACTCTTGTTTTTATTCCCTTATTTAGTATAATAAACTCTTGTATAATTATTATTGCTATGAATATTATTAGTATTATTTGGAATTTTGTGAGAAAAAGAAAAAACACTATCTTTAATACCTGAATATGGCAGATAAGGGTAAATATAAAATAATCAGTAAAAGAGAGTTTTTAAAATACAGCATGTATGGATTAGGGGGATTAATGTTGGTATCAGGTATTCCAAAAAGAGCAAGAGCTATGTTATATAAATTTAACAATACACGAAGTGGTATGAAAAAAGAAGCAAAATATTACAATAAAACATCAAGAGGATTTGAATGTGAGCTATGTCCACATTATTGTATTTTAAAAGAAGATAAACTAAGTGCGTGTAACACAAGAATTGCCAAAGACGGGAAATTATATACTATAGCATACAATAATCCATGTTCCTTGCATGTTGACCCTATTGAAAAAAAACCTCTATATCATTTTTTCCCAGAAAGTAAAAGCTATTCAGTAGCTATAGCAGGTTGTAATTTGCATTGCCTCAATTGTCAGAATTATACATTATCGCAAGTTAGCCCTAATGAAACACGCAATTATGATTTAACTCCCCAGGAATTAGTAGATAAAGCAAAAAAAGCAGGCTGCAAATCAATTGCATATACCTATTCCGATCCAATTGCATATTACGAATATACCTACGATTCTGCTAAAATTGCCAGAGAAGCAGGTATGAAAAATGTTTTTATTTCGGCAGGATATATAAATGAAAAACCATTGCGTAATATCGCAAAATACTTAGATGCAGCAAATATTGACCTAAAAAGTTTTAATAACGAAACATATAAAAAACTAAATGGAGGAACATTAAAGCCCGTATTAGAAGCTTTAAAAATATTGCATGATGAAAATGTATGGCTGGAAATTACAAATCTTATAGTCCCAAAATGGAGCGATGATCTTGATGAAATAAAGAAAATGTGCGATTGGCTTTATGACAATGACCTTTACAAATATCCATTGCATTTTAGCAGATTTTATCCTGTTTATAAACTAAAACAATTGCCCCCAACGTCTGCCGAAACACTTAATAAAGCACGCGAAATTGCTATTGATGCAGGTATTAAACATGTATATATTGGAAATGTTCCTGGCACAGAGGCTTCAAATACTTATTGTCCAAAATGCAAAAAATTACTTATTGAACGTAAAGGTTATTTTATAACAAAAAACGATATTTCGGAAGGAAAATGTATTCATTGTAATGAGTTAATTGATGGAGTGTGGAAATAAATTTGCTTAAAACACGTTTATTTTTTTGTTCATCTTTTTTTATACACTTTTGTACAAATTAATTACATATTATGACAAAAGAGCATATCAATAAAGTTTTTGAATCATTTAAAAACAAAAATATTCTTATCATTGGCGATGTGATGCTTGATGCATATATTTGGGGAAGTGTTGAAAGAATTTCCCCTGAAGCACCTGTGCCAATTGTTTCAATAAGTAAAAGAGAAACCCGTTTGGGCGGGGCAGCTAATGTTGCTTTAAACATAAAAGCAATGGGGGCAAATCCAATAATTTGTTCCGTAGTAGGTAATGATGAAAGAGCAGAAGTTTTTATTTCATTGCTTAAAAAACGCGAAATGACAAAAACAGGAATTGTTATTGATGAAAACAGACCTACTACAACCAAAACAAGAGTAATTAGTAATAATCAACATTTGCTGCGAATTGACGAAGAAACCACAGAATATATAAACAAACAAACCGAGGATAAATTATTAGAAAAATATATATCAATAATAAATACGCAAAAAATTGACAGCATAATTTTTCAGGATTATAACAAAGGAGTGCTTACAGCATCGTTTATAGAAGATGCAATTAATGAGGCAAATAAAAAGGAAATCCCCATAAGTGTTGACCCTAAAAAACAAAATTTTGAAGCATATAAGAATGTAAATTTATTTAAACCTAATTTTAGTGAATTTATCGATGGACTTAAAATAAATATTGCAAAAGATGATATCAAGAATATTTTTAAAGCTTCAAAACAACTAAAAGAAAAGATAAATGCAACTAATGTTTTGATAAGCTTATCGGAGTTAGGTGTTTTTATTAGCGATGGCAATCTATACCATCATATTTTATCAGAAATTAGGGATATTACTGATGTTTCAGGTGCCGGTGATACGGTAATAGCTGTTGCAACCTTATGTCTTACCTCAAAAATGGACTTAAAAGATATTGCAATTTTGTCTAATCTTGCAGGAGGTTTAGTTTGCGAAAAAGCAGGAGTAGTTCCTGTTAACAAAAAAGAGCTTCTTGAAAGTTATTTGAAAAACTTTTAGTCATGAAAAAATATGCAATAATAGTTGCCGGAGGCATTGGAAAAAGAATGAGTAGTGAAATTCCCAAACAATTTTTATTGCTTAATGGTTTGCCAATATTAATGCATACAATTTCACAGTTTTATAATTATGACAAAAATATTAGCCTGATCATAGTTTTACCAAAAGAGCAAATAAATTACTGGAATAATCTGTGTAAAGAGTACAATTTTAACATAAAGCATATCGTTATTGCAGGAGGAAAAACTCGCTATTTTTCTGTTAAAAACGGATTAGCAATTGTAAAAGAAGAAGGAATTATTGCAATTCATGATGGAGTCAGACCTTTGGTAAGTTATGAAACAATTGACAGCTGTTTTAAAATTGCTGAAGAAAAAGGCAATGCTGTTCCATTTATAAAAGTTACGGAATCGTTAAGAAATATTTCTAACAAAACCAATATTGCAGTAAATAGGGAAGAGTTTGTACTAATTCAAACTCCACAAGTGTTTTGTTCAAGTATTATTTTAAATGCATATAAAAAAGAATCCGGAGCAGAATTTACTGATGATGCAAGCCTTGTTGAATTTATGGGTGAAAAGATAAATCTTGTAAAAGGGAATGAAGAAAATATTAAGATCACAAGCCAAAGTGATATTTTAATTGCCGAGGTGTTGAGCAAATTTGGTTTATAAAAACAATAGCAATAATTTGAAAATTATAGATATTTATTGTATTTTCGTAGCTTATCAATATTAATCAAAATCAAATATTATGAATAAAATTTTAATTATAGCAATTTCAATAATTCTTGGACTTGCTACTCTTGTAAATGCACAAAAAAAAGGTGAAATTATTTATGAAACACCCGAAGTTCCTGTTGATGAGACCACACAAAAGATAATTTACACAAAGGTTGTTGATGCTACAGGGTCAAAAGATATATTATTTAGAAAAGCTATTACGTGGTTTAACAAATATTATAAAAACCCAACAAACGTAATTAGAGAAAAAGACGAAGTAGCCGGAAAAATTGTAGCGAAAGCAAGAATTAAGGTGTTAAATCCACCCGATAAAAAAGGTGTTCAAACTATGAAAGGGATTGTTGTTTATACCTTAACTTGTGAATTTAAAGAAGGGAGGTTTAAATATACGTTAAACGATATTAATTTAAAAGCAGCATCATATTATGCTTGTGAACGATGGTTAGATACCGAATCACAAACTTATTCACAGGTTTATAATTTTTTCTTACAGCAGGTTAATGATGAAATAAACAAAACTCTTACCGCACTTAAAAAACACGTAACTGCTTCAGACGAGAAAAAACCTGAAGATTGGTAGTCAATTATGTCCCGAGTTAAAATAAATGGTTTCATTTTTAATAAATAATTTTATTATGAAAATTAAAACAATTATTGCATTATTTTTAATAGTCTTTTTTGCAGCATGTAACTGCGATAAAAATGAAAATACTAAGCTTGAGAATACTGATATTTCTTCTCAAAATGCACTATTATCTACTAATGTTGTGGTAAAGCACCTTTTTCCTTTTCAAGCAGTTAATGAAGACTGGCTTGCAGGTTTTGACAGTAAAAATTTCACAAACGAACTTATTGAAACAAGTTTAAAAGGAGAACTTACTCTATTTGATTATATAAATACTTCTGTTGGAGAATATATTCCAATGAGTAAAGAAGAAGTTGTATCCATTTTTACACGTTCAGATACTATTGAAATTGAAGACCCTGAAACATTCGAGATCAGTGTTGAAGTTTTTAAGAAAGAACTAAATCGTGATGAAATAAGCCAATTATTTTTTACTGAAGAATGGTTTTTAGATAAAGACAATTTTAAAATGACAAAAGAGGTTCTTGGATATGGTCTTGTTCATGAATTTTACAGGGAAAATGATGTTGAAAAAGAAAGACTTTTGAAAAAAGTTCTTTTCGAATTAAATTTTAACAATGACACTGTTAATGTTAAATCTCAGGATGTAAAAAAGAAAAAATTGCTTGTCGAAAATATTAAGTATGAATTTAATCTTGATAATGAAAACTGGGTAAAAGATTTAGACCATGAAAGATTTATGAATACAATTATTGAAAAAATTACAAAAGGAGAAATCAAAGCTTATGATTTTTATGATAACTCAAAAGTACTTTCTGTTAATAATATTAAAGTAAATCTAGATCTGATATCTGATACTATTGAGCTTGAAAATTTTGAAACTTCTGAAATAACTACTGAGGTTGTAGAATATGACATAACTCCAGATTTATTTGGCAGCTACATATTTATTGAAGATTGGTATATTGATAAAAACTCTTACAAAATAATTAAGGAAATAAAAGGAATTGCTCCCGTATATTACTATTATAAAGGTAATGACGATGCAGAACTTATGAAAAAAATTCCTTTTGTTGTTTGGTTTAATTAGTTATCTTTTTCCTACAGATAACGCAGATATGCAGAAAATAGAATCTGCGAAAATTTGCGAAATCAGCGGGAGAAAAAAATAAAAAATCAGCGAAATCAGTAGGAGAAAAAAATAATTTAAAACAATGCATGTACGCTTACATATAATATTCATACTGTTTTTTTTCATCACTGCCTCAGTCTTTTCTCAACCCGGATTTAAAAAACAACAAAAACAATATAAACGAGTTAGAGATGCATATACCGAAAAAGAAAAATATTTAAAACAGCTTTACAAAGAAAAAGGCATTGATACACTTTCCTCATATATCTATATCCGAGGTTTTAAACATGAAAGAATATTGGAAGTATGGGCAAAAAATAAAAACGATACTGCCTATACACATATAATTAATTACGATTTTTGTAGTTTTTCGGGCAAATTAGGACCAAAAAGAAAACAGGGTGATATGCAGGTTCCTGAGGGCTTTTATTATATTAACAGATATAATCCTTATAGTAGTTTTCATTTATCTTTAGGTTTAAATTACCCAAACAGATCAGACAGGATACTTAGTAAATTTTCAAATCTTGGAGGAGATATATTTATTCATGGAGCTTGTTGTACTATTGGTTGTATCCCAATAACTGATGATAAAATTAATGAATTATTTTTAATTGCTGTTGAAGCTAAAAATAGTGGACAGGTTAAAGTTCCAGTACATATTTTTCCTGCAAAAATTACCGATGAACAAATCAAATATTTAAAGTCGAAATATTCCGAAGATAATATTTTACTGCAATTCTGGGAGAACCTGAAAGGAGCTTATGATTATTTTGAAAAACATAAAAATCCTCCCGCAGTAAGTGTTGATAGTCAGGGCAAATACATCTTTAAATAACAAGATTTATTATTTACAGTAATTAGATATTTAATAAAATTACTAATTTTGTAAAAATTTTATTTATGAAGTATTTTTTAAAAATACTTATAGTTTTCACAATCATTGGGACTTTTGGGAATAAAACTTTTTCTCAAACAACAAATGATAGTATTCCCAGTTTTAAAGATAAATTATTTTTTGGAGGTGATTTTGGATTAAGCTTTGGTTCTGTTACTTATGTTGAGCTGTCGCCCGCAGTTGGTTATAGACTTACTAAAGAACTTTCAGCAGGAGTGGGCGTTATTTATAAATATATTAGTTCAAAAAATTATTATTCTACATATTCATTTTCTACCAGTATCTATGGGGGAAAGATGTTCGCTAATTATATGGTTACTAACAATCTTTTCCCTCATGTTGAATTTGAAATTTTAAGCCTTGAACGTAAATATTTTGATTTTATAGGCAATTACCCTGATAATGGAAGATATCTTTACGAAAGTTTATTTGTTGGTGCCGGTTATAGATATCCAATTGGTAAAAATTCATATATTACTACAGTATTATTATATAATCTTAATCATTCATCAAATTCTTTTTACCCAAGCCCTTATGTGTGGAGATTAGGGTTTAATTTCTAAAATATGGAAGTATTTAGTTCATATACAATAATAATTGCATGCTCATTAATTATAATAGTTTCATATTTTTTTAACAGCATTTCAAGAAAAACAAGTGTCCCAAGCGTATTGATGTTAATTGTGCTAGGTGTTATCATTAATAAAATTTTATTTTTTTCAGGATATAAAAACATTAATTTCCTTCCAACTCTTGAACTGTTAGGGATTATTGGCTTAATAATGATAGTACTTGAAGCAGCATTGGACCTTGAACTTACAAAAGAAAAATGGCCAATAATATGGAAATCACTGTTAGTTTCAGTATTATCTCTTGTAGCATGTTCTTTTTTAATAGCAATTGTGATTCAGGTGTTCTTTAATAAGGGTTTATTTGTTTCTATGATTTACGCTATTCCTTTGTCAATAATGAGTAGTGCCATTGTTATTCCAAGTGTTTCCAATTTAAGTGAACATAAAAAAGAATTTATGATTTATGAAGCTACATTTTCTGATATTCTTGGCATTATGTTCTTCTATTTCTTAATTGGCAGTGTAAATGCTGAAACCCATATTCAATTAGCATGGATGATATTTGGTAATGTTTTTGTAACTGTATTACTGTCAATAATTGTAAGTTATGTGCTTATTATAGTTTTTCAGAAATTGAAATCAAATATTAAATTATTTTTGTTGATAGCCGTTTTATTGGTTTTGTATAGTCTTGGTAAACTCATGCACCTTTCATCATTATTAATAATATTGATGTTTGGTTTGGTGCTGAATAACAGGAAGTTATTTTTCAGAGGGTTTATGAAAAAGCATGTAAACATCGAAACGATGAACGATATTTACAAAAACTTTAAGTTAGTTACCCTTGAAACCTCATTTGTTGTAAGAACTTTCTTTTTTGTAATTTTTGGTATAACTATAGTCTTAAGTTCTTTATTAAATATAAAAGTTGTTTTGGTATCAGGCTTAATACTTGGTATTTTATTTGGTATCAGAATAATATTTTTATATTTAATTGTCAGGAAAGATATAATACCTCAAGCTTTTATTGCTCCAAGAGGATTAATAACAATACTTTTGTTTTTTAGTATTCCTCTTGATATTAAAGAACAGTTTGAAGAATTTAAGCCGGGGATTTTGCTTTTTGTAATAATAATCTCCTCGTTATTAATGTCATGGATATTAATAAGGCATTCAAAAGCCAAAAAATTAAAGGAAGAAATTGAAAAAGATTTTCCGGAAGAAATTAGTAATGAAAATATTGAAACAAATGGTGTTTCAAAAAATATTGAAAATTTAGAAAATGATAAATTAACAAATTAAAATTTTATTAAAATGGAAGTAGGAAAAGATAAAATGATCTCTGTAACGTATGTTTTAAGAGAAACCGATTTTTCAGGAAAAATAATTGAGGAAGTTAATGACGCCAATCCTTTGCAATTTGTATTTGATACAGGAAAATTAATTAAAAAATTTGAAGAAAATTTAGCAGGGAAAAATATGGGTGATGAATTTGAATTTCTTTTAAAGTCGGAAGATGCTTATGGCGAATATAGTGAAGATAAAATTATGCCATTACCAAAACAAGCATTTGAAGTAAATGGCAAAATTGACGAGGACGTAATAGTTGTTGGTGCATCTGTACCAATGCAAGATAAACAAGGTAATAAATTAATAGGACTTATTGTTGAAATTACTGACAAGATAGTAAAAATGGATTTTAATCATCCTATGGCAGGGAAAACTTTGGCGTATAAAGGAAAAATAACAGAAGTAAGAGAAACTACTGAACTTGAACGTAATGCTCATTTATATGGACACGATGCATCACAATGTAGTTCTTGTGGTGGTGGCTGTGGTTAAAAAATTAAAGTTGAAATTTGAAACTCGAAATTTGGGAAACTCATTTTTAAAACAACCAAATTTCTAATTTCCAATTTCTAATCATGGGTTTTCTGTAGGCGCAAACAATTACAAAAGCACAAATACAAACACATGAAAAAGATACCTTTATATTTACTTATAATTATAGGAATGCTCCTTGGTGTTGGCTGGGGAGTTATTGCTGTATATACGGATTTAATTGAATTCACAACAGATTGGATTACACCCTGGGGTTCTATCTTTATGAAACTGCTTAAACTTATTGCAATTCCCCTAATCTTTGTTTCTTTAGTTAAAGGGATTTCGAGTTTAACAAACATTTCGCAATTATCTAAAATAGGATTTCGAACCATTATCTTTTATATATTTTCTACCGTAATAGCTATTTCAATAGGCTTATTGCTTGTAAATACATTTAAACCGGGAAATGCTTTTCCGGAAGATGTTCGGACTCAATTAATGGAAAAATATAAAGACGATGTTGAATATAAGCAAAGCGATGCACATTCTCAAAAGAACAAAGGTCCTTTGAATTTTGTAGAAGAAATGGTTCCTGACAATATTATTGCTGCATCATCAAATAATCGGAAGATGTTGCAGGTAATATTTTTTGCCATTCTTTTTGGTATTGCAATGGTTATGATACCGAGAGACAAAACAACAATTGTAAAACAATTTTTTGATGGATTAAATGATATTATACTTAAACTGATAGATATAATAATGTGGTTTGCACCTATTGGTGTATTTGCATTAATGGCAGGTTTAATTGTAGAAATAGCAGGAAATAATCCGTCAAAAACACTAGACCTCTTTATTGCACTTGGATTTTATTGTATTACTGTAGTTCTTGGGTTAATTATTATGATATTGGTAATTTATCCAATATTATTGAAATTATTTGGAAAAATGCCGTATTTCAAATTTTTAAAAGGAATTTTTCCTGCCCAAATGCTTGCATTTTCAACCAGTTCAAGTGCAGCAACCTTACCTGTAACAATGGAATGTTGTGAGAATAATTTAAAGATCGATAAAGAGGTTACAAGTTTTGTGTTGCCAATAGGGGCAACTATTAATATGGACGGAACCAGCTTGTATCAGGCAGTAGCTGCTGTTTTTATTGCACAAGCTTTTGGCTACGATTTAGATTTAACTCAACAACTAGTAATTGTATTAACTGCAACTTTAGCCTCCATTGGCTCTGCTGCAGTTCCCGGAGCCGGAATTATAATGCTGATAATAGTGCTTGAAGCAATAGGTGTTCCAAGTGCCGGTATAGCAATAATTCTTGCTGTTGACAGACCTTTGGATATGCTTCGTACAACAGTAAATGTTACAGGCGATTCTACTGTTTCTTTGATAATTCATAATTATTTAAATAAGAGAAATAAAAAAGATTTATAGATTTCTGTTAAAAATCACAGTATCAAATTTATTTTAAAATCAATTTGTTTACACAAAAAAAATCATATAAATTTGGCTAAAATCAATTTTCTGATAATCACAAATATAAAAATGTCAAATATTCGCATATTGTTATTGGTAATTTTGTTTAGTTCTTCATCATTATTTTCTCAAAATTTAATGCTAAATCCCGGATTTGAAAATAACCTTTTTGGATGGTACTTAGACAGTACTTCTACATATCCTGTCTTTTCGGTTGATTATACAGAAAAATATTCCGGAGTTTCCAGTTTAAAAATAACTCATAGTGATTCTGACACATCAATCTTTGCACAAGTTGTTCCTGTTACAGAAGGTAAAAAATATTTCATAGAATACTGGGTGAAAGCAGAAAACATAGAAAATTATTTTTTGCCATTTGTTCGTTTTGCACATGATACATCAAGAGTTTTTGATACTTATTTCTGTCCAAACGGAAATGTCCCTGAGTGGCAACCCCTAAGGGCAAGGTTCGTTGTACCAGATTCAGCAAATGCAATTATTTTGTTTTTTGCATTATATGGAAAAGGTTCTTTATGGTTTGATGAAATATCTCTTATTGAGCAAACAGATACAACAAATAATCAATTTACAGTTGATGTTACATCTACTGGGGTGCCTTTAAAAAATCATTTCCAATCTAACGGAATTGATCCTGGGAATTCGGCTAACTCTCTTAACTTTATTGATCATTTTCAGGAAATGGGAATAGATTATGTTCGCACACATGATTTTGCTATTGCATTTGATCACAGCACAATAGTTGGTGTTGCTGATACAAGCTATGATCCTTATAATCCGGCATCATATTATTTTCATATCAGTGACTCAATAGCTGCAAATATTTATAATGCTGGCGGTAAAATATTCTACAGATTAGGACAAAGTTATCATAGTGATTCTATATATAGTACTCCTCCTGTTAACTACACAAAATGGGCAAATTCAGCAGTTCAGATAATTAAACATTATAACGATGGATGGAATAATGGATTTAATTACAATATTGATTATTTTGAAATATGGAATGAGCCTGATCTGAAAGATTTCTGGAAAGGAAGCGTACAGGAATATATTGCATTTTACAGGACTACATCAAAGGCAATTAAAGCATACAACCCAAATCTAAAAGTCGGCGGGCCATCAATATCAAATGTTTTTAATGAAAGTTTTATTAACGAATTTCTAGATTCCGTTTCAACATATAATATTCCTTTAGATTTCTTTTCATATCATTTTTATTATCTTCCAAATCCATACTATTTTAAACTTACAAACGAATATGTCAGAAATAAATTGAATGAATATGGACTTGGTAATATTGAAATAATTAACACTGAGTGGAATACGGCAATGTTTAATTATCAGTTTTATGAAGTTTTTGGAATGGATGATGAGCTAAATGCTGCTTCTTTAACTAATGCAATGACTTATATGCAAGATAGTGATATAAGCAAATTCTTCAGATATGGTTTCAGAAATTACTGGTTCGGGCTAGTTAATGAAAACGGAGATGTTAGATATTCCGGATTAGCAATGAAATCATTCAGACAACTTTATGAAAACGGGGACAAAATTTCAACTACAGGAGGAGACACTTTGGGAACAAGTATTATTGCAACACAGGGAATTAGTGATTGCCATATAATTATTTCAGATATTAGCTCACCCGCAACATCTTATAAACTGCAAGTTGAAAATTTAAATCCCGGTATTAATTACGATTATATTATTTATAGAATTTCAGATGATTTATTTTATGAAGAAGCAGATCAGGGAACAGTATCTTCTATAAATCAAGAAATTATTGTTCCTGCAATTTCTCCTTTTTCAGATCACATAATTATTTCTCAAACAACTTCTAATATAAAAGGTCAAAACAAAGCTCAAGCAAAACTTTACCCAAATCCTTGTTCTAATTATCTGTTTTTATCTTTTCCTGAAACTTATCATTTCATTAATATAGAAATATACGACCTTACTGGTAAAATTATATTTAATAAAGTTTTAAAAGATACTGACATATGTGAATTAGAAATTAAAAAAATTGAAAAAGGATTTTATACTATTAAATATTACAATGATAATAATTCAGGTTCTTTTAATTTTATAAAAATTTACGATTAATTTGTTGTTATTTTTGTATTAAAAATAATTATATATAAACATTAATACTTCTCAAAAAATATCAGTAATTCTACCCTTTTATAATGCTGAGGGAACTATTAACAGAGCTATTTCCAGTATTGCAAAACAAACATTTAATGATTTTGAATGTATTCTTATTGATAATAATTCGACTGATAAAAGCAGAGATATTGCAGAAGGGTGGACAAAAAAAGATGCGAGATTTTCGCTGATATCTGAACAGCGACAGGGAGTAATGTTTGCTTCAAATGCAGGTTCTGAAAAAGCCACAGGTGAATATATTGCTCGTATGGATGCAGACGATTGGGCATATCCTTATAAGCTTGAAAAGCAAAATGATTTTTTGGATAAAAACTTCGATTACGGTGTTGTTGCAGGATTAGTTAAGCATGTAAGTAATTTTGAATATACAGAAGGTTTTGCACGTTTTGTTGAATGGAGCAATTCTATTCAAACTTATGAAGATATCAAAAACCGAAGGTTTATAGAGCAGCCTGTTGTTAATCCAACAGCAATGTGGAGAAAGAAAATAGGAGAAAAGCACGGAATGTATTTACATGGTGATTTCCCTGAAGATTACGAAATGTGGTTACGTTGGCTCGGTAATGGAGTAAAAATCCATAAACTGTCTGAAATAGTTTTAGAATGGCACGATTTTGAGTCAAGACTTACGCGTACAAATTCTATATACAGCGATAGATCGTTTTACAATATTAAAACAAAATATCTGGCAGATTGGCTGAAAAAATACAATCCTTTTTATCCAAATGTAGTTATTTGGGGAGCTGCTAGAATCTCCCGCAGACGTGCAAAATTACTGGAAATATATGGAGTTAATATTGTCAGCTATATTGATACAAAAAAGAGTCGGCAAATCGACAAAAAAGTGATTTTTTATAAAAACATTCCTTCACCAAATGATATTTTCATACTGGTTTATATAAAACAGATGAACACCAAAAAAGAAATTCAAAGCTATTTAAATAGGAAAGGATATTTAGAAGGAGAAAACTACCTTTTTGTTTCCTAGTCTATTCTTACTGATCGAATAATGGCAAAGCCAATATATTGGTCTTCTTCATAAAGAGTTTCAGGACATGTAAAATTCATCATATATGCGTAACCGTTCTTTAGTAAAACATAGTTGTTTTGTATGATAAAATTGTTGCCATTGCCCCTTTTTACACTAGAAAAATTACAAGTTTGATTATTAACAGTTGTTGTTATTGAACTTAAAATTTCAACGCCCTCTTTTTCAAGTTCGTTACTAATCATATTTTTCCAATCGCTTAATGTCGCATTTTGGTCACTTCCAACTGTAATATTAAAATTTATCCCTGAAGCTTTATCAACAGTTTCATAAAAATACATATTAGGCATTACTTGTTCACTGGTTTTCCAATTTACGGGATATTTAAAGCTTACTTTATATTCATCATTATTAAAATCGGAATAGTTTAATTTCACGGCTTTAAGAAATGCTTTATTCTCTTCAACTAACTCACAATTCGTATTTAACAAAATATCAAAATATGATTTAGTTTCTTCAAGTGTCAAATTATAATAAGATAACATTGCTGCATGGTTATACCAATTACAACTATCGTCAGATACTTTTGCCAATCTTTCATAATAAGGAATCGCATTTTTAGGATCATATAATTTATTTTCATATATACTTGCTGTTAAAAAACAAAGTTTGTTTTCATCGCCATCTTTTGCTTCATATTTTTTTAAATATTCTAAGGCTTCTTTATAAAGTTCTTCATCGTTTAATGCAGATGCTAAAGCGTAATATGTTTCAACATCATTAGAATCTTTTTCTAATTTTGTTTTAAGCATCTCAATAGTTGAAGGAGCTTCAGTAGCATTTTCAATATTTTTTGTTTCACTTTCACATGAAATAAAAAAAATACTTATTACCAGAAAAGTAAATATATATTTTATCATAAGGTTAAAAATTTTAATTCTAAGTTAAATTATAATATAATATGTTTGTAATACATATTTCAAGAATTGACAAACCTACATAATTTTTTTTGATTAATTTATCAAAAGTGTGTAAAACGAAAAAAGGCTGGGATAAATCCCAGCCTTTTAAAAATAGAGTGTGATAATTCCCTTATCTAACAATTATCTTTTCAACTTTATTTATTTCATTATTAGACATTTTGATAAAGTAAACACCTTCTGCTTCATTTTCTAAATTAATTGAAGTAATTGATGTGTTAATCTTATTGGTATATATTTTTTGTCCGTTAACATTAAATATATCTACCATTATATAATTAGTAATTATTCCATCAATTTCAATAGTGAAATCGCCATGATTTGGATTAGGATATATCTTAATAAATGTATTATTACTAATATCATTGATTGATACAAAAAGATGAACAGTAACAGTATCTGAAATACTACATCCATTAGTATCAGTAACAATTACAGTGTAAAGACCACTAAATAATCCTGTTGCAACTGATGTTATTTGTGTTGCGGGATCATCCCATAGATATGTATAACCCGGTGTACCTCCTGAAACTATTACTGTTGCAGTACCATCACCTGCTCCACCATTATCATCAGTTGAACTTAAAGCTAATGATAATTGAGAAGGTTCTGTAATAACAATTGTATCTAACAAGAAACATCCTGTAACATCATCAGTTATGGTTACATAATAAGCACCGGCACAAAGACCTGCTATTGTTGGAGTAGTTTGTGCATTATCCCAGAGGTATGAATATGAACCACTTCCTTCATAAGCTGTTACTGTTGCAATTGCATCACAATCTCCAAAACAGAGTATGTTTGTTGCAGTAATTGTATCAGTCATATTATATGGTGTAATCTGAAACAAATCAACATAAGTACATCCATTTGCATCAGTAATTGTACATGTATATATACCCCCACAAAGACCAACGAAATTACCAGTTGCTTGAGGTCCAAAACCAATATCATAACTTAGTGCAGGAGTTCCTCCTATGGCAGTTATTGTAGCTGTACCATCACAAGCACCAAAGCATGTTTCATCTGTAGATGTATGTGTTGCTGTTAATTCAGCCGGTTCTATAATTGTAAGGCTTGTCACAGCCATACAAGTAGCCGCATCAACAACTGTTACAGAATATGGACCAAGGCATAAACTGTCTGCAAAAGTTCCTGAATCACTATTTGACCATGTAAAAGTATATGGAGCTGTTCCGCCTGCAGCACTTACTGTTGCATCTCCTGTGCATTCACCAAAACATAATAGATCAGTTTGTGAATCTAAAGTAATTGTTGGTGCTCCAACCTCACTAATTCCAACTAAGAGAGAGTCTTCACATGCATTTGCATCAGTAACAACAACTGTATAAGCACCGGAAATTAAAGCATTAATATCTTCTGTAGAAGCTGTATATGAAGCAGGTCCTGTCCAATCAAAATTTAATCCTCCAGTACCACCAGAAGCGGTCAAGTCAATACTCCCATCACTTCCACCGCATGTTGTAACATCTGTATGAGTTTCTGATAATGTTATTGCAGCAGGGTCAGTTAATGTAAACATACTTGATGTTTCTGTACATGCATTAGCATCTTCCACAGTAACAGTATATGAACCCGCCATTAAGCCTGTGAAATCTCCTGTTGCCTGAGCACCTGAACCAATATCATAAGTTAAAACTCCTGTTCCACCTGAAGCTGTAATTGTTACTGTTCCGTCATTATTTCCATTACATAATATGTCGGTAAATGCCTCAGTATCTATGCTTATAGCAGCAGGATCATTAAGTATAAATGTACTGCTTGTTATTGTACAAGAGTTTACATCTGTAATTGTAACTGTATATGTTCCTGCAAGTAAACCAGTAAAGTTGCCATCAATTTGAGCACCTGAACCAATATCATAAGATAATGCTCCTGTACCACCTGCGGTAACAACTACAACTGTTCCATCTGTTCCTCCATTACAACTTACTTCTGTAAATGTTTCTGTAACTATTGAAAGTGCAACAGGGTCGATAATCGTAAAGGCACTGCTTGTAGCTGTACATAAATTTGCATCAGTTACAGTAACTGTATATGTTCCTCCTGATAGAGCAGTAAAATTACCTGTGGCTTGTCCACCTGCACCAAGATCATAACTTAGTACTCCTGTTCCACCTGATGCAGTTATAGTAATTGTTCCGTCATTATCACCATTACATGTAATATCTGTATATGCTTCGGAATCAATAGTAAGTGCTGAAGGTTCAGTAATAACTATTCCTGCAAGAACTTCTGTACATCCATTGGAATCTGTAACTGTTACATCATAAGTTCCGGGACATAATCCTATTAAATCTTCAGTAGTTGCAGCATTGCTCCATGTAATAGAATATCCGGGAATACCTCCTCCAACAGTAATGTCAATAGAACCATCACAATCACCATTACATGTTACATTTGTATGTGTTTCTGCTATTGTAATTGGTGGTGGTTCAGAAATTATAATGGCACTGCTCGTTGCTGTACATAAATTTGCATCAGTTACAGTAACTGTATATGTTCCCGGCATTAAACCTGGAAAGATTCCTGTAGCTTGCCCACCTGCACCAAGGTCATAAGTTAATGCACCTGTTCCACCGGATGCAGTTACAGTAATTGTTCCGTCATTATTACCATTACATGTAATATCTGTAAAGGCTTCGGAGTCAATTGATATTGCAGAAGGTTCTGTTATTGTGATACCGACCAGTGTTGCAATACAAGCATGTGCATCTGTAACAGTAACATTATATGATCCTGCACATAATCCTGATAAATCCTCAGTAAATGCTGGAATTGGTCCCCATACATGTGTAATTGGGGGAATTCCTCCTACTACCGTTAAATCAATAGAACCATCACAATCGCCATTACAAGTTACATCTATGTGTGTTTCAGAAAGAACTAATGCAGGTGGGTCAGTAATTGTTATGGCACTGCTTGTTGCTGTACATGAATTTATATCAGTTACAGTAACAGTATATGTTCCTCCTGATAAACCAGAGAAAGTTCCTGTTGCTTGCCCGCCGGAACCAAGGTCATAAGTTAAAGCCCCTGTTCCACCTGAAGCAGTTACAGTAATTGTTCCGTCATTATCACCATTACATGTAATATCTGTAAAAGCTTCGGAATCTATTGAAATTGCAGCAGGGTCAGTAATTGTAAAGATACTGCTTGTTACTGTACATAAACTAATATCAGTTACAGTAACAGTATATACTCCTCCTGGTAAACCAATAAAGTTTCCTGTTGCTTGTGCTCCTGTACCAAGGTCATAAGTTAACGCACCTGTTCCACCTGATGCAGTTATCGTAATTGTTCCGTCATTATCTCCATTACATGTTATATCTGTGTATGCTTCGGAATCAATACTTATTGCAGTTGGTTGTGAAACAACAGCATTATCAATTGTCTGGCAACCTTCTATATCAGTAATTGTTACAGTATATGTTCCTGCAATTAATGCAGAAATATCTTCAGTGCCTGCTCCGGTTGACCATGAACATGTAAATGGACTGGTACCGCTATTTACCGTTAAATCAACTGCTCCATCATTACCTCCATTACATGTAACATCTGTAATAACAAATGAAGCTACCGGAAGCGGATAAACAGTATATATAACTTCTGCAACATTTGTACAAATTCCATTGTCAACTTCATCATAAAATATTTGACCATTTGAAACTGTTACATTTGTTGGAACAGGAACCAAAGTAGTAAGAGCAGCATCTAAATACCATGTATGATTATATCCATTTCCGCCATCAATAGTAGCTTCGAGTAAAGTGAGATTAATACCTGCTACAGTTCCTCCACCGGGAACATCCTCACACATTCCTGCAGGATATTGGTCTATTGCTGTTACGCCTGACCATGTCCAACCCGCATTATTACCAAGATCATTACTGTTTTCGCCTGCATAAAATGTTTGAGTTCCTACACTTAAATCCTGAATATCTAACCAATCGCCACAAAATTCTTGACTTGCCTGACTAATAAATGCCTGAACTCCGGGAGTAAAAGAATGAATAAATGTTGGATCTCCTGAATTTCCTGTCGCAAGAAAATCTGTTGTCGTTTGAGTTTCCCCTGATTCAAATCTGATATCACTACCCTGATTCAGTTTTAGAATATTAAAGGAATTGGAACCATATATTGTGGTGTATCCACCCATGTCTGAAGTAGAGATTTCAAGGTTAAAATAAGACAGGTCACCACCTCTGAATAACCAGGGATTATTTGTCAGCAAAATGTCTGAAGTCCCTGCATTTAATGTCATATTAGTTGGATCAGAAATATCCCAACTATAAACTTCTATATTACTACTACCAAGGTTGAGAGTTCGAGTAGATATGGAATTAGAATTAAAGGATCCATTATTTTCTCCTATAAGTGCAACATTATTTGTATTTAAAATACCATTATTGAAATATATATAGCTAAACGCAATGTTATCCTGTAGAGTATAAGTTCCTGAACCATCAAAGTAAATGTAATACAGCTCTTGACCTGCTGTAGTGATTGTATTGACAGCTGTTCCAGAAATAAATTTGATACCGCTCCAGGTATTAATTTCCATGGCCGCGATATATGTGAGAGATCCATTGATATTCAGGTTTCCGTTCATTTGAAACATTGGATTAAATCCTGCACCTGTCCAGTCCATTGACTTACAATAACCCGTTGTATTCATATTAACGGTATCCTGATCTAAGAATGAATTGGCATCAAACACAACATCATCCAGCGTGGTAGGCTGACATAAACCGCCCAAGCCACCTGATGCTGCTGACCAATGAAGATTGTCATTCCAGTTTCCAGTGCCACCAACCCAATAATGGGTTACACCAACAGGAGGATTTATGATCCATCCAGTAACATCACCAATCCCGATACTGTTATTTGCAGTACAGACTGCAGTTCCAGCAGCCATGACATCTGAAATATTCATAAAATCAAGATTTACAGCTGCACCATTTTTTATTATTGTAGCAGGTGTTCCTGGAACGTTAGAGTACAAATTGTTGTAATTATTGCAGTCAATTCCTGAAAGTAATGTCAGGTTTGTTATAGTTTGCGTTTTACCTCCTTCAAGAGTAACATTTTTACTGTTTGGAATATTCAATGTAGCAAAGTTATTACCTCCAAGAATATGAATATACCCATTGGTTGTAAGATTTACAATATTATAGGTTTTATCACCCCCATGGTAGTAATTTCCTGCAATATTCAGAGTTGAAGTTCCTGCATTCATTGTGAAATTGGTTCCATCTTGCAGATACCAATTCCCTGATAATGTATGTGTTTGATTTCCGAGAGATAGCTGGCGTATTTCTGAAGTTTGAGAATAAAAGGAACTACAATTTATAATATTGTTATTAGTATTTAAATTTCCTTTGTGTAAATGAATCGATCTTGAGCAAGACATATTTCCAGCAAGCGACCAATCTCCTATGCCATTGAATTCTATATTAGCAAGGATATTTTTTCCAGCCAGTGTAATAATATTTCCAGGATTATCACTGTTAAAGATCAAAGAATTATTACCCATTCCACTTCCAAAATTAATGACCATTGCTGCGTTGAGAGTGAAGCTTCCACTCACATATAAATCGTAACTGGTACCCGCCAAGGTAGCATTAGGAACTGACCATGTAAAATTATTGCATCCTGAGGTTACATTCACCGTTACTGTTTGTCCCGGTAGTCCTGAACCACCATCGAACATTACATTATCTGACCATGAAGGGATACATGCATCTGCTACACCACCTGAAGAAGTTGCCCAATGGGCTGGGTCATTCCAGTTCCCTGTACCACCAACCCAATAGTAAGTTGTTGTAGCTGGTGTAGTAATTACCCAGCCAGAGTTATTTCCCATATCAATACTATTGGTAGCATTAAAAATAGCCCCACCAGTAGCATTCATGTCCTTTAGTCTGCAGTAATCTACTGTCACATTTCCAATTGCTTTGTTAATTGTAGCCTGTGATCCATCTGTCTGTGATTGTAAAATAATATAGCTTCCACAAGAACCAGTTGCCACTACCATATTTATAATATTCTGAATTGATCCTGCTTCGAATGATGCTGTTGTTCCTGACTGAAAACCAATATTTATGAAAGTATTGCTATGATATATTCCTGCGTTGCCGCCAAAAGCAACATTACAATATGTTTGATCACCTCCTTGAAATGTTGCATTGCTGCTAAAGGTGATTGTTGAGGTTCCAGCGGTAAATGTAAGATTGGCATCAGTGCCAAGCTGCCAGGAGCTTGAAAGTGTAACAAGGGATGATCCTAGATTAATAGAACGCACCAAGCCAGAATTGGAAACTAAACTAATTGCTGTAAGATTATTGTTATTAGTAATGAAAGATCCCTGATTAACATATAGGTATGAGCACTGGAAACTATTGACCAGTGTCCATTCACCTGAGCCTGAAAAGAACACGTTTCCTGCCAGAGGTATGTTTTGTGTGTTGATTTGTTCTCCTGCATTATCTGATACAAAATTGTAGGCTCCATTAAAACTAAGTGTCATATTTGGATCTAAAAGCATTGTTCCGTCCATGTACAAATTATCGCCCCAAAAATTGAATGCTGCCAGGTCGGGATTATTGATAACGCCTGTCCAGGTAATATCATGACAGAAAGCATTGCCGTCAATAGAAACTATCTGGCCTGCAGCAGAGAATGAATTGACATCAAAAATCACATCATCATTAACTGTGGGAGCGCAAGCACTTGCCTGAGGCCCTCCGCTTGAAAATGACCAATGTGTCGGGTCATTCCACGATCCTGTTCCGCCAACCCAATACAATGTAGTTGAGGCAGCCGCATTTATGGTCCAATTGTTAACATTGCCCAGATCACTACTATTATCAGAAATAAAGCTGGCACCACCAAGTATGGTGATGTCTTTTATAGCTAAGTAATCTTCCGTTACGCTTCCATTTGTCTTAAAAATATTTGCAGTATACCCACTTGTTGCTGAGGCAACCGTGACAACATTAGCGCAGGATCCATTAAACTGAAGATCTGCTACAGTAGTAGTCATATTTTGTGGGAATAATACAGTTGAAATATTATTGAAGCTAAGAAGTTCAAAACTACACTCGCCATTAAGATTCAATGAGGTTCCCATACTTAATCCATCAAAATTTACATTATAGAAAGTATAGCCTGCACCCATAAAAGATGAGTTACCATTAATTATATTTATAGTAGATGTTCCTGGATTTATTGCAAGAATTGACGGCATACCCATTAAGGAAAATGAAGTGCAATTAATGCTTGAATTCCCCAAAGTCCAGCTACCGTGTGCTGAACCCATTATGTTGATGTTACCCGTATTTATAGTATAACCGTTTGTATTTAGGTTTCCGTCGTTGAACATGATCATTGCGTTCATATCCGTCATATTCATATCTGAGAGCATGGTCCATGTTCCGGTGCTTCCCATTTGAAAATTGATCTGCATAATTGGAAGATTAATATCTCCAAAATCAATAGTAGTTGCAGGACTACTTGTACTAAAATTCAAGCCTCCCATTTGCGTACACGTCATGGCCGGAATAAAGGTCAGGGATCCATAAATTGTTATGGAATTCATAAATACCAATGTGGGATTATTCGTTGCACCTGTCCAGTCCATATCCTGACAATTTGCACTGAATATGTCAATCGTTACAGTTTGCAAAGGCATTGAAAATGAATTTGAATCGAAATATACATCATCAGCCGGTACTGGTACTGTTGCATGAAACACAGCTCCGCCGGAAGTTGTTGCCCAATGAGTAGCAAATTCTGACCAGTTTCCGGTTCCACCTACCCAATAATAATTGGCAGATTTAGCCGAATTAAATGAAATTATTAGAAAACTTGTAATAAAGATCTTTAGTAATAAAGATAATTTTGAGAAATTGTAATGATTTTTCATAAATAGGTTAATTTTTTTGGTTATACATATTTTTGTTAGACGATTTTTTTATTAAAAAGGTTGCCTGTAAATTTTTAAAATAATTAATTCCCGAACCATTTTATTTTATATTCGTAAAATATTTAGTAATTTTATAAGATATTTTGTTTATAATCCTATACTTTATGATATAGAGCTATGATTATAAAATTTAATTTTGTCTCATTGTTCCTCCCCTTTGGGGAGGCTAGGAGGGGCTTTTATTATTAATTTTAATGACCCAAAAATTCCTATACATATTCTTTTTGTTTTTTATTATTGTGAATATTAATTATTCACAACCATTCTCAAATACTTGGATAGATCATACCCAAGAATATTTTAAATTTAATATTGTTGAAGAAGGAATTTACAGAATAAGCAGAGATGTTCTAGTTAATTCGGGGGTTAATGTTTCAGGGATTTCACCAAGGAATTTTCAACTGTTTTGCAAGGGCGAAGAACAATATATTTATGTAAAAGGCGAGACAGATGATATTTTTAATTCTGATGATTATATTGAATTTTACGCAACAAAAAACGATGGCAGTTTAGATTCTGTTATGTATCGCGAACAAGAAGATCAGGCAAACCCATATTATAGCTTAATTACAGATACTAACACATATTATCTTACATGGAACAGTTCTTTTACCAATAGACGTTTAACCATAGAAGATGATACAACTTTTGCTGCACATTCTCCTGCATTAAATTATTGTATAAAACCTGTTTTGGAAATGGAAGTAAACGATTTCCCGGGTGGTGCATATGCAAACGGTCCATATTTTACCGGTGGAGAAGGCTGGTATGGTAGCAGTTTTGGGAAATCCACAACAAGCATAAGTTCTAAAACTAAAACTATTAGTACTCCGGAAGCATATACTTCAGGCGAAAATACTTATGTTGAAACAGCTTTGGTAGGCTCATCGACTTATAGACATCATTTGTATTTTAATTTTCTGTCAGAAGAATTCGATACTGTTTATTACGGGTATAATACTATTAAAAAGGAATTTAGTGTTTCTTCAAATTCATTAAGCAGTTCTAATAATTTTATATTCTCAATTATTGATGATAGTGCCAGTGTTACTACCGATTATCACCGATTATCATATATTTATATTAAATACCCACACAGCTATAATTTTGAAGGCAAAAATAAATTCAAATTTATTGTTCCCGATAATACAACAAGCAACAAATCATATATTAGCATTAGTAACTATAGTGGAGGCACAAGCCCTGTGCTTTACGATTTGACAAACCATAAAAGAATAAATACATTAGATAACTCAGGCAATTACGATGCTCTTATCCCTAATTCAACAGAAGAAAAAATATGTTATATTGTTTCTGAAAGTCAGATAAATAATATTCCGGAATTAACAGCTGTAAACTTTACAGATTATTCTGATTACGGTTTTAATTCGGATTATATAATAATATCACATCCAAAATTATGGACACAGGCTCAAACGTATGAAATGTACAGAAATTCACTGGCAGGATCAGGGTATGTTACAATGCTTGTTGATATTGAAGAGCTGTATAATCAGTTTTCTTATGGAATAAAAAAACATCCCCTTGCAATAAGAAATTTTGTTGATTATATTACAAGTGTTTATGACAGTGTTCCTAAAAACTTGTTTTTACTTGGCAAGGCAATACATTGTTCTCACTTTAGAAAAGATACAGTTAATTACGAAAAATGTCTTGTACCATCATTTGGAAACCCATCAAGTGATATACTTTTAACTGCAGGCATAAATGGAACAAGTTATGAGCCTGCTATTCCTACAGGAAGACTCGCAGCTAATACAACAACAGAGGTTGAAAACTACTACCTTAAAGTAGTAGATTATGAAAACAATGAAGTTGCCGAATGGATGAAAAACATTTCTCATTTTGGTGGAGGTGGCAGTGCAAATGAACAAGCAGTTTTTGCCGATTATTTGACGCAGTATGAGTCAATTATTGAGGATACTCTTTTTGGAGGGTTTGTAACATCGTTTTATAAAACCAGTTCTGCCACAATGCAGATATCACAGGCACAAGCTGTAAAAGAACGCATTAATAATGGTGTAACACTTATGACATTTTTTGGTCATGGCTCAAGCATAGGATTTGATATTAATATTGAAGACCCCAAATTTTTTGCAAATTATAGAAAACACCCTTTAATAATTGCTAATTCTTGTCTTGCAGGCGATATACATCAAGCTTCTGAAGGACTTAGTGAAAAATGGGTGCTTATTAAGGACTTAGGGTCTATAGGATTTCTTGCAACTGTTGACCTGTCATACGACAATTCGTTGCACCTTTATTCTACAGAACTTTATAAAAATATTTCTTATAAAAATTATGGCAAACCAATTGCAAAATGTATTCAGGAAACTATTAAAGAACTACAAATTAATAATACATACTATAATTATATCAATACATATCTGGGATTTACTTTACATGGCGACCCGGCAATTGTACTTAATTCACAACCCAAGCCCGATTTGGTTATTACCCCTGCGGATATATCGTTTATTCCACAAATTGTAACTACTGAAATTGATTCTTTTGATGTACAAATTGTAGTTACAAATATTGGAATGGCAATACCCGATACCTTTATTGTTAAAATAACAAGAAATTTGCAAAATAATTCTGATACAATTGTTGAATATTATAAAGCTGGTTGCTATTATAAAGATACAATTTATATCAGGTTACCGGTAGATAAGATAAATGGTGCCGGCATTAATGAAATTTGTGTATTTCTTGACTCTGAATATAATATAGATGAATTAAAGGAAGGAAATAATGAAGCATGTATTAATTTGAATATTCTTACAAGCGATCTGATACCTATTTTTCCTTATGAGTATGCAATCTATCCAAACAGTACTGTTAAATTAAAAGCATCTACAGGAAATCCATTTATGGGAACTCAAACCAGCGTTTTTCAGATAGATACAACGGACACATTTCAAAATCCATTATATAGTGGCACAGAAACTCATACTGGAGGTGTTGTGGAATGGAGCCAAGTTATTCCTTTAGAAGATACTACTGTTTATTATTGGCGGGTTTGTAAAGCTCCTGCAGACAGTTCTTCAAACTGGAGAGAAAGTTCATTTATATATATTAACGGTAAAGTTGGCTGGTCGCAAGCACATCATTTTCAGTTTAAAAAAGACGAATATAAATATATTGATTTTAATCGTCCCGACAGAAAGTTTGATTTTATTACTTCTCCAAAAACAATACATTGTCATAATGTTGGTTCTGCATCGGGTTTACAAGAATGGATGAGTGTTTATTGGGAACTTGATAATGCTATTAAAGCCAGATCCAGTTGTGGTACTCCCGGAGCAATGATAGTAGCTGTGCTTGACCCTTTTTATCTTGAAAACTGGCAATGGGATTATTTTGATTTTGGTCATATAAATCAACCATGCAATCAGCCAAATATTTTTGTTTTTTATACAGATAGTACCAGTTTAAGCAATATGGCAAGTATGCTTCAAAGTATTCCTAACGGACATTATATTTTAGCATATTCTTTTAGAAATGGAAATATTGAAAACTGGCCGGAAGAACTTTATGTGGCGTTTGAAAGTTTATTCCCTTCAACTTTGGTAAGAACAACTACAGGTAATTATCCATATATATTCTTTTGTCAAAAAGGCGATATTTCATCAGCTAAGGAAGAAATAGGAATTTCATCTACTGATGTAATAGATTTTCATAGTAAAGATTTACCAACTAATTATACGCAAGGAAATATCACATCTACAATTGTTGGACCTACTGCTTATTGGGATGCTTTGCACTGGAGACATAATCCATCAGAAACACCAGATTACGATTCTTTATCGCTTGAAATTTCAGGTTTAACAAGTCTAAACTTAAATACCGAAGGCGATTCCTTAATGACAATTCCGCCCGATTCACTTGATATTGATAGCCTACATACTAGAATTGATGCAAGTCAATATCCATATTTAAAATTAAAACTTTTTACAAAAGATGATTCGCTAAAAACGCCATCACAACTTAAAAAATGGCAATTAACTTACGAGGGAGTTCCCGAAACAGCAATAAATCCACCAAAAGGATTTTATTTCTATAAAGACACTGTGCCTGAGGGTGATGAAATAGTTTTTTCAATTGCTACAGAAAATATCAGTAATTATGATATGGATAGTTTGCTTGTAACTTATTGGCATCAGGATAAAAATAATAATTTATATAATGTAATTACCAAAAGGCTTAAAGTTCATCCAGCCGGAGATATTATTATTGATACAGTTAGTTTTAATACACGAGGATATCCGGGATTAAACAGTTTATGGGTAGAATTTAATCCAGTAAATATACTAACAGGAAACTATGACCAGTTAGAGCAATATCATTTCAACAATATTGCACAGGTATTTTTCTATGTACAAAGTGATATTACCAATCCTATATTAGATGTTACATTCGATGGCATTCATATTTTAGATGGCGATATTGTTTCTGCCAAACCCGAAATATTAATACAACTTAAAGATGAAAATAAATTTTTAGAATTAAACGACCAATCGCTGTTTAATATATGGTTAAAAAGCTCTGAAGAAGAAGAAGAAGTATTAATACCTTTTGGAGAAATATTAAAATGGACTCCTGCACAATTACCTGATAATAGTTGTAAAATATTATATACTCCCGAATTAGCAGATGGGATTTATCAATTAAGAGTGGGAGCAACAGATATTTCTAACAACGAGTCGGGTGAAAATGATTTTTACATTACTTTTGAAATAATTAATAAGGCAACAATTACAAATATTTTTAATTATCCAAATCCATTTTCCACTTCTACCAGATTTGTATTTGAGCTTACCGGATGGGAAATTCCAACAGATTTTCAAATACTGATATTTACAATTACAGGTAAATTGGTTAAAGTTATAACTTTAAATGAGCTTGGAAATATACATATTGGCAGAAATATTACCGATTATGCATGGAATGGAAAAGATATGTACGGCGACCAGCTTGCTAATGGTATATATTTTTATAAAGTTACCACTAAACTTAATGGCGAAAATATTGAAAAACGCGATACACAAACCGACCAATATTTTAAACACAACATTGGTAAAATGTACTTGATGAGGTAGGAGGGACTTTCACAATAATTCTCTAATATTCTTTTTGTATAATAAAAACCCAAAAATTAAAATGATAATAATAAAAACTGCAAAACCAATAAGCAGGATACCCGTTAATTGGTACTTATAAATTAAAAAACTAATAAAAACATTAAGAAGCCCGCCAACAAGAACTAATGCAAGTCCAAGATGCTTGAATTTTTTAATTCCATAAGCAATAGTTATTATTAAAAATGGAGCTATCATAAATAAGATCCTATCTATAAAATATGGCCAAATAAGCATTAAAACAAATGTCAGAAAACTAGTGTATAATACACTTTTCAACATGTAATTATTTGATGTTTTTATTATCTTCTTTACAATAACAATAAGACCTATTACATACAAAAACAAATACATATCTATTATTCTAAATATTTGTTTCCATTCCGATATCATATAGCTAATTTCTATGCCTCCGTGTGCCCGGTTAAATCTTTTCAAAACAGAGTCGCTATAAAAATATTCAATCAATAAAAATGATATTACAAAAGGAATTATAAAACCGATAATAGATAAAGACAATAATTTGATTTTTTCTTTTATTAAAAACTTATGTGTTAAAATTGAGCATGATAAAAAAATAAGACCAACAATTGCACTTTCTTTAGCAAGAAAACCTATTCCAACAATAAAGCCTATAAGAAAAACATTCTTTAGTTTTAATGTCGGATTTTCAAAATATTTAAGACTTAGATAAATAGTAAATATCCCAAAAAACCATCCAATAACATCAACTTGAATAAAAAGAGAACAAACAGCAAAAGGCTGGCACATTATGTATGCCAACATTCCAAGATATGCAATTTTGGAATCTTTGGTAATCTGAAAAATAATTTTGTACATAAAGATCCCACATAAATAAAAGCTCAGTATGTTTTGAAATAAAAATGTAAATTTTGGATGTAATCCAAACAAAAACTCTATTGCTCCAGGAAGAATTAAAACTAATGGTTTAGTAAGACGCGACTGTAGATCTATTCCCCCTTCTAAACCAAATAGTAATCTCGCACCTCCAATAAAACTCTCTGTATCATATTGGATCCAGCGTAAGAAATCAAACAAAACCCAATATGAAACAGCAAATATTGTTAAAGTAATTATGTTTTTTTTATTCACGAAAATATGTTTTGCTAAAAGTTTTTTCGAACAGACCAAATGTACATGATTTTTTTTATTTTAATTTTACACAACAAAAATGAAAAAATTTTATGGTAAAGCGAAGCGATTCCAAGTGTAAAAATAAATTTTGTATTCTTTTAAACAAAATTTATTTTATACATGAGAAAGATATAAAGAATAAATTTGTAATTTTACAATATTAACACAATGTGAACCAAAATAAAATTTTACAACTATGAAAAAAATAGCTATTCTTCTGGTATTAACATTTTTGATTCTTCAATCTTTTGCAAAACAACACAATACAAAAGCAACACATAGCGATACTTTAGATGTGCTTCATTACACAATTGATTTAAGTATTGATTTTGGCTCACAAGAAATTTCGGGTTTTACCAATTTACAAATTGTACCAAAAATTGATAACCTGAATTTAATTTCACTCGATTTGTTGGCATTGACAATAGATTCAATTTTAATTGATGGTGTTTTAACTTCAAATTATACATACAACGATATCCTGCTGAATATTACAACATTTGCTCCATTTGCAATTACCGATACTTTTGATCTTGAAATTTATTATCACGGACATCCGCAAGAAGATCCTTCCGGTTTTGGAGGCTTTTCTTTTACAAGTGCTTATGCTTACAGTATTGGTGTAGCCTTTACATCAAATCCGCATAATTATGGCAGAGTTTGGTATCCCTGTATCGATGATTTTGTTGACAGAGCAACTTATGATTTTTATATTACAAATGTAGATACAAAAACTGCAGTTTGTAACGGAACATTAATGTCTGAAATCGATAATGGTGATGGAACCAAAACATTTCACTGGACAATGCACGATGAAATACCAACATACCTTACATCTGTCGCCGTTGCAAATTATGTGGCTGTTAGAGATACCTTTAATGGTCTTTGGGGACAAATCCCAATTGCGATATATGTGCTTGCTGGTGATAGTGTAGATGCAGTTAACTCTTTTATCAATATAAAAGAAATATTAACAGGGTTTGAAAATCGTTTTGGACCTTACAGATGGGAAAGAATTGGGCTTGTTGCTGTTCCGCTTGGAGGTGGCATGGAACACGCTACAAATATTGCTTATGGAGATTTTTTAATAAACGGAGCATTAACTTATGAATGGTTGTATGCACATGAATTGTCGCATCATTGGTTTGGGGATCTTGTTACCTGTAGAGAAGCAGAAGAAATGTGGATAAATGAAGGTTGGGCAGTGTTTTGTGAATCAATTTATGTGGAAAATCTTTATGGACATGATGATTATATTGAATATTATCGTGATAATCATAAGTATGTTTTACGATATTCTCATATAAAAGATGGAGGATATCGGGCATTGGTTGGTATTCCACATGAATACACTTATGGAACTACTGTATATGATAAGGGAGCTGATGTTGTTCATTCAATTAGAGGATATTTGGGCGACAGTTTGTTTTTCCCTGCAGTTCAGGCATATCTCGATACTTTTGCAATGCAGGATGTTAATTCTGAGGATTTGAAAAATATTCTTACATCAGAAACAGGAATAGATATGACAGATTTTTTTGATGCATGGGTATATGCCCCGGGATTTCCACATTTTTCTATAGATTCTTTTAATGTTGTTAGTGTTGGTGGAGGCAATTTTGATGTAACAGTTTATATAAGACAAAAACTTAAAGGTGCTGTAATTTTTGCAAATTCTAACAGGGTTGAAATAACATTTATGAATAATAACTGGGTGCAACATACTGAACTTATGGAGTTTTCTGGAGAATATGGAGTGCAAACATTCACTATTCCAATTAATCCTCAAATAGCAATGCTTGATATTAATGAAAAACTTTCTGATGCTATTACCGACCATTATCAAACAATTAATTCAACAGGAATTATTAATATAGATAACCAGAACACTTATTTTTCAATTGATGTGCAACAAATAACAGATTCTGCTTTTATTAGAATTGAGCATAACTGGGTACCACCGGAACCATTTCAAACACCAATGCCCGGAACCTTTATTTCTGATTACAGATATTGGAAAGTTGATGGAATGTTTCCTGTAGATTTTATAGCAAAAGGCCGATTTTATTACAGTAAATCTACTTCGGCAAGTGCATATTACGGTTACCTTGATAATACTTTAATCACAACTCCCTATGTTGATTCTTTGATAGTATTGTACAGATCAAACCCTTCTGAAGATTGGACAAAAGTTAATTCTGTTCGGGCAGGAAGTATTATTGCAGGAAATTTAATTATTGATACTTTATTACTGGGAGAATATGCTCTTGGTTTTTACGATTGGAACCTTTATGTAAGTCAAAATTCTTTAAATTATAAAGTAGAAAAGTTCAATATTTTTCCAAACCCGGCAGATGATATTTTCAATATTGAATTTGATATAACTAACAAGGGAAAGATTGAAATATTTAATATTCTTGGAGAACAAGTATTTAGTGAAAGAATATATCCGCATCAGGAATTAATTAAATGGCAACCAAAAAATTTAAATAAAGGCATTTATATTGTTAAGCTAACTGAAAACAATAAACAAATAGGAAATAAAAAGATTATTTATTTTTAGAAACGGTGCTTATAATACGTCATACGATGACTCAAAGTCATCATATAAATTTGTAAAAAAACTCATTATAAGAAGCAACCTTTTAATATATTTGTTAGTCTTAAATTTGTTATAATTAAAAACTATTATTTTATGAAAAACTTCAAAACTCTTATTGCAGTAATCTTTTGTTTTTTATATACATTAGGATATGGACAACAATGGATGAATTCGTTTGATAACACAAAAACAGATCAGACCAATTTTTATGATATTCAAAAAGCTTTTAATGGGTATTGGCAAGACAAGGAAATTGAAAAAGGCAAAGGTTGGAAGCAATTTAAAAGATGGGAAGATTTTATGGAGCCACGGGTTTATCCATCAGGAAAATTTCAAAAAGATGTTTTATGGAAAGAGCATTTAAAAAACAAAAATAATTCTAAAAGCACAACTGCAAACTGGACTATGTTGGGCCCTTTTAATACTCCAACAGATATTAATTACGGAAACAAAAGAGGCTCAGGCAGAATTAATTGCATAGAGTTTCACCCTACTGATCCAAATATTTTTTGGATTGGCTCTCCTTCGGGTGGAATTTGGAAAACTACAGATGGAGGAAATTCATGGGCAACAACTACCGATGATCTGCCAAGTATTGGGATTTCTGATATTGCTGTTGATCCTACAGATCCCGATATTCTTTATGTTGCAACAGGCGATGGTGATGCAGCCGACACATACAGTATTGGAATATTAAAATCTGCCGATGGCGGTGCAACATGGAATACTACCGGATTTGTATTAAATATTACAGATTTTTATGTTTTTAGAAGAATTCTTGTAAACCCAAATAACACAAATATTGTAATTGCAACATCTAACAATGGTATTTTAAGAAGCACAAATGCAGGAGCAAACTGGACAAATGTTATTGCCGGTAATTTTAAAGATCTTGAATTTAAGCCGGGAAACCCAAGTGTAGTTTATGCAACTGAAAATAATTCTGCAATATACAAATCTACAGATTCCGGGGCATCTTTTAGCGATATATCTACAGGTATAACTACTAACGATATTAACAGAATTGAACTGGCTGTTACTCCCGATAACGCTGAAGTTATTTATGCATTTTGCAGCGATGGTTCAGATAATGGATTTTATGCTCTTTATAAATCATCAAATAGTGGAAGCTCATGGACTATGGTTACTTCAAATGCTTCAATAAATTTGATGGGCTGGTCTGAAAACGGTGATGACGCAGGTGGGCAAGGCTGGTACGACCTTTCGTTGGCAGTATCTCCAACTGATGAAAATACTGTTTTTACAGGTGGTGTTAATATATGGAAAACAACAGATGCAGGTGCAAACTGGAATATTAATGCACATTGGTATGGAGCAGGTGGAACACAATATGTTCATGCAGATCAACATACTTTTGATTATAATTATTTAAATAATACTTTGTATTCGGGAAATGATGGCGGACTACATAAAACTTCTAATGGAGGAAGTCTATGGACAGATATTAGTGATGGTTTGGAAATTCTTCAGATATACAGAATAGGAACTTCTTATACAAACAATGATGTTGTTGTAGCCGGAACTCAAGATAATGGAACAATGATGAGAACACCTACAACATGGTATTCTATTCTCGGTGGTGACGGAATGGAATGTATGGTTGATTATTCAAATGCAAATATTATGTATGCTGAATATTATTATGGGAACATGTATCGGTCAAGTGATGGCGGATATAATTTTACAGGCATTAAGCCATCAGGAACAGGAAACGGAGCATGGGTTACACCATATATTATGCATCATGATAACCCGACAACGCTATATGCCGGTTTTGACGAAGTTTATAAAAGCACCAATAGCGGAGGTTCATGGACAACAATTAGTTCGGGCTTAACAGGAGGCACAAACCTTAGAAATATTGCATTAGCTCCTTCTAATGACCAATATATTTATGCAGCAACGTATTCTGATATATGGATAACTAAAAATGGTGGAAATATATGGACCAACATTACTTCTAATCTTTCTGCAAATTCTATTACAGATATTGCAATATCTAAAAACAACCCTGATTTTGCATGGGTAACACTTTCAGGATATAATTCGGGAGAAAAGGTTTATATGACAATAAATGGTGGTACTTCATGGACAAATTATTCTAATGGTTTACCAAATATTCCAGCAAACACAATTGTATATGAGGACAATACAAATAATGCACTTTATGTAGGTACTGATTTGGGTGTTTATTATAGAAATGGAGCAATGTCTTCATGGACACAATTTACCAATGGACTTCCAAGTGTAATTGTTAACGAACTGGAAATTCATTATCCAACAAGTACAATTAGAGCAGGCACTTATGGAAGAGGCCTGTGGGAATCAGACTTATATGCAAATCCGGAATTTCCTGTAGCCGATTTTAGTCATTATATAGTATCTGCTTGCAATGGTATTATTTCTTTTGCAGATCTATCATCGGGTGTTCCTGATACATGGCATTGGGATTTTGGTGATGGTAATACTTCAGCATTGCAACATCCTATTCATACATATGCTGCAACATCAACTTACACAGTAGAATTAATTGTAACAAATTCTTTTGGTGCAGATACATTTATAACGGATATTACTTTAAATGCAGGAAATATTAATTCCGATTTTAATGTTGACCAGACAACTCATTGCTCTTCTCCTGTTACAGTTAATTTTACAAATATAAGTACCGATGCAAATTCTTATAATTGGAATTTTGGAGATGGTAATACTTCAACAGATGAGAATCCCTCTCATTCATATTCAAATAATGGGAATTATACAGTTACACTTATTGGTTCTGCACCTTTGTGTGATAATGATACTATAATAAAAACATCATATATTAGTATCGACCCTTCAAATTCTATAATTGCTTCTATGCCAGAATCCGGACAACAAAGCAGTAACTGTTGTGTTGGAACCTTAAAAGATAGTGGAGGAGATAGTGATTACCCAAATAATACTTTGGGTTATTATACAATTTCACCAACAAATGCTACACAGGTAATTCTGACTTTTACCATGCTTGATGTAGAAGCCGGTGATGCAGGATATTGTAATTATGATCATATTTCTGTTTATGACGGTCCGAATTTAACTGCTCCTTTAATCGGAACATATTGTAATACAACAGGTAATCCGGGCACTCTTTATACAACTGGTGGGTCTGTTACAATTAAACAATATTCTGATGCTTATGTTGAAGGAGCAGGTTTTGCATTAAATTGGGATTGTGTAACAACCGGTAATAATATTATTTCAGAAGAAACTATTAATATATTTCCAAATCCTACAACAGGTATAATTACTATTGAAGGAAAAAATATTAAATCAATTGAAATTGTTGATATTACAGGAAAAACTATTAAAAACCTGTCAGGCTTTGTAGACCAAAAAAGTTTGGAAATTGATTTAAGTTCACAATCTAAAGGAATTTATCTCATTAAAGTTAAGGGAGATAAATTTGTAATGCTTGAAAAGTTGATTTTGGAGTAAGCATTTTTGAAATTACTCATTAGTAGTCAATTTTTCTTTTTATAATGTTGTTCATGTATTATTTTTTCTATTTTTAATATTATAATAATAGCGGAATATGTTTAGAACTATTTTTTATCTTTCAACTTTAACACTTATTTTTTTTTCATTAAAAATATTTTCTCAAACTACTAAATGGGAAATTGAAAAAAATGAAAAAGGAGTCATCGTTTATACTAGAAAAACAGATGCATCGCCTATAAAAGAGTTTAGGGCTGTAACAACAATTGATGCCAGTTTTAAAACTTTAGTAAAAATTTTAGATGATACGGAGAATTATCCTAATTGGATGGCAAATTGTGATTTTTCAAAAACATTAAAAGAAGTTAGTGATGGTGAACGCATTGATTATGTAAAAATTAATATTCCATGGCCACTTGGTGATAGGGATATGATCTCGAAATATAAATACACTATTGATTATGAAAAAGGTGTGTATAAAGCAGTTATTACAACTAAACCCGACTATATTGATGAGGTAAAGGGATTTGTAAGGTTCAAAAAAGGCAAGGGATATTGGAAATTAGAAGAAAAGGGGGATAAAGTAAAAGTAACTTATCAATTTTGTGGTGATCCCGAAATGTCGGTTCCGGCGTGGATTATTAATTCATTTATTATTGATGGTCCTTATGATACATTGATTAATCTGAAGAAACAGGTTAAATAATTTATTTATATAGTAAGCGATTTTTTAGTTTTAAGTCAAAATTTAATTTTTTAAAATTATTAACATAAATTTGTATATTCAAAACATAGAGGAATTTATCATTGAAATGTAATCTGATTTAATATGAAAAATCTTTTGTCCTTCGCAGTAATTTTTATTACAATTCAAGTTAACCTTTTCTGTGCAACATATACTGTAACAAACACCAGTGATTCGGGAGCAGGTTCATTAAGACAAGCAATAGATAACGCAAATGCTGTTGGGGCAGATATTATTGAGTTCAACATCCCGAACACTGATTCAAATTATGATGCAGCGCATGGAGTTTGGGTAATTAGCCCTGTTACTTATTTGCCTTATTTTTTAACTGGTAATACAATTGTTGATGGCACATCACAAACAACAAATCAAGGCAATACAAATCCTTATGGTCCAGAAATAGTTATTGATGGAACAAATTCAATTACTCAGTGTTTTATACTTCCTTCACCTGGCAATCAAATAAAATCTTTAATAATTGGTAACTTCACTTATGGTATTCAATGCTACGGAGGTAGCGGTACACAAAACATTATTAGAGATTGTTACATAGGTGTTGATTATACTGGAGCATCAAAATTTTCTAACGATGTGGGAATAACTATTTCGGATGATTCATTTAATAATGATATTATCAACAACGTAATTTCTGGGAATTTGACAGCTGGCATAGTAATTCAAGATGGAAATGGTAATGAAATTTATGGCAATCTTATTGGCACAAACTATTTAGGAAATGATACTGTTCCCAATGCTACAGGAATATTAATTAATAATTCCATTAATAATTATATAGGTAGTGCATCTTTGTCTTCAAAAAATATAATTTCAGGAAATTATGACAGCGGTATTACCATCAATAGTAATATCAACAGTGGCAATATTATTAAGGGTAATTTCATAGGAACAGATATTACAGGTCTTCAAAAACTATCAAATCCTTTCGGGATTATTTTAGCAAATTCAGGAAATAATATTATTGGAGGAACAACAATATCCGAAAGAAACATTATTTCAGGAAACATCGAAAGCGGAATTCTTATCAATGGAACAGGAGCAGAAGAAAATGAAATACTTGGAAATTATATAGGCGTAGACTCAACAGGATTAAATATTCTTGATAATCATGTTGGTGTTTTGATTAAAACCAATGCAGATAAAAATATAGTAGGAGGTACTGACCCTGGTGCAAGAAATATTATATCAGGCAACTGGGAAATTGGAATATATATTGAGTCGTGTGATAGTAATATTGTTATTGGTAATTATATTGGTCCTGACGCTACAGGTTTAAATCCTTTGAAAGTAAATGATACACTTTATCAGGCAAACGGAATTGAACTTAATACAGTAGCAAAGTATAATATTATTGGTGGTTATACTCCTGAAGAAAGAAATATTATATCAGGAAACAGAGTATATGGAATGATTTATTATGGACAAACATCAGAAAATTATCTTATTGGCAACTATATTGGCACAGATGTTACAGGAAATACTGCTATGCCAAATGCTACAGGAATATGCGTAGATGCTTCGTCTAATCATAATTATATTTATGAAAATGTGTTGTCAGGAAATTATAGTTATGGGATATTTCTTGTAACAAACGGAACATATTATAACGAGGTTAAAAGAAATTTAATTGGAACAAATGCAACAGGTACAGATACAATTCCAAATGATGTAGGCTTATTACTTGCAGGTGGGGCAAGACATAATATTATTGGAGGTTCATCACTTGCAGATGCAAATGTTATATCAGGTAACAGATACGAAGGTATTGAAATTGCAGATAATTTAACAGACTACAATGAAATCTCTTATAATTATGTCGGTACTGACCCAAGCGGCACTATTGCAATACCTAATCTAAATGGAATTGGATTATCTGCATTTCCAAAACACAATACAATTAACAATAATATTATATCAGGTAATACTGAAATTGGGATGATATTATATGAGTATTCTGACAGCAATATAGTAACTAATAATATGATTGGTACTGCCGATGATGGTGTTTCTGATTTGGGAAATGGACTGTCGGGAATCGTAATAGGAACAGGTGCAAGCAATAATTTCATTGGTGAATCAGGAATGGGAAATACTATTGCTTTTAATGGGCATGGAGGAGTTATTGTTGTGGATGCAATATCCACGGGCAATAAAATATCAGCAAATTCAATTTTTCAAAACGAATTAATGGGTGGAATAGATCTTTTTCCTCCCGGCGTAAACAGCAATGATGTTGGAGATACTGATATAGGGCCAAATAATCTTATGAATTTTCCGGTAATTACTAATTCAATATATGATACAGGGTCAGGATATTCAAATGTTTCCGGCACATTAGACACACAAAGCCCTGAAAATTGCATAGTTGAAGTTTTTATTGCAGACCCTGATGCAACAGGATATGGAGAAGGGAAAATTTATATTGGTAATGCTGTTCCCGATAATTCCGGAAACTGGTCAAATGTTTTCACAACTATATCAGGAGCTGATGAAATTACAACAACTGCAACTGATGAAAACGGTAATACTTCTGAGTTTTCAATGAATTTTACAACCTTAGTTAATATTGAAAGCATTGAAATTAGAGATGAAAATATTTATATTTATCCAAATCCATCATCTGGAAAGGTTATGGTTGAAGGTAATAATATAGAGGAAATTGAAGTAATTGATATTACTGGAAAGCAAATCTATACCGTCATTGCGAGAAACGAAGAGACGTGGCAATCTGTCAATTTAGGCTCCAATCCAAAAGGAGTATATTTTGTAAAAATCACTACATCAAAAGGAATTGTTTTTAAGAAATTGATTGTCCAATAAAAATTAGAGGAAATGAAACAAATTATAATAATCTCAACACTTATATTAAGTATCTGCCTTAATATCAAAGCAAATACTTTTACAGTTACAAATACTAATGATTCCGGTTCCGGTTCATTAAGAGAAGCTATAGATTTTGCAATTTTCATGGCAGGCACACATACTATAGAGTTTAATATCCCAACAACAGATTCTGGTTATAATGCAACAACAGGTGTATGGGCACTTTACCCTCTTACAACTTACAGTTATATTACATCAGGAAATATTACTATTGACGGTTCAACACAAACCACAAATCAGGGTAATACAAACCCGCTAGGTCCGGAAATTGAACTTGGGGGAAATGACAATACAATTGATTATGCTTTTAGCGTAATTAATGCACCAAATATTCATTTTATTGATTTATGTGTTATTGATTTTACTATAGGTCTTCAAATTTTTGGTCCTTCATCAATAAATTGTAGTATAACCGGATGCTATGTTGGTATAGATGCAACATCTATTGATACATTAGGAAATTATATTGGAATTGAAATTATTGGAGGTGCATCAAATATTACAATTGGAGGAACTACCGCTACAGAAAGAAACATTGTATCGGGTAATGAACATATTGGTATTAGATTAGTTGATGCAAACAATAATCTAATTATTGGAAACTATGTTGGTCTTGACAGAACAGGAATGTTTGCAATGGGAAACTATGATGGAGTTAGTATTGAAGGAGCAGCTTCATATAATATTGTTGGCGGAATTAATCCCGGTGAAAGAAATGTAATAGCAGGAAACTATGCTTATGGTGTTCCCGTTTTCGGAGCAGGATGCAATTACAATGAAATTATAGGTAATTACATTGGTGTTGATGTAACAGGAAATAATGCTATCCCAAACACATATGCTATTCTATTTGATGATGGTGCAGCCTATAATATAGTTGGTGGAAATAGTCCTGAACATAGAAATATTTTATCAGGGAATTCGGGCTATGGTGTTTTTATTTATAATATGGGAACACATAACAACTTAGTAAAAGGGAATTATATTGGTACTGATCCTTCTGGAACAATTGCTATTCCTAATGCAAACGGCATTGTAGTTGATGGTGCACCATACAGTAATATTATAGATAGTAATCTGATATCAGGTAATTTGCAACAAGGCATTATAATTCATATTACAGGTTCTGATTCTACTTTAGTTACCAGAAATAAAATAGGAACAGATATTACAGGGACACAGCCTTTAGGAAATGGAATTGATGGAGTGCGAATTGCTCAAGGACCACAACATACTATTATAGGAGGTTCGCTCGAAAATGCTAATATTATAGCTTTCAATATCAGTAATGGAGTAACTGTTATGAACGATAATGATGATTTTAACCTAATTTCCTGTAATTCAATATTTAGTAATGGAGGACTTGGAATTGATCTATATCTGCCGGGAGTAAACAGCAATGATTCCGGTGATGGTGATACTGGTCCAAATCAAGAAATGAATTATCCTGAAATTGACTCAGTAATTTATCAAGCAAGTGAAACAACTATATACGGAACTCTTGATACTCAGAATCCCGAGACTTGTAAAATTGAGATCTTTATTGCTCAAAAAGACCCTAGTGGATTTGGTGAAGGAAAAACTTATCTGTCTGCTACAATTCCTAACATCTCAGGTTTTTGGATTGATACAATAACAGTAATTCCTGAAGGTTTGTTTTTGACCACAACAGCAATTGATGAAAATAACAACACATCTGAATTTTCAATATGCGCTTCATCTTTTTATCCGGTTTCTAGCAATCAAATAAGTGTTAATAATATTAAAATATATCCCAATCCATCAAATGGAGAATTTATTATTGAAGGAGAAAGAATCTTTAATGTAGAGATTATTGATATTACAGGTAAAACAATTTATAACGTCATTGCCCCGAAAGATTTCGGGGAAGCGACGTGGCAATCTGTTAATTTAAGCAACCAACAAAAAGGAATATATTTTGCAAAAATCACAACAACAAATGGAATTGTTGTTGAAAAATTGATTTTGGAGTAAACAATTTCAAAATTGTTAATATATTTGTAATCCAAAATTTGGACTTGTAGCATAATGGATAGTGCACCTGGCTACGGACCAGGAGGTTGGGGGTTCGAATCCCTCCAAGTTCACATAAAATAAAAAGCCTTACAAAGTTGTAAGGCTTTTATTTTAATAAGTGGTCCCTCTTGGACTCGAACCAAGGACCACCTGATTATGAGTCAGGTGCTCTAACCAGCTGAGCTAAGGGACCCGAAATTTCTATTTGAAATTTGGTCTGCAAAAATAGGTAAATATTATAAACTACCAAAAACTAACATTATGTTTTTATTATTTTAAAATATTTTTTTTAATTTGCAGAACTATTTAAATTTGCTCAAATTTTATAAATATTATTTTGTTTTCTATATCAATATTTCAGGGTATCATAGATTGGTTGGAGAGAAGTCAACAACCATGTTTTTATAAAAAACATTTTGGGATGGATTGTCCTGGGTGTGGTATGCAAAGAGCTATAGTTGAATTGCTAAAAGGTAATGTTTGGGAAAGTATTTTATTATATCCTGCACTTTTGCCTACAATTTTATTATTTATATTTTTAATACTACATTTGATATTTAAATTTAAAAAAGGGGCATTAATTTTAAAAATTTCTTTTATATTTACAGTCTCAATTATTATAATCAATTTTATTATTAAAACAATATTAACTAATAACTTTTAAAACAATGGAAGAAAACACTAATACACCAGAACAAACTAATGAACAACAGCCTGTTGAGCAAACTCATCAAGCTCAAGTTCCCAATACTATGGCACAAGCTTTACCTAATGCTACAGGAGTATTGGTAATGGGAATTATTTCAATTGCTGTTTGCTGGTGTTATGGAATTGTTGGAATAGCTCTTGGAGTTATAGCTTTAGTACTTGCAGGAAAAGCAAATGCCTTGTATAATGAAAATCCTGATGCATATACAGAATCGTCGTATAAAAATATGAAAGCAGGCAAAATTTGTGCCCTTATAGGAACAATACTTTCCAGTTTGTACATAGTTTATATTATTGTAGTATTACTTATATATGGAGCAGCTTTAACTTCAATGCCCTGGGATAGTTTTAATTTTTAATAACAGTAAATTATGAACGATAATATTAATAATCAGGAACAACAGCCTGTTGAGCAAACTCATCAAGCTCAGGTTCCAAATACTATGGCACAAGCCTTACCTAATGCAACGGGAATTTTAGTAATGGGTATTATTTCAATTGCTACTTGTTGGTGTTACGGTATTGCCGGACTGGCTTTAGGTATTATTTCTATAGTTTTATCAAATAAAGCTAAAAGATTATATGAAGAAACCCCAAATGCATATACCGAATCTTCGTACAAAAATATGAAAGCGGGAAGAACATGCGCAATTGTTGGTACTTGTCTTTCAGGCGCATATTTAGTTTTTATAATAATTTATTTGCTTGTTATTGGGGCGGCTATTGGTACTGCATTTAGCACAATGCCATGGGATACGTCTTATTATTAAATAAAATATTTTACACATAGCTTAAGAGGGCAATTAAAATTTGCCCTTTTTTTATGAATATAATTTTATGGAAACTAATGATATAATAAATTCCTTTGTAAAATTAGGAAATCACATAAGGTCATTTTTATTAGCCGATAAAAACGGAAAAATAGAATTAAAACTTGCTGATGCTGTTCAGCAAGCAGAAATTCAAAACCCATGGTTTACAAAAGACAATATTTATTATGCATTAAACGTAATTTCAGAACAACTTACAGAAAATAATTTACTTGAATGGATAAAAAAATATCCGGAATTAAAATTAAATAAAAACCCTAAAAACATAGGTGTTGTTATGGCGGGCAATATTCCGATGATTGGATTTCATGATTTTATTTGTGTTTTAATATCCGGCAATAAATTTATTGGTAAACTTTCTTCAAAAGATAATATTTTACTTAAAAAAATAGCTGATATTTTAATTTCAATAGATGATAGATGTAAAGATAGAATTATTTTTGAAACAGGTTTCTTGAAGAATTTTAATGCCGTTATTGCTACGGGTAGTGATAATTCTTCAATGTATTTTGAACAATATTTTAAAAATGTTCCAAATATTATTAGAAAAAATAGAAATTCTGTTGCTATACTCACAGGACAAGAAAATGAAGATGAGCTAAAAAAGCTTGGAGCCGATATTTTTACTTATTTTGGCTTAGGTTGTCGTAGTGTCTCAAAATTATATGTACCGGAAAATTATGATTTTACACATTTCTTTAATGCAATAAAACATTTTAGTAAAATAAAAATGCATAATAAATATACCAATAACTACTTGTACAATCAAACAGTTTATTTAATGAACAATATCAGACACTTAGACAATGGTTTTGTGATTTTAAAAGAGGATAATGATTTTTCTTCACCAATTTCAGTAATTTTTTATGAATATTATAAAAATATTCGTAATTTGTATGGCTATTTAGAAAGCAATTCTACAAAATTGCAATGTGTAGTAACAAATGCCGATGGAATTAGCAATAGCGTGTTAATAGGTGAAACACAAAAGACAAAATTGTGGAATTATGCTGATAATGTGGATACAATTAAATTTTTAACAACTTTAAATAATAGCTATGGTTTATAAATTTAGAATTATTTCAAATGAAAATGAAAAGTTTTTTAGAGATATTGAAATAAAAAAATCAAGCACTTTTTTCGAATTTCATCAAATAATACAAGTTTCTGTAAATTTTGACAAAACACAAATAGCTTCTTTTTTCATATCAAATAATAAATGGGAAAAAAAAGAAGAAATCACTTTAATGGACATGTCTGATTTTGATAAGAGTAAAGCACACGTTATGCATAAAACAAAAATGTCTGATTTTGTAAAACAAAAAAATGACAAACTTATATACATATATGATTTTTTCTCTGAACGAGAATTTTATATTGAACTTATGAATATTTCAAAACCTGAAAATAAAATAAAATATCCTGTTTTAGCTAACGGAAAAGGCAAAGCTCCAAAACAAATACTTGGTGAAAATATTCCAATGCCTGATTTTCAAGAAGATTTTGAAGATGATATTCATCTTGAAAGTCTGGATTATCTTGGAGAAGACCTTTAGTAAATTATTTCATTAATTCCATTCTACTTGCATCAAGACGAAGAAAAATAAATAATAATATTGTAAACGACCATAAAGAAGATCCCCCATAACTAAAAAAAGGAAGAGGAATACCTATTACAGGCGCTAATCCTATAGTCATGCCAATATTTATTGCTAAGTGAAAAAACAATATTGAAATAACACCATATCCGTATATTCGACTAAATTTTGATCTTTGCCTTTCAGCTAAAAATATCAATCGTAGTAATAATATTAAAAACAGCAATATAACTATTGATGTTCCAGCAAAACCCCATTCTTCTCCAACAGTACAGAAAATAAAATCGGTAGTTTGTTCGGGTACAAAATTAAATTTAGTTTGTGTTCCGTTAAGAAACCCTTTTCCTGTTAACCCGCCTGAACCGATAGCAATTTTAGATTGATTTAAATTGTATCCATCACCTAAGAGATCTGATTTCAACCCTAATGTTACTTCAATTCTATTTTTTTGGTGTTCTTCTAATATATTATTAAAAACGAAGTTTACAGAATGAGTAATAAGTATTGCACCAATAAGAATACTAATTATAAAATATGCATGAAAGATTTTATGCCGATATGCATAAATAACAAAAATTACACTTGAAATTATTACTGCAAATGTTGTAAGAAAACCAATTCCAATTTTTGTTTTAAGTATTTCATTTAATCCCCAAAAAACTCCAAATATTACAGTTAAAATACCCAAAGCGAAACCTGTTTCTTTAGCATTATTGCTAATAATCCAGTGAACAAGCAAAGCTACTCCGATAATAACAAATATTATTGCATAAACATTAGTTATCAAAACAGAAACAAATAATATTGCCATTAATAAGCATATTAGAATAAACAGACTAGACAAACCCTCTCTGTATAATAGAATAATAAAAGAAATATAAATTAAAGCAGAACCGGCATCGTTTTGCAAAAGTATTAGTCCTGCAGGTAATAATAATAATAATACAATGGGAACAAATGTTGTTTTTCCTTTACGTAAAATACGCAAAACTATTCCAACAGGTAATAAAACAGCAGAAAATAATATCCAAAAGATATTTGTATCTTTTATATTTCTGGAACTTAAATATTTAGCAATTGCCAAGGCAGTTGCAAATTTTGCAAATTCTGCCGGCTGAAATCTAAAAGCCCCAAATTCAAACCATGATCTTGCTCCATTAACCTCTTTACCAAACAATAAAACTGCAATTAATAAAAATATTGCAAAACCATAAATACCGTAAGCAAAAAACGAATAAAATTTACTGTCAATTATTATTATTATTATTATCACAAAAATTGCAGCACCTATCCACATCATTTGTTTTCCGTAACGCTGTGAAATATCGAAAATACTGCTATGTTCTTCATTAAAAGCGGCTGAATATATATTTATCCAACCTAGAAAAATAAGTATAAAATATAATGCTATTGTAAGCCAGTCCAAACTATTAAATATGTTTATTTTCCTACTCACCTTTTATAAAATTTGCATTAAGGATTCTATCCTCTTTATATTTGTTGCTTATAGTATCTGTTAAATATTTCTCAATCATAAGGCTTGCTATTGGAGCAGCCCAAGTTCCTCCAAATCCTGCATTTTCCACATAAACAACAATTGCAATTTTAGGGTGTTCTAATGGTGCAAAAGCAATGAAACCGGAATGATCTTCTCCGTGTACATTTTGAACAGTTCCTGTTTTTCCACATACTTTTATGTTTTTAATCCTCGCTCTTCTTGCTGTACCACCGGGCTCGTTTACAACAGCATACATTGCTTCCTGAACAATATCATAATGTTTTTTATCAACCTTTGTATAATAATAATGTTTATACTCTTTTCTTATTTCTTTTTTATCTCCTATAGATTTCACAAAATGAGGAGTGTAATAATATCCTTTATTCGCAATTATTACAGCAAGATTCGCCATTTGTATTGGAATTGTTTCTACTTCTCCCTGCCCTATACCATTTGAATATATTGTGCTAAAAGCCCATCTGTATTCTCCGTACCATTTGTTATAAAATTCAACATAAGGGATTAAGCCTCCTTTAACACCCGGTATATCTATGCTTAAAGCCTCGCCAAAACCAAAACTCAAAACATATTTTCTCCATTCTCGCAATCCTATTTCACTATCTTTATAAATACTCTTTTTTATTCCCTGTTGTATTATTTTTCGATAAACATTATAAAAATATGGATTGCAAGAAAATTGGATTGCCTTTTTTAAATTACTTGCGGTTGGATGATTATGACACATTACCAATGATTTATTACAGTTAAATCCCGTCTGCTCATTTATAACTCCCATTTGCAAACCAACTAGTCCGTTAACAATTTTAAATATTGATCCCGGTGAATATCTCGACATTATCGCCCTGTTAAAAAGCGGCTTAAGGGTGTCTGCAACAAGTATTTTATAATTTTTTGTTCTTATTCTTCCAACCAATAAATTAGGGTCGTAAGAAGGGCTTGAGATCATTGCTAATATTTCCCCTGTTTTTGGTTCTATTGCAACAATGCTGCCTATTTTGTTATTTAACAACCGTTCTCCATATCCCTGAAGTTCTGCGTCTAAAGTAGTGATGAGATTTTTCCCGATAACCGGTAATGTGTCCTTTTTTTCATCAGCATAATTTCCTTTTATTCGGTTATGATTATCAACCAAAAATATTTTAACACCTTTTTTTCCCCTTAGTTCTTTTTCATAAGATTTTTCCAGTCCGCTTATACCAATATAATCTCCTGATTTGTAATATGTATTTTCATCAACAGTTTTTTTGTTTACTTCTCCAACATAACCAAAAATATGAGAAGCAATTTTTTTAGGATATTTTCTTAAGGTTCTTATTTGGACATAAAATCCTTTATATTTATATAATTTCTCCTGTAATAAAGCATAATCTTTTGATGATATTTGTTTTACAAATATTGAAGGCTTGTAATACGAATATTTTTTTGCTTTACTAATTTTATTTATAACATCTTCATACCTAATACCAAGCAAACTTACTAATTCAAGTGTGTCAAATTCTTTAGTTTGACGAGGAATTATCATTAAATCGTAGGCTGCTTCATTATAAACAAGTATTTTATTATTTCTATCATAAATTAAGCCTCTTGCAGGATATTGAGTAACATACCTCATGGAATTATTATCGGCAGAATCTTTAAACTCAGACTTAACCACCTGAATAATAAGCAATTTAATAATAAAAACAAGAAATATAAAAATTATAACTGCTCCAATAATATATTTTCTTGATGTTAATGGGTTCATTTATTATTTTTTAGTCATAAACAGTTGGCTTATCATTACTAGTATTAATGTGAAAAAAGTACTTAAAATAATTCTCCCAAAGGTTCTGAAAAAATCTGAAAATTTAAAGACTTCTATAAAAAACAAAAAAATATGATGTGCAAAAACCATTAAAAAAGCATATTTTAAGAACCAAACAAATCCGTAATGAGCAGCTGTAGGGGATGTTCCTGTTTCATAACCATCGTGTGGTGCAAAAAATGATAAAAAGAAAGGTCTTAAAAATGAAATAAAAACAGTTGCAGAAGTATGAACCCCTAATGTATTGGCAAATATATCTATTATAAATCCTGTAGCAAATCCAACAAATAATATTACCCAATTTGGAATATTAAAAGGCAATACAATAATGAACAACAAATATAAATAGGGGTTTACATAACCACTAAATTGGATATTATTAAGTATCAATACTTGTAATAGTATCAAGAAAATAAAAAGAATAATATATCGTTGAATTGATTTAATCATTTTCTATTATTTTATTTTCTAAATTTTTTTGTTCACTTTTTAGCAAATTGCTAATTACATATACAAAAGATACATTTCTGAAGTCAGTAGCCAACAATATTTCAATATCATAAAAATTATTTCCCTCAGGCTTTTCAATATTTGAGATAGTTCCAATAATAATTCCTTTAGGAAAAATTGCAGAGTATCCACTAGTTACAACGCTATCACCAATATTTAATTTTGTATGGAAAGGAATATCATGTAATTTACATTTTCTATAATCAATTCCATCCCACGAAACAGAGCCAAAATAATCGCTGTTTTTAAGTTTAGCGCTTATCATTAAATTGGTATTTAAAATGGGAATTACAACCGAATAATTTTTTGACGATTCTTTTATAATGCCAATTACACCTTGTGGCGATATTACAGCCATTTCCGGTAAAATACCATGTTTTATCCCTTTATTTAATGTAATATAGTTTCTTTGTTTATTTGTAGAATTATTTATTACTTCTGCCGCATTATACTTATATTGTTGAGAATATATTGAGTCTTTTATTTGCCAAGATTTTATTTTATTGGATTTGTAATTTGAAATATTCAAATTATGAAGATATTTATTTTCTGCTATTAATATTTTATTAGTCTTTTTTAAAGAAAAATATGATGTAACACTGCTATATCCATCATAGAATACTGCAAAAACTGAATTTGAAGAATTTATAAAACTAGCTTTTTGATATGTATTGAACTGAACAACAAAAAAAAAGGAAAAGAATTGAATAATTAAAAACAGTATAAAAAAATGATACTTAAAAATAAATTTAATTAAATTTCTCATTCATCTTTTTTTACAATGTTTTAGCGCATAAGGAATTGAAACTTGTCAACATTTTTTAATGCTATTCCTGTTCCTCTGGCAACTGCATGTAATGGATTTTCTGATAAATGAACAGGCATATTGTGTTTATCTGACAATCTTTTATCCATTCCACGAAGTAAAGCTCCGCCTCCGGCAAGATAAATTCCATTATTATATATATCGGCATAAAGTTCCGGTGGAGTTTCTTCTAAAACTTGTAATATTGCTGCTTCAACTTTAGATATTGATTTATCTAAACAATGTGCTATTTCCTGATAAGAAACAGGTATCTCAATAGGTAAGGATGTCATCTGATGAGGACCCTTAACAATAAAATCAGGTGGTGGGTCATCAAGATCCGGCAAGGCAGAACCTACGTGAATTTTAATGTCTTCAGCTGTTCGTTCACCAACTTTAATATTATGTTGATGTCTCATATATTCCTGAATATCATCAGTAAAATCGTCTCCGGCAATTCTAATTGATTTATTACAAACAATACCACCAAGAGAAATTACTGCAATTTCTGTTGTCCCTCCTCCAATATCAACAACCATATTGCCTTCAGGAGCTTCAACATCTAAACCAATACCAATTGCTGCTGCCATTGGTTCAAAAATTAAATATACATCTCTTGCACCTGCATGTTCTGAAGAATCACGTACTGCACGAATTTCAACCTCTGTACTACCAGATGGAATACATACTACCATTTTTAATGACGGAGTAAACATTCTGGATTTAGTATTAATCATTTTTATCATTCCCCGAATCATTAATTCAGATGCGTTAAAATCAGCAATTACACCGTCTCTTAATGGTCGAATTGTTTTTATATTTTCATGGGTTTTTCCATGCATTTGCCTTGCTTTTTTACCAATAGCAATTAGTTTTCCAGTATTTCTGTCAATTGCAATAATTGAAGGTTCGTCCACAACAATTTTATCGTTACTAATAATTATTGTATTTGCTGTTCCAAGATCAATAGCAATTTCTTGAGTAAAGAAAGAAAAAAGTCCCATCTAATAGTTATATTTAATTATTTCATAAAATCCTTATCAGCTATAGAATAATGTGTTGTACGTCGATGATTAAATTGAACATAATTAACTCATTATTCGAAGCAAATTTAATGAAAAATATATAATTTATGCAATATACTTAAACATTTTGGTTTAATTTTTGTTTTGAAGTTTTTACTTTTTTTGTAATACTACAATTATAATAAACTTATAACATTATGAAACAATTTATCTTAATATTTTTCTGGCTGTTCTTATTTTTAAATATTTTTGCCCAGCAAGTACCTCCTGCTGATAGTTTAGACACTAAAACGAAAAAATCTGTAAAGGAAATAAAACAGAACAAAAACTATAATTGGGGTAATGATGATATTTATGCGGGAAAACCAGTCTCTGACAGTCTTGATATTTCAAACGATATTAAAACCAAAGATTACAATAGTGAAGAAGAATTATCTAGAAAACGAGAACACAGGAGAGATGTTTATGATCTTATTTTAAATGTTGGATTAATTATATTTTGGATTTTTGCATATTATTAAATTATTTCATAATCTTTTGACAGGATTTAGTATTTTCGCCACAAACAAAAATAATTTTCAAATTGCTTAAATTCTATAAAATACTTATTCTTTTATTGCTCCCATTAATTTCGGAAGCTTATTTTCCCGATAATAATAATCCGGATTCTTTAAACAATAAGGCATCAATAAACAAACAATATCTCAAATCATATTATCTTGATTCAAGAGATTTTTTTACATCTCCATTTAAATGGGATAAAAATGAATGGATTTTAGCAACAGGTATTACAGCAACAACTGTACTTTTAATTACACAAGATAAAAAATTATATGATTATGTTCAAGATAAAAGAAGTAATACAAGCGATACTATTTCAAAGTATTTTATAGAACCATGGGGAAGTGGTGTTTACTCAATGCCAACAATGTGTTTATTCTATCTTCATGGTAGTTTTTTCAAAAATGAAAGGAGTAAAAAAGTCGCTCTGTTAGGTGTTAAAAGTTATTTACTATCAGGAGTTTTTGTTCAAATCCCAAAATATCTATTTAACAGGCACAGACCATATCATGGAGATATACCTAATCCAAATATTTGGGATGGTCCTTTTACGGGAGATTATTTCAAATCATTTGTTTCCGGTCATACAACATCAATCTTTGCTGTTGCCACAATTGTCGCATCTGAATATGATGACAATTTAATAGTTCCAATACTTTCTTATTCCATTGCCGGCATGTCTGCCTTGTCGCGTGTTAATGATAATAAACACTGGGTAAGTGATGTTTTTGCAGGTGCATTTTTTGGTTATGCAATTGGAAAACTTATTTATAATCAAAATAATTGGAAAATAAATGTTTCTCCATATAAAAGCCATGATTCTGCAGGAATTACGTTACAAAAAGAATTCTAAGATCTATTTAGAAATAATTAATTTCTTTGTTCCGCTAGATGTTCCGTTATAACTAAGTTGATAGAAATAAGTTCCGTTTTTGAAATCACTTGCATTAATAACAATAGGTTGATGAGATCTGTCAACTTTTATTCTTTTAACCTCATTTCCTAAGATATTATACAAGATAAAATACCCACTTGAAACATTAGGTGGAAGATTATATTTAATTTGTGTTGACATTTTTACAGGATTTGGAAATGGTTTTGATAAAAAGAATGAATTATCTCCAATATCATTTACGAATAACCCTTCTCCGAGAATACACCTAACACTAGATCCATGAATAGTTTGTTCTGTAGCTCTGGTTATTTTTGCCCCGGTAGTTAACGATCTGTAATAGAATTTATCCGCGATATCACTTTCTGTTGAAGTCCAAAAATATCCTAAAGTGCCAAAACTATTAGTTGAGCCATATCCAAATCTATAACCAGCTAAAAGGGCATCAAATCCCGATGTGCCACCATCTTTTAGTTTTGTTCCTTCATCAGTACCTCTATCACCAACAGCGTCTGCTTCAGCCTGAGACATACCCAATTCCACTTCAAGTATTTTCCATTCAGCATCACTGGGAATATGCCAACCATTTGGACAAAGACCTTGAACTTTTTCTATTTCAGTATATTTCATTAATTCATTCCATTCGTAAAGACCACCATAGATATTACAATTTGCTTCATCATTGTCATAGCAATATTTTTCAGCAATACCATCATCATGCATGTTGGAATGAGGTACTCCTAGTTGAGTAGTTTCTGTAAAGATTCCATAGTTCAGATTTTCTGCAAACCAACATTGTGAGCCAATTTCAATGGTTTTATAAATTTTCCCGTCTCTGGTATCTGTAAAATCATCTCCACATGTATGTAATTGAGCAAATGTACTTAAAGTGAAAAAAAGTAAAGTTGAAAATAAAATTGTCTTCATAGCTTTGTAATGTTAATTGTTCGAATTGTGTTTACGAAAACTCAAAACAGAAAGTTTCATGTATTCACTGAAACTTTTTCAACAGGATTAAGAACTACTGTACTATTAACAATTTTTTTACCAAAATACTATTGCCACTTAAAATTAAAGAATAAAGACCTTTGTCAAGATTTAGAGTAATGTTTTTTTCCTGTAAAATAGCATTGAAAACTTTTCGGCCATACATGTCAAAAATGCTGATTTTAGAGTATAATTCTTGGTTTATTTCAATATTTACAATGCCGTTTGAAGGATTTGGATAAATATTTACATCACCTTTAATAATATTTTCAATGTTTGAGCAAGGATCAAATGTAATACTCACATAAAAGCTATCTGAACAATATTGATTATATTCTACCCAAGTAAAAACATCTGTTCCATAATGGTCGCTTATTATATGTGTATTTGGATCTATACTATCAGTAAAAATAATTCCATTTACAGGTAACCAATAACCTTGAGAAGTGTATAAAGCTTCCATGTCTGTTTCATAGCCACAAACAAATTGGAATGTTCCTGCATCTATCCATGGTATTTCATTAAAATCAACAGCAATTGTATCACTTCCTGTACAAGTTCCATTTGTTTCAGTAATAATAAATTCATAATGACCAAAAGCATTAACAGTAATACATGTATTAGGGTCATCAAAATTTGAATAATTTACAAATGCTCCAACCGGAGAAGAATAAGTTGACCAAATACAGGTAGAATTTGTATCACTTAAAAAAGCATCATTAAAACAAATATCCAAACCACATGTTGCAGTATCATTACCGGCAAACGGATTGCAATTAATTCCTCCCCCAATCCCACTAATTGAAATATTATCAAAACAAACATAATAAGTTTGAGAATCATTATATCCACAATTTGCATTCAAATAAAATAAAATTGCTGTTTTATCAATATATGGTGTTAAGTCATAAATTACTTCAAATGTTACACAATTTCGAGCCTGGTCAAAATATATAGTTTGATTTGTTATGGCATCTTCATAACCACCATCAATCCAAATATTAAAGTAAGCTTTATCATTGCCATGATTTGCAAAATAAGAATTTGAAAGGTCAAAACTTAAAATTACAGAATCCAAACCACTGCAATCAACAGCAGGAGTTCTAAGAAAATTCATCCAGTAATTATTCCACGAGCCTTGATATCCTGCATATCCACCTGAACAACCACCCGCCGCATTGTAATCAATAGGAATATAGTAATCAGGACCAAACCACACAGAAGTTGAGGCAGATGAACCATGAACAATAAAATCGGAGTCGAAAGTTTCAGTACCTAATAAAGTTTGTGCATTTAATGTAGTAACCAGGAAACATAATGAAATTAATATAATTTTCATTTTCTTCGTTTTTTAAAAATTAATCTTTTTGACCCTTTTAAAGTCTTTTGTTCTATTTCATCAAAATTTTGTTCATCGCGATTTAAAATTTTCCAGATATTTGTCCAACCTAAAAATCCGCCAATATTTTTATCATCAATATATATATCAACATCAACTTTTCTTGACATACTCTCATCAAATATTTCTTCAGGATAATTTTTATTTACGGCATAAAATTCCACTCCATTTTGTTTGCAATATTCAACGGCTTCATCCAAAAGTTTACCGGACCTGTATGTCCATAAAATTAATTTAAATCCTTTTTTATGCATTGCTTTAAGAGTTGAAAATGCAAATAGTTTTTCCTCTCCAATCTCGGGATATTTGTGATCAACAATTGTTCCGTCAAAATCTACAGCAATTTTTACATGCATTGTTTCAAATGATTCCATAAGGTCATTTTAGGTGTTTAATATTTACAAAAATAATCATTTTTATTATAACTTTTTTGTTTTTTTTCGTCATTGCTGTATAAGAAATATATCTCAATTAAATATTTGAATTTAATTATAATTCCTCTGTAAAAAAAGTGTTTAATTTAGTTCGCCAAATGTTAATTATTTAAAGGTGCTCATAAACTCACGTTTGTCAGATGTAACCTACATATAATTTTTTTTCATATTGTTTATGTATGTTTTTACAAAAAAAAATATGTAGGTTTGAAAGTATTTTTACAACATAAGGTGGGTTCTAAAAATTAGTTTTTTCTGTTGATTTATCGAAGACCGTAGAACCCATTAACGATTTTCAAAAAAATCTACTGCAATATTACAAAATTTATTTCATATTACTCAAATTAAATTTCAAGA